>Ga0111538_10001596_pt1 | contig 31902 bp, 26 predicted proteins | sample SoiMethybrSBSTD1_FD_79669 | JGI IMG/M metagenome (GOLD analysis project Ga0111538, IMG submission 79669) | Bulk soil microbial communities from a Populus tree surrounding site in Tennessee, USA - Soil MetaG P. TD hybrid SBSTD1 (version 2)... | ecosystem: Environmental > Terrestrial > Soil >... | reverse complement strand
TTCTCCATCAGTTCCTTGGCGAGCTTCAGGGCGTCGTCGTAGGCCTTCTGCGCGGCGTCCTTGCTCTTGTCGTAGTAGGGCTTGGCCGCCTCGGCGGCGCGGTCGGCCGCCTGCTTGGCCTGGTCGCCCGCCTCCTTGGCCGCATCCAGCGCCTTGTCGGTGTAGGGCTTGGCCTTCTCGCGGGCCTGCTCGGTCGCCTCCAGCATCTTCTCGGTGCCGCTGGCGGAGAGCTCCTTGGTGCGCTTCAGGAGACGCTGGAACAGCGTCTCCTCCGGCAGCAGGGAACCCGACTTGAGGTCGGCCACCGTGCGCACGAGATCGGCGTGGTCCTTGCGGGCCTGCTCGCCCTGCACGCGCTCTGGCGCGCCGGTGAAGACGACGAGCGGCGTGCAGGCCGTGACGATCTTGCGGCCCGACTTGACCCATTGCGCGTTCTCGACCTGCGTCTCCTGGGCGAAGTAGATCTTCTTGCCGGCGATCTCCTGGCGCAGGATGGTGCGGTCGATCACCGGCACGACGTGGCCGCCCAGCTTGCGCACCAGCTCGAAGCGCGCGCTGTCGGGATCGGCGAACTCGACGAGCAGGCTCACCGTGTCGTCGGCGGCGAGCGCCTCGCGGATCGCCTCGTCGGTGGAGGCGGCATTGATGGCGGTCTTGGTCTTGCCCAGGCCGTCGGCATCGATCGAGCGCAGGAACGCGAAGGTGCCGGCGCTGCCCGAGCCCGCCGGCGGCAGGATGAAGCGCAGCCGGGCCGCGTTGGCCGCCAGCTCCCCGAAGTTGGTGATGTCCTTGTTGCGGGTGACGGCGAACACGCATTCGCGCACGTCGTCCTGGCGAACGATGGTGAGCGCGCCTTCCGCGTTGAGCTGCCGGCTCTCCAGCGCGAACACGTCGAGCTGGCCGTAGCCGAGCTGGCGCGGATTGGCGAGCACGCGCTCCATGTTCTCGCGCGTGCCGACGGAGGGAGCGCAGCGGTAATCGAACTGGGCAAGTTTCAGCTGGCCGGAGAGGGCAGGGCAGAAACTTGCATTGTAAGCCCCGCCCTCGCTGCCGGTGTTGATCTGATTGGCGCCGGCCGTCAACGCCAGGCTGCCCAGCGCCGCGGTCGCGGCCAGCGCCAGAGCTGCAAATCTGCCAAGCGACTTCACGGGAAACGTCATGTGCGGGGTCTCCTGCACGGCAAGCGGCGTTCATGGGCCGCGGGCAATGGCGTCGGTCTAATGTAGGATGGTGGCGCAAATAGGCGGGCAAGGATTAAGAAAATTTCATGCGCGGACGGGCGCGACGCCGATCAGGGCAGGCGCCACGGCGACGACGCGGCGCGCTTGAGGCTCCGCAGCAGCGCGCGAGCATAGCGGACCTGCCGATAGGGGCGGGCGGCGCGGCGCGGGCGGCGCTCGTAGACGCCAACCTCAGGCACCGGTCCGGCGTGGCGCAGCGTGCGCGGCGGGCGCTCTCCCGACGCAGCTGGGGAGACCGGCGGCGGCACCTGCGGTGGCGCCTGGGTGGGATCGACGCGGGCCGCGTGCGGCTGCGGAGCCGCGGGTGGCGTGTTCGGCGGCGGCGCCAAGATCTTGGGCGCAATGGCGGCGATCGGCGGCACGATGGCAGGGACGGGGACGGACTTCGGCGCCGCATCGGTCTCAGGCGGCTCCGGCTTGGCGGGGGCCTTGGCCAGGACCGGCGGGGGGACGCAAGCAACGCCTTGGTGGCTTTGTACGAGCGCCAGCAGGATCTGGTCGGGCTTGTCGACGGGCAGGCTGGCGTTGACGCGGTCCGTGAAGGCCTTCATGGCCATGCGCGTGCGTGAGGTCCATACACCGCTGAGCTCGCCGTCGTAGCAGCCGACGCGCCTGAGCTCGCTTTGCAGCTGACGGGCGAGAGAGGTCGGGTCTCGCGGGCTGGCGGTCCCCGGCGGAGCCTGGCGCGGGGCGGCCTGCGGCGGCGGCGCAGCCGTGGCTCGTGCCGGCACCGTGACGACCACGGGGGCCTGGGCAGACGCCGACGTCTCCATTCGCCGCCCGACATAGGTGGCGAGGGCCAACAGCGCGGCCGCCACCCCCGCCCCCGCCAGGATCGCGAGATGGCCGCTCACGTTGTTCATGGAGAGCCCCTGCCCACCCAGCCGTCGGTTGCGAATCCTTGGTAGGCGGCAAACTGGTCGACTTTGTGGAGGCGTTCCCTCTCCCCATCCTTCACGGGGAGAGAGAGGTGCCGCCGAAGCTTGCCGGCGCCATGGATTAGGCGGCAGACTGCCAGCGGACGGGGCGGGAGGCGCCCCGCATCGAGGAGCAAGCCGATGGACCTCAGGGGGGCGGTGGCGCTGGTGACGGGCGGCAACGGCGGGCTCGGTCAGCGCATCTGCCACGCGCTGGCCAAGGAGGGCGTGCATATCGCCGTCATGTATGCGCAGAGCCGCGACCAGGCGGAGGGCGTCGCCCGCGAGCTCGCATCGAGCTACCAGGTCAACGCCGCGGCGTTCGCCTGCGACATCGCCGACGCCGCCGCCGTCAAACGGCTGGTCGAGGCGGTGAGCAAGCGCTTCGGCCGCATCGACATCCTCGTCAACGATGCCGCCTACAACAAATCGATCCCGTTCGCCGACCTCGACAACCTGACGGAGGAGGTGTGGGACAAGATCATGGCCGTCAACCTGACCGGGCCGATGCGGCTCACCAAGGCGGTGGCGCCCGTCATGAAGGCGCAGGGGCGCGGCCGCATCGTCAACATCTCGTCCGTCGCCGGGCTCGGGCCGCAGGGCTCATCGATCGCCTATGCGGTGTCGAAGGCGGGGCTCATTCACCTCACGCGCTGCATGGCGGTGGCGCTGGCGCCCGAGACGCTCGTCAACTGCGTGGCGCCGGGGCTGCTGGAGGGCACGCGGGCCACGTCCAATCTGCGGCCCGAGCAGATCGAGCGCGCCTCCGCGGGCTCGCTTCTGAAGAAGGCCGCCGACAAGGACGACTGCGCCGACATGGTCGTCACCATGTGCCGCACCGAGACCATGACCGGCCAGACCATCGTCATCGACTCGGGCCGCACGTTCCACTGAGGAGCGTTGCGCCCTGCCGTAGGGCGCAATAAGCGAAGCGCATTGCGCCGATATTCGGGAGGCACCCTCGCCCGGCGTTCTCAGCGCACTTCGGCGAGGAACGAGAGCTGGGCGCCGTGGGCCGGCCCATCGAGATCGACGAGCTCGGTCGGATAGTCGCCGGTGAAGCAGTGATCGGTGAACTGGGGCGCGTGCTCGTCGCGCCGCTCGTAGCCGAGCGCCCGGTAGATGCCGTCGACCGATAGGAACGCCAGGCTGGTGGCGCCGACGAACTCGCGCATCTGCGGCACCGACATATTGGCCGCCAGCAGCTCGGTGGGGCGCGGCGTGTCGATGCCGTAGAAATCGGGGTGCGTGATCGGCGGGCTCGAGACGCGCAGGTGCACCTCGCGGGCGCCCGCCTCGAACATCATCTGCACGATCTTCCTCGAGGTGGTGCCGCGCACGATCGAGTCGTCGAGCAGCACGATGCGGTTTCCGCGCACGGCGGACGCGTTGGCCGAGTGCTTGAGCTTGACGCCGAGCTGGCGGATGCGCTGCTCGGGCTCGATGAAGGTGCGCCCGACATAGTGGTTGCGGATGATGCCGAGCTCGAAGGGTATGCCGCTCTCCTGCGCGTAGCCGATGGCCGCCGGCACCCCTGAGTCGGGGATCGGGATGATCACGTCGGCTCTGGCGGGGGCCTCGCGGGCGAGCTGCGCGCCCATCTGCTTGCGCATGTCGTAGACGTTGCGCCCGCCGACGATGGAGTCGGGCCGCGCGAAATAGATGTACTCGAAGATGCAGGGCCGCGCCGGGCGCCGTGGGAAGGGGCGGTGGCTCTCCACACCCTCGGCGGTGATGGTGACGATCTCGCCGTTCTCGATCTCGCGCACGAACTCGGCGCCGACCATGTCGAGCGCACAGGTTTCCGAGGCCAACACGTAGGCCGAGCCGAGCCGGCCCAGCATCAGCGGGCGGATGCCCACGGGATCGCGCGCGCCGATCAGCATATCGTTGGTGAGGCAGACCAGCGCATAGGCGCCCTGGATCTGGCGCAGCGCCTCCACGAACCTCTCGACGATGCGCCGGCGCTGCGATCGCGCCATCAGGTGCAGGATCACCTCGGTGTCGGAGGTCGACTGGCAGATGGCGCCTGACGAGATGAGGTCGCGCCGCAAAGTCAGCGCGTTGGTGAGGTTGCCGTTGTGGGCAAGCGCGAAGCCGCCGGTGTCGAGATCGGCAAACAGCGGCTGGACGTTGCGCAGGATGGTGTCACCGGTGGTGGAATAGCGGTTGTGGCCGAGCGCGACGTGGCCCTTGAGACGGCCGATCACCTCGGCCTTGTTGAAGTTGTCGCCGACGAGGCCCAGCCGGCGCTCGGAATGGAAGTGGGTGCCGTCATAGGTGACGATGCCGGCGGCCTCCTGGCCGCGGTGCTGCAGGGCGTGCAGGCCGAGCGCGGTGAGCGCGGCGGCATCTTCGTTGCCGAATACGCCGAATACGCCGCATTCCTCGCGCAGCGTGTCGTCGCCGCCGGGCCACCGGCCGAACTCTGCCGGGGCTTCAGCTTGGCTGCTGGGAGTTCCCATGACGGCCTCTCGATCCGGCACGACACGACACCCCTGGCGGCCGCCGCGACTCAGGCAGCCGGTGGCATGGGGCGAGCTGGATATAGAGCAACTTGCTTGCCCTGACCACCGGGGGCGGGAAGAAGGTTGTGGTCAGGGGTAGGGGGTTATCCCTCCTGCTTCTCCAGGCCTGGGATCGCATAACGTGAGAAGATCGAATAGAGGGTGCTGCCGCTCTGGCTGATGAGGGGGAGGGATTGCGCCTTCTCGACCCAGATCGGGAGCTCGCCCGGCTTGCATCCCCGCACGATCGCGGTCGGCGCGCCATCCTTGCAGATCAGGGAGACGCCGAACATGTAGGGAATGACCACCAGCACGAAGCCGCGTGCCACCCCGAACAGGAAGCCCAGGATGCGATCGACGGCGCCGACCCGGCTGTCCAGAACGGTGTCAGAAATGCGCGCCGTGATGAGGTGAACGACGATCAATACCACCAGGAAGATGATCCCGCCGATCGCCACCTGAGCCACCAGCAGGGGCGCGTGGAACTGCTCGGCGATCTGCTGGGCCTCGGTGCGGTACTTGAACACGAAGTAGACGCACGCCGCGGCCGCCGCCACCCACGAAAGGATCGACAACACCTCGCGGGTGAGGCCGCGATACATGGCCACGACCCCGGATATGCCGACAATGGCGATGAGGGCGGCATCGAGATAGGAAAACCCACCGAACATGGCTCAGTCCCTCACACCTTCTATTCCCTTGTCCGGCACCGACCGGTCATAGCCCCAGCGCCTCGGCCAGGCCCTTGACGTGGGCCACGCGCGACAGGGCGAGCTTGAGCCCGCCCTTGTCGAGGTCGCCGGCGGCCGGAAGGAGCACCCCTTTGAAGCCCAATTTCTGGGCCTCCTTGAGGCGCGCCAGCATGTGCCCGGCCGGCCTGACCGCTCCCGACAGGCTGATCTCACCGAAGTAGACCCTCTCGGCGGGCAGGGCAACGTTGGAAATGGACGACAGCAGCGCTGCGGCTGCCGCGAGATCGGCCGCCGGCTCGGTGATTTTCAAGCCGCCGGCGACGTTGAGGTAGACGTCGTGCTGGGCAAAGCTGATGCCGCAGCGGGCATCGATGACGGCCAGCAGCATGGACAGGCGATTGGCATCCCAGCCCACCACGGCGCGCCGGGGCGTGCCGAGGCCGGAGGGCACCACCAGCGCCTGGATCTCCACCAGGATCGGCCGTGTGCCCTCGACGCCAGCGAAGACCGCCGACCCGGGCGTGGAGGCGAGGCGGTCGCCGAGGAACAGCTCGGAGGGGTTGGCGACCTCGCGCAAGCCCTCGGACGCCATCTCGAACACGCCGATCTCGTCGGTGGCGCCGAAGCGGTTCTTGGCGGCGCGCAGGATGCGGAAAGCGTGCCCGCGGTCGCCCTCGAAATAGAGCACCGTGTCGACCATGTGCTCGATCACCTTGGGTCCGGCGATCTGGCCGTCTTTGGTGACGTGGCCGACGAGCACCAGGGCGGCACCTTGCGCCTTGGCGTATCTGACGAGCGATTGGGTGGCCGCACGCACTTGGCTCACTGTGCCGGGCGCGGCCTCGAGCGCGTCGGCCCACAGCGTCTGGATGGAGTCGACCACCACCAGGTCGGCGCGCTTGCCGTCGCTCAAGGTGGCGAGGATGTTGCCGACGTTGGTCTCGCAGGCGAGCGCGAGCGGCGCCTCCGACAGTCCGAGGCGCTCGGCGCGCAGGCGCACTTGCGCCGCCGCCTCCTCGCCCGAGAAGTAGATGGCGCGGCGGCCCGCGTTGGCAAAGGCGCCGGCCAGCTGCAACAGTAGCGTCGACTTGCCGATGCCGGGCTCGCCGCCGATCAGCAAGGCCGACCCGGGCACGATGCCGCCGCCGGTGACGCGGTCGAGCTCGGCAAGCCCGGTCGGGATGCGCGCAAGCTTGTCGGTGGTCCTGGCCAGCGTCTCGAGCGCGATCACCCGGCCCTTGGACGAGCGCGCAAGCCCCGAGCCCGGCGGCGCGGCCACGTCCGCTTCCTCGGTGAGCGTATTCCACTCGCCGCAGGCCGCGCACTTGCCCGCCCAACGCGGCGCCACCGCGCCGCAGTTCTGGCACACGAACTGGCTCTTGGCGGGTCTTGCCATGCGCGTTAGGCCCCCGCCCCCTCGTAGACGCGATAGACGCGCTGGCCGAGCCTGGAAAGCAGCTCATAGCCGATGGTGCCGGCGCGGTCGGTCAGGTCGTCGACGGTGACGCGGTGGCCCATCACCTCGACCCACGCGCCGCGGCGCGCCAGCTCCGGCGGCACGCTCGTCACGTCGGCGGTGATGAAATCCATGGAGACGCGGCCCACGATCGGCACCGGATAGTCGCCGATGTAGCCGACGGGCCCCGCCTCGCCGGTGGCCACGCTGAGCGCGCGCAAGAAGCCGTCGGCATAGCCCACGGCGATGGTGGCGATGCGCGATGGCGCCTGCACCTTGTAGGTGGCGCCGTAGCCGATGCTGGCGCCGGGGGCCACCTCGCGCACCTGCAGGATGCGGGCGGCGAGCCGCACCACGGTCTGCATGGAATTGGATTTGCCCTCGTGCGCGCGGCCGCCGTAGAGGGCGATGCCGGGCCGCACCAGGTCGAAGTGGTAGCGCGGGCCCAGGAAGGTGCCGCCGGAGTTGGAGAGGCTCGCAGGCGCCGGCGGCAACTTGGCGCGCAGCTCCTCGAAGCGGGCGCGCTGGCGCTCGTTCATGGCATCGTCGGGGTGATCGGCGCAGGCCAGGTGGCTCATCACCAGCGTCAGGTCGAAGGCGGCGATGAGATCTGGCGAGGCGGCGAGTTGCTCGACCTCCGCCTGCGGCATGCCGAGCCGGTTCATGCCGGTATCGATATGCAACGCTGCGGCCAGCCTGCGGCCGCGCGAGCGCGAGTAGGCGGCCCAGTCGCGCACCTCGGCCAGGCTCGACAAAACGGGGCGCAAGTCGAAACCGGCGTAGCTGGGCTCGGCTCCGGGCAGCAGGCCGTCGAGCACATAGACGGTGGCGCCCGGCTGGACCTCGCGCGCGGCACGGCCTTCACCGATGCTGGCGACGAAGAAGGTCTTGCAGCCCTCGCTGGTGAGCGCCTTGGCGATGGGCGCGAGCCCCAGGCCGTAGGCATCGGCCTTGATGACGCCGGCGCACTCCGCACGCCCCGAGGCCTGGTTCAGCCGCGCCCAGTTGGCGCGCAGGGCAGCCAGATCGACGGTCAGCACGGCGCGCGCGGACGACGGCACGGGGGCCCTGGGCCGGGCCGAGACGGGGGCGGCGATGTTGCCCGCGCTCACTCGAGCCGCTCCGGCATGTAGCGATCGCGCGCCAGGTCGGAGAAGCGGGTTACGTTGCCTTCGAACTGAAGCTGCACGGTGCCGGTGGGCCCGTGGCGCTGCTTGCCGATGATCGCCTCGGCCTTACCGCTGACTAGATTCATCTTGCCCATCCAGTCCTGGAACTCGAGCGTGCCTTCCTGGGGCTTCAGGCGCTCAAGATAGTATTCTTCCCGGTACACGAACATGACGACATCGGCATCCTGCTCGATGGAGCCCGACTCGCGCAAATCCGCGAGCTGTGGCCGTTTGTCCTCCCGGTTCTCCACGGCGCGAGACAGCTGGGAAAGGGCTAGAATCGGCACATTCAGCTCTTTGGCCAGCGCCTTGAGGCCGGTGGTGATCTCGCTCACCTCCTGCACGCGCCCCTCGTTGGCGCGTCGCGCCGAGCCTGCCAGCAGCTGCAGGTAGTCGACCACCACGAGGCCCAGGCCATGCTGGCGCTTGAGGCGGCGCGCGCGCGCCGCGAGCTGGCCGATGCTGATGCCGCCGGTCTGGTCGATATAGAGCGACAGGCTGGCGATCTCCTGGCTCGCCTCGACCAGGCGCTTGAACTCGGCTTCGTCGATCATGCCGCGGCGGATCTTCTCGGAGGGGATGCCGGACTGCTCGGAGAGGATGCGCGTGGCAAGCTGCTCGGCCGACATCTCCAGCGAGAAGATGCCGACCACGGCACCGTCATGGGAGGAATCGTCGGCCCTCAGCTCGGGATGCTGGGCGAGCGAGCGAGCGCGCGCCCTGGCGACGTTGAAGGCGATATTGGTGGCGAGCGCCGACTTGCCCATGCCCGGCCGGCCCGCGATGATGATGAGGTCGGAGGGTTGCAGGCCGCCCATCTTGGCATCGAGGTCCTTGAGCCCGGTGGCGATCCCGGACAAGCCCCCATCGCGTTGATAGGCGTTGTTGGCCATCTCGATGGCCTGCGTCAGCGTCGTATTGAAGCTCAGGAAGCCTTGGCCGTACTTGCCGGTCTCGGCGAGCGCAAAGAGGCGCGCCTCCGCCTCCTCGATCTGCTCCTTGGGCGGGAAGTCGACGGGCGAATCGTAGGCGGCGTTGACCACGTCCTCGCCGATCACGATGAGGCCGCGCCGTGTCGCGAGGTCGTGGATGGTGCGGCCGTAGTCGCGGGCGTTGATGATGGTGGCGGCGTTGGCGGCGAGCCGGCCCAGATACTGCGGCACGGTGAGGCCGGCATCGATCGGCTCGGCGGTCTCGAAGAAAGTCTTGAGCGTGATCGGCGTCGCCTGCTTGCCGGACGCGATCAGCTTGGAGGCGGTCTCGTAGATCTGCTGGTGCAGGGGATCGTAGAAGTGGCCGGGCTCCAGAAAGCCCGACACGCGGTCGTGCGCCTCGTTGTTGACGAGCATGGCGCCGAGCAGCGCCTGTTCGGCTTCCAGGTTGTGGGGGGCGGCGCGGAAGGGCAGGGCCTCGCTTGAGGCCATTCCCCCAGGCGCCTCGGCGGGCTTGCGGCGTGCTGGTTCGATCATGGCGCGAGGCTTAGCCGATTCCGCGCCGGTCAATACGCTTCATCACCGCAATGCACATCGCGCCTGGAATTCGCTTTGGCGCGCGAATCGGCCATCCCGGCGGCTACTCACCCGCCATGCGCGGCCGCGCCTCGACCGCCTCCTGCTCGCGCAGGCGCTGCTCGTCGGTCAGCATGTAGTCGCGCGTCGTCGGCAAGGCGCCGATGCGCTTGACGAGCTGCACCTGGAAGACGACCAGGTTCTGGTAGCGGAAAGCCGTCTCCGAGCCCGCCAGGTAGAACTCCCACATGCGGCAGAATTCCTCGTCGAGGATGCCCGCGGCCTTGTCCCAATTGGCAAGGAAGCGCTCGCGCCAGGCTTGCAGCGTCTCGGCGTAGTGGATCCGCAGGATCTCCAGATCGCTGATCATGAGTCCCGAGCGCTCGATGGCCGCCACCGTCTCCGACAGCGCGGGGATGTAGCCGCCGGGGAAGATGTACTTGGCAATGAACGGGTTGGTGACGGTCGGGGGTTCGGAGCGGCCGATGGTGTGGATGACGGCCACGCCGTCGTCGGCGAGGAGGTCGCGCACTTTGCGGAAGAAGGTGGCGTAGTGATTGACGCCGACGTGCTCGAACATACCCACCGACACGATGCGGTCGAAGCGGCCCTCCACCTTGCGGTAGTCCTTGAACTCGAAGCGGGCGACGCGCGACAGACCCTCTCTCGCCGCGCGCTCTTGCGAGATCTTGAGCTGCTCCTGGCTCAGCGTCACGCCGGTGACCTCGCAGTGGGCGATCTTGGCGAGATAGAGGCCGAGCCCGCCCCAGCCCGAGCCGATGTCGAGCACGCGCTGGCCCTCGGCGATGGCGAGCTTGGCGGCCAGGTGGCGCTTCTTGGCGAGCTGCGCCTCCTCGAGGCTGGCGCCCTGCGTGAAGTAGGCGCAGGAATATTGCCGATCGCGATCGAGGAAGAGATCGTAGATGGCGCCGTTGATGTCGTAGTGATGCGCCACGTTGCGCCGCGCCCGTCCCGACGGATTGAACTGCACGATGCGCCGGATCAGGTAGCGGGCGACCACCAAACCCCTCGTCCAACCCGGCTCGGGTTGGCGCTGGATGTTGGTGAGCAGCAGCTCGAGAAAATCGTAGATGCGGCCCTCGACCATCTTGAGCCGGCCCTGCATGTAGCCCTCGCCGAGGGCCAGCTGCGGGTCGAGCACCAGATGGCGCTCCAGTCGCTTGTCGGCGATCTTGACGACGATGTTGCGGCCGGTGCCGTCGCCATAGCGATGCTCGACGCCGCCCGGGTCGATGAAGGTCAAGGACCCGTTGCGGACGATGCGATGCAAGAGGATGTCGAGCAACCTGAACATACGCAACACCAGCTGCGACTACGGCGCTTGGTCGGCTCCCGCAAAGTCTTGCGCGCTCATTATACGAAAGTGAAACGCCAACGCTACCGGCAAGGTTGAAGGTTGCTTGTGCCGGCAACTCAAAAGGGGCAGGTGGGGCAGGCAATAGGGGGTGGCGGGCGCGTCGTCGCGCCCATTCTGCCTACTGTCTACCGCTTGGGGAGCTAGGGATGGTCCGGAACGTCGGGCTGCTCCTCCTCGCCGCGCTGGCGGGCCAGGACCTCCTCCTCGAACAGGGCGTCGGGATTGAAGGTCTCGAGCTGCACACCCTCCTCCTTGACCACCGTGACGTCCTCGCCGCGGGCCTGGCGCTCCGCCTCGTCCTCGGAGCGGGCGATGTTGAGCGACACCTGCACGATCACCTCGGGGTGCAGCGCGACGCGGGTGGGCTGCAGGCCCAGCGTCTTGATGGGCCGGTCGATGACGATCTGGCGGCGGTCGACGGAAAAGCCGCCCGCGGTTATGAGTTCGGCGATGTCGCGCGGAGTGACGGAACCGTAGAGCTGGCCGGTGTCGCCGGCTTGGCGGATGGCGAGGAATGTCTTGCCACCGAGCTTGGCGGCGACCGCCTCTGCCTCCTTCTTGAGCTCGAGGTCGCGGGCTTCCAGCTGCGCGCGGTCCTTCTCGAAGCGCTTGAGGTTGTCGGGCGTGGCGCGCAAGGCCTTCTTCTGCGGCAGCAGGAAGTTGCGCGCATATCCGTTCTTGACGTTGACCACATCGCCCATCTGGCCGAGACGGCCGATGCGCTCCAGGAGAATGACTTGCATTGGGTTGCTCCGTTGCTTGAAGGATAGTCTCATACCGAAGGTGGGGAGGCGCCAAAGCGGCGCCTGAGCCTGAGTGCCGGCTCGAGGAGGCCGATCGCCATCAGCGCCACGGCGGCATAGGGCGTGAAAAGCACGAGGCCGGCGTAGACGAACCAGAGGATCCATGGCGCGCGGCCCCGGGCAATGAAATGCATCAGTGCCAGTCCGGCGATCAGGTAGGCGACCAAGAGGGCGCCGCTGAAGCTGGCTCCGGCCACGCCGACAATCCCGGGCGCGAACGTGGCCGCGAGCGCTAGCACCACGAGCAGCGGATAACCCGGCGGATAGGCCAGCGCCGGCAGGTCCGGCCAATCGCGCCCGAATTGTCCCGAGGCGCGGGCGATGCGGCCGGCCAGATAGAGGTTGATCGCGAGGATGGCGACCCAGTAGGCCGCCAGCGTCGCCGGCAGCACGACGACGACGAACTCGGCGAGGGCCTCGACCTGGGCGTCGCTGAGCGGCTTGAAGCCGAGCTCGGGAGCGCGCGCCGACAGGCGCCGGAGCACCTCGCTCATGGGCGCCCGTACGAATTCGTAGCTCCCGCCAATGGCCGGCAGGGCCAAGACCGGCAGCGTGCCACCGTAGAGCGATATGCCCGCAAGCAGCCGGCCGACCGGATACCATTCGCGCCTGGTCGGGTCCTGCGGGTCGGGGCGGCTCAGGTAGGCAAGATAGGCGATGATCGCCACAGGCAGGCCGAACGCAATGAAGTAGACGCCCGCCGACGGAACGCTGACAGCGATCGCCATCACCAGCGCGCCGGTCACGGCCCCGACTGCCGCGGGCAGCCAGCCCCAGCCAATGCCGGCGAGCAGGGTCGGCAGCGGTGTGAGCAGCGGGAGCAGGACGCTCAGGAGCGGCGAACCGCGGGCAGCCGAGTAGAACAGCAGAGCCGACGCCAAGCCCGCGCCAAAGCCGATGAACAGACCCACTGGCATGTCTCAAGCTGTCCCGCCGCAGCGGTTAGAGACGATCTGCCGCCCCGCGGCCGCCGTCCCAACCCGTCGACAAGGGTATCCGGGCAGGATCGCCCGGCCCCCGCTACTTGATCAAATAAGGCAATAGCCCGATGAAGCGCGCGCGCTTGATCGCCTTGGCCAACTCGCGCTGCTTCTTGGCCGAGACGGCCGTGATCCGGCTCGGCACGATCTTGCCGCGCTCGGACACGTAGCGGCTGAGCAGGCGCATGTCCTTGTAGTCGATCTTCGGCGCCTTATCGCCGGAGAAGGGGCAGGTCTTGCGGCGGCGATGGAACGGCCGGCGGGCCGGGATGGTCGCGACTTCGGCCATGGCTCAGCTCTCCTGGGTCGGGGTCGGCGTCGACGGGGGGGTATCGTCGCGATCGCGCGGCGGGCGTGGTCCGCGCGGGCGGTCGCCATCGCCACCACCCTCGCGGTCGCGCCGGAAACCGCCGCCGCCGCCACCCCCACGGTCGCCTCTGAAACCGCCGCCGCCACCGCCTCTGAAGCCGCCGCGATCCCCACCCCTGAAGCCGCCGCGATCGCCGCCGCGGAACCCGCCGCGGTCGCCGTCGCGGCGATCGTCGCGGTCGCTCTTGCGCATCTGGATGGAAGGCTCCGTCTCATGCGCCTCGACACGCACGGTGATGAAGCGAATGACGTCGGGGGAGAGGCCCATGCGCCGCTCCATCTCGGCGATCGCCGCCGGCGGCGCCTCGAGGTTCATGAGGGAGTAGTGCGCCTTGCGGTTCTTCTTGATCTTGAAGGCGACGGTCTTGAGGCCCCAATACTCGGTCTTGCCGACCCTGCCTCCGCCCTCCTCGATGACCTGGGAATATTCCTTCGTCAGCGCTTCGACCTGCGACTGACTGATGTCCTGGCGCGCCAGGAAGATGTGCTCATAGAGCGGCATGCTGCTCGGCCTTTCCTTTCATGGCTACCGATCCGGCGCAAAGCCCCTTTTGGACCCAAAAGGCCCAAGAGACCCGAAAGAGCGAAGACACGGGGAGCAAGGGGCGCATTTGCCCTGCCGTCTCGCCTGAAGCGAGGTGGCCTCCCGTTCAGCCTCCAACCGGAGCGGTTGATGGGGGCGTTATACGCGAAAAACGTATGTCAGCAATACGCAAAAGTGTACGTGGCAGGCGTGAACCACGGGGCGCAAGCAGCCTTGACGACGGATGAGCCTGTGCCTTAAGCCCGCACTTTGGGCATGCAACGCGGTTGAGCCAATGGCCATTGCATTCGTCTTTCCCGGGCAGGGCAGCCAGGCCGTCGGTATGGGCGCCGAGCTCGCCAAGGCCCATGCCTCGGCCCGCGCCGTGTTCGACGAGGTCGATGCCGCGCTCGGCCAGGCCCTATCCGACATCATGTTCAATGGTCCGCTCGAGACGCTGACGCTGACCGAGAACGCCCAGCCGGCGCTGATGGCGGTGTCGCTGGCGGTGATGCGCGTGCTGGAGGAGAGGGGTTTCAGCCTCGCCGCCAAGGTGAAGTATGTGGCGGGCCATTCGCTCGGGGAATACTCCGCGCTTGCCGCGGCCGGCGCCATCAGCGTCGCCGATGCCGCCCGGCTTCTCAAGACGCGCGGTCGCGCCATGCAGGCGGCCGTGCCGGTCGGGCAAGGCGCCATGGCGGCGCTGCTGGGCGTCGGCAAGGAGGCGGCCGAGAAGCTCGCCGCCGAGGCCGCGCAAGGCGAAGTGTGCCAGCTCGCCAACGACAACGAGCCGACGCAGGCCGTCATCTCCGGCGCCAAGAGCGCCATCGACCGGGCGGGGCAGCTCGCCAAGGCGCACGGTGTGCGCCGCTTCCTGCCGCTCAACGTCAGCGCCCCCTTCCATTGCGCGCTCATGCAACCTGCCGCCGACGTGATGGCCGAGGCACTGGCCAAGGTCGAGATCAAGGTGCCGGCGGTGCCGCTCATCGCCAATGTGCTGGCCGCACCTATCACCGATCCTGCCGAGATCAAGCGCCGGCTCGTCGAGCAGGTCACGGCCACCGTGCGCTGGCGCGAATGCGTGGCGCGCATGGCCGCCGACGGCGTCACCACCATCTACGAGATCGGCTCGGGCAAGGTGCTTGCCGGGCTCGCCAAGCGCATCGCGCCGGCGCTCAATGCAGCCTCCCTCGGCACGCCGCAGGACGTCGAGGCGGCGCTGCCGTCGCTCACTTAAGCCAGGGGTTTTTGCAATGTTCGAGCTCAACGACAAGACGGCGCTCGTCACCGGCGCCACCGGCGGCATCGGCGGCGGCATCGCCCGCGCTCTGCACAAGCAAGGGGCGACGGTGGCCATCTCCGGCCGCCAGGTCGACAAGCTCGAGAAGCTCGCCGCCGAGCTCGGCTCGCGCACGCATGTCGTGCCCTGCGATCTCGGCAACAAGGCGCAGGTGGCCAAGCTCATCGACGAGGCCGCCGCCAAGCTCGGCGGCCGCCTCGACATCCTCGTCAACAACGCCGGGCTCACCAAGGACAACCTGTTCATGGTGATGAAGGACGAGCAGTGGGACGAGGTGATCGCCGTCAACCTCACCTCCACGTTCATGCTGATGCGGGCGGGCGCGCGGGCGATGATGCGCGCCAAGACCGGCTATGGCCGCATCGTCAACATCTCCTCCATCAGCGGCGTCATCGGCAACCCCGGCCAGGGCAACTATTCGGCTTCCAAAGCTGGCATCATCGCCATGTCGAAGTCGCTGGCCCGCGAGGTGGCCTCGCGCGGCATCACCGTCAATTGCATCGCCCCGGGCTTCATCACCACGCCGATGACGGATGCGCTCAACGAAAAGCAGACCTCGGGCATCAAGGAGCATATTCCCGCCCAGAAATTCGGCTCCCCCGAGGACATAGCCGCGGCCACGGTCTATCTGGCCTCGGCGGAGGCCGCCTACATGACCGGCCAGACCCTGCACGTGAACGGGGGATTGGTGATGATCTAAAGGCCCGGGAAACACTCCTTTCGGGCGCTGGCCAAGCCCGGGGAAGTATGTTAACGAGCCCTTGATTTGGGCGTTCAAGCGGTCGAAAGCGTTCGGCGGGCCCCATGAGCGCCCGTGCGAGTCGTGGTGCGCTTGCGGACTTCGGGTTGGAACCCGACGGTCTTCAACGAGTACGGCAACGGCATGGATCAGCGAAAGAGCCGAGGGATAAACCGATGAGCGATGTCGCACAGCGCGTGAAAAAGATCGTTGTGGAGCATCTGGGGGTGGAAGCCGACAAGGTCACCGACAACGCCAGCTTCATCGACGACTTGGGCGCGGACAGCCTCGACACCGTCGAATTGGTGATGGCGTTCGAGGAGGAGTTCGGCTGCGAGATCCCCGACGATGCGGCCGAGCAGATCCAGACGGTCGGCGACGCCGTGAAGTTCCTCGAGAAGCATGCCAACGCCGCCTGAAGCTCGCGCAAGCGCGCTCGACGCTCGGCCTGCGGAGCCGCGGCCTCGATTGTCGGGGGCATAGTACAGTCCAGGTCCAGTATGCTGCGACGCGTCGTCATTACCGGGCTCGGCCTCGTAACGCCGCTCGGGTCTGGCGTGGAGCCCAGTTGGTCGCGGCTGCTGGCCGGCCAGAGCGGGGCGCGGCGCATCGAGGAGTTCGAGGTCTCCGACCTCGCCTGCCAGATCGGCTGCTTCGTTCCGCGCGGCTCCCAGGCCGACGGCTCGTTCAATCCCGACGACTGGATGGAGCCCAAGGACCAGCGCAAGGTCGACGACTTCATCATCTTCGCCATGGCCGCGGCGACGCAAGCCCTCGACGACGCGGGCTGGCAGGCCGACACCCAGGACAAGCAGGAGCGCAGCGGCGTGCTGATCGGCTCCGGCATCGGCGGCTTGAACGGCATCGCCGAGACTTCGCTGCTGCTCAAGGAGAAGGGCCCGCGCCGCGTGAGCCCGTTCTTCATCCCGGGCCGCTTGATCAACCTCGCCGGCGGCTATGTCTCGATCCGGCATGGGCTCAAGGGCCCCAACCACGCCGTCGTCACCGCCTGCTCGACGGGCGCGCATGCCATCGGCGACGCCTCCCGCCTGATCGCGCTCGGCGATGCCGACGTGATGGTGGCCGGCGGCACCGAGAGCCCGATCTGCCGCATCGGCGTCGCCGGCTTCGCCGCCTGCCGGGCGCTTTCAACCGGCTTCAACGACCGGCCGACCAAGGCCTCGCGCCCCTACGACAAGGACCGCGACGGGTTCGTCATCGGCGAAGGGGCCGGCATTGTCGTGCTCGAGGCGCTCGAGCACGCCAAGGCGCGCGGGGCGCGCATCTATGCCGAGATCGTCGGCTACGGGCTGTCGGGCGATGCCTATCACATCACCGCGCCGGCCGAGGACGGCGACGGCGCCTACCGGTGCATGCGCATGGCGCTCGCCCGCGCGGGCGTCGAGCCCAGCGACATCAACTACATCAATGCCCACGGCACCTCGACGCCCATGGGCGACGAGATCGAGCTCGCCGCCGTCGAGCGCCTGTTCGGCGACGCGGCGGCCACGCTGGCGATGTCCTCGACAAAGTCGGCGATCGGGCATCTCCTGGGGGCTGCGGGGGCCGTGGAGGCCGTCTATTCCGTGCTGGCCATGCGCGACAACATCGCGCCGCCGACACTGAACCTCGACAACCCCTCGGTGGAGACCGCCATCGATCTCGTGCCGCACAAGGCGCAAAAGCGCCAGATCGACGTCGCCCTCTCCAACTCGTTTGGCTTCGGCGGCACCAATGCCTCGCTCGTCCTGCGCCGCTGGGCTGCGTAACGGGGTGGGGTCAGCCCCCTCGCCTCTCCGTGCTGATGCTTCTTCCAATGTCCCGGCGAGGGGTCTGACCCCACGTCGCCACCATTGCCAAGGCATCGTCCTTTCGCCACATTTACCCTCAAGCTGCGAAACGTGAATCGACAGCCGGTACGAGAACGGCGCGCCACGAGGCCCGAGGGGGGCGGTGCGCGTGCCTCCGGGAGCGGAGCATGAGAAACCGCCAGCCGGCGGACCAACGGACGGACGGAGTTTTCGGGCGCACGCTCACGGGCAGTCCAGCCGAGCGGCTGGAGCCGACGCGCCCGCCAGCCCGTCCACGCCGCCACCGGTTGGACCGCGAGCAGCGCCGCGCGAGCCCGCTGCTGCGCGTCTTGAGCGGCCTATTCACCTTTGTGCTGCTGCTGATGCTGCTGGTGGGCGGCCTTGCCTACCTGTTCGACAGCCACATCGACGCTGCCGGTCCCCTGGAGCGGACCAAGGTCGTGGCCATCCCCAAGAACGAAGGCGCCCATGAGATCGCCACCCGGCTCGAGCGAGAGGGTGTGGTTAGCGACCGCCGCCTGTTCGTGGCCGGCTATCTGTGGGCGAAGTTCGTGGCGTGGCTCGAGGGCGGCAAGCCGGTCCAGCTCAAGGCCGGCGACTATGGGATGAAGCAGAACGCCAGCATCCGCCAGGTGATCGACGTCCTCTCCGAGGGCAAGACGGTTGCCTACAAGGTCACGGTGCCGGAGGGACTGACCAGCTATCAGATCGTGGAGAAGCTCAAGGCCGACCCCAACCTGTCCGGCGAGATTGCAACCGTGCCGGCGGAGGGCTCGCTGCTGCCGGATACCTTCATGGTCGATCGCGGCATGCAGCGACAGAGCATCCTCGATCGCATGCAGGCGCAGGCGCGCAGGGCGGCCGAGAAGGCTTGGGCGCAGCGCCGCAAGGACCTGCCCCTCAAGTCGCTGGAGGAGGCCATCGTGCTCGCCTCCATCGTCGAGAAGGAAACCGGCCGCGGCGACGAGCGCGAGCGCGTGGCTGCCGTGTTCGTGAACCGGCTCAAGGCCAACATGCGCCTGCAGTCCGACCCCACCATTCTCTATGGGCTCAGCGGCGGCAAGACGGTGTGGAACCGCCCGATCCAGAGGAGCGAGATCGCGCAGAAGACCTCGCACAACACCTACCAGATCGATGGGCTGCCGCCGACGCCGATCTGCAACCCGGGCCGTGCCGCCATCGAGGCCGTGCTCAATCCGGCCGACACCAAGGAGCTGTTCTTCGTCGCCGACGGCACCGGCCGCCACGTGTTCGCCGAGACGATCAAGGAGCACAACGCCAACGTCCAGAAATGGCGCGCGGCCGAGAAGGACATCAAGGCCAAGGCGGCCGCGCCGCTGGCCGCCGACGAGACGCCGACCACCGCAGCCCAGCCTCCCGCGGAACCGGCGAAAAAGCCGAAGACGCGCGCCGTGGTTCGCACCGCGCCGCCGCCTGCCGGCAAGACCAAGGAGGCAGCGCCCGCCGAGCCGGCCAAAGAGCTGCCGTGGGCGACCAAACCCAAGCCGTGAGCGGCCCAGGCGCTTAGGGCGGGCACGTTCCTTGTCCCTCAACGGCTCTGCCATTAGAGTCCGCGCGCCCACTTTCCTTTCCAGCAGCAAGCGTGCCCATGACCATCAAGAGCATGACGGGATTTGCCCGCTCGGACGGAGCGAGCGGGGCAACCGGCTGGCACTGGGAGGTGCGCTCGGTCAACGGCCGCGGGCTCGATGTGCGGGTGCGGCTGCCGCCGGGCTACGACGGCATGGAGGCGCGCATCCGCGAGGCGGTGGGCAAGCGCGTCACGCGCGGCAGCATCACGGTCAACCTCAACGTCAAGCACACCGAGGGCGCCACGCAGATCCGGCTCAACGAGGCGGCGCTAGGCCAGGTGCTGGCGGCGCTGGACAGCCTCAGGGCAACGACCGAGGTGGCGGCCCCTCGCCCCGAGGCGCTGCTCGCCATCAAGGGCGTGCTGGAGGTGGTGGAGCCCGAGGAAAGCGAGCCGCAGATGCAGGCGCGTGCCGAGGCCATGCTGGCGAGCCTCAATGCGGCGCTCGACGGCATGGTGCGTGCGCGCGAGGCCGAGGGGAGCCGCCTCGAAGCCATCGTGCGCGAGCAGCTGGCGACCATCGAGCGGCTGGTGGCGGTGGTGGCGGCCTCGCCCGCGCGCACCCCGGAGGCCATCCGCCAGCGGCTCAAGGAGCAGGTCGGCCGGCTCATGGAGACAGGCGCCAATCTCGATGAAGCGCGCCTCTATCAGGAGGCCGCGATACTGGCGACGCGTGCCGACGTGGAGGAGGAGCTCAAGCGTCTTGGCGCGCACATCCTCGCCGCGCGCGAGCTCGTGGCCTCGCCAGAGCAGGCCGGCCGGCGCCTGGATTTTCTCGCCCAGGAGTTCAATCGCGAAGCCAACACGCTGTGCTCCAAGGCCATCGATCCTGAGACGACACGGGCCGGCCTCGAGCTCAAGGCCGTGATCGACCAGATGCGCGAGCAGGTGCAGAACATCGAGTGAATTGACGCTGCGTTCGCGGCGCGGCGACTGACCGCGCTATCTCGCCAGTCGCTCCAGCACATAGGCCAGGCGCGCGAAGTCGCCCACGCTCAACGCCTCGCCGCGCAGCGTCGGGGCGATGCCGGCGGCGGCCAGCAGGGCTTCGGGCTCGGCCGGCAGGGACTTGAGGCTCTGGCGCAGCATCTTGCGGCGCTGGCCGAAGGCAGCCGCGGTGACGGCGCCCAGCGTCTTGACCGAGCAAGCGGGCGCGGGGCCCTCGATCGGCGTGAACTCGACGACCGCCGAGGACACCTTGGGCGGCGGCGTGAAGGCGTCCGGCTTCACGGTGAACAGCAGCCGCGGCCGCGTGCGCCACTGGGCGATAACCGCCAGCCGCCCGTAAGCCTTGACGCCGGGCGCCGCAACGATGCGCTCGGCGACCTCCTTCTGGAACATCAGGACCATGCGACCATACCAGGGCGGCCACGGCTCGCTCTCGAGCCAGCCGATGAGCAGCAGGGTCGCGACGTTGTAAGGCAGATTGGCGACGATCACCGGCCTTGCACCGCTGCCGGCGGCAAGGGCGCGCCAGTCGGCTTTGAGGGCGTCGCCATAGTGGACCGCCAGCCGGTCCGGATAGCGTCCGGCGATCGCCTCCAGCGCCGGCCGGCAGCGCTCGTCGCGCTCCACGGCAACGACGCGTTCCGCCCCCTCCAGGAACAGCGCACGGGTGAGCCCGCCGGGTCCCGGTCCGACCTCGACCGCCGTCGTGCCGGCCAGGGGTCCGGCCGCCCGAGCAATGCGCCGCGTCAGGTTGAGATCGAGGATGAAGTTCTGGCCCAGGCTCTTCCTGGCCGACAGCCCCAGCGAGCGAACGACGTCTCCGAGCGGCGGCAGGCCGTCGGGAGATGCGGCCGCGCCGTCGCGGCTCATGGGCGTGTGGCGCCGGCGGCCTCGGCACGGCGCCGCCCGAGCTGGTCGGCCAACTGTAGCGCGGCCACGAAGCTGCCGGGGCGCGCCTTGCCGGTGCCGGCCAGCGCGAAGGCCGTGCCATGGTCGGGCGAGGTGCGCACGAACGGCAGCCCGAGCGTGACGTTGACGCCGCGGTCGAAGGCCAGCGTCTTGAGAGGGATCAGGGCTTGGTCGTGGTACATGGCGACGACCGCATCGTAGGTGCTGCGCGCTTCTGCGTGAAACAGCGTATCGGCGGCATGGGGACCGGTCACCGCCAGGCCCTTCGCCGCAAGCTCGGCGATGGCAGGCGCGATGACGTCGATCTCCTCTCGGCCGATCAGGCCGCCTTCGCCGGCGTGCGGATTGAGCCCCGTCACGGCAATGCGCGGTCGCTCGATGCCGAAGTCGCCGGTGAGCCCCGCCGCGGCGATGCCGATGATCTCGACGAGCAAAGACCGAGTCAGCGTCTTTGCCGCCGCAGCCAGCGGAATGTGGACGGTGGCCGGCACAACCTTGAGCTCTTCGGCGACAAGCATCATGACAGGTCGCGGCCGGCTGCCGCCTCGGCGCGCGGCCAGCTCGGCCAGGAATTCGGTGTGCCCGGGGTAGGGCAGCTGGGCCAGATTGAGCGTGCGCTTGGCGATGGGGTTGGTGAGAAGCGCCAGCGCCTCACCGCTCATGACGGCTTCTGTCGCCCTTTCGATCGCGGCGACGATGGCCGCATCGCCGCCGCCCTGCCCAGCCGAGATCGGCACCGGCACGATGGGCAACTCATCCGCAAACGCGCCGAACCCGTCGCTTGGGCCCGCGACAGTGGCGATCGGCACGCGCACGCCGAGCGCACGGGCACGCTCCTGGAGGACTTGCGGATCGCCGTAAACCACGAAGGTGGGTAGGCGCAGGCGCGAGCGCTCGAGCCAGCTCATGAGGGCGATATCGGGCCCGATACCCGCCGGGTCGCCCATCGTCACGGCGATCGGCGTCTCCGCCGCCCGAGGATCGGGATGGCGGCCGTCGCGGGGCGAAGCAGTCATGTCGGCGCTCACCGATACTCGATGTGCGCATCCTGCCTGAGGTCGCGGAGATAGCGTTTGCCCACGATCTCGAACTCCTTCTGCGCCAGCTCGCCCTCCGCCTTCTCGCGCTCCTTCTCGTCGACCTTGATCGGACGGCGCCCGCACACGGCATAGACCTCGATGCCCTGGGCGGCGGTGGCGGGCGGCAGCATGTCGCCGTCCTTGGCGCTGAGCAGCAGCGACCGGGTCGGCTCGGGCAGGCTGCTGGGCTTTACATACTTCAAGTCGTCGTGGCGCGCGTCGCTCGCCTCCCTGGCGAGCGCCGGCAGGGTAGCGCAGCCGCCATACCGCGTGCGCAGCGCCTCGGCCTCGGCGTAACGCCGGGCCATGGCGTTCTGATCCTTAGCCGGCGCCGGCAGCGTGATCTTTTGCACCTGCAGCTCAACCGTATCCTCGCCCGCGTCCCTGGCCGAGGCCGTGATCATCTGCTCGATGTCGCGCTGGTTGATGGAGATCAGCATTTGCCCGCGCTTGCGCACCACCTCGCGCCAGGCGTACTGCGCCCTGAACCTCTCGCGCAGGGTCGAGACGTCGACCCCGGAGGCCTTGATGTTCTGGACGAACTGATCCACGCTCAGCTTATTGCGCTCGGCCAGGTCCTTGATAACGCGCTTGACCTCCTCGTCGCTGATCTCGACGCCCTGCCGCTTGGCCTCCTGCAGCTTCAGGCGCTCCTCGATCAGCTCCTCCTGCGCCTCCTTCCTGAACTTCGGCAGCATGGCATCGCGGGACTCCCGCTTGATCTGCTCGATCATGGTCTGCTGCAGCTTGAAGGCGTATTCCTTCTGGATCGCCTGCGCCTCCTCGCGCGATTTGACGTTCTTTTCCCGGAATAGGGCTTGCAGCCGCTCGTTGGTCCTCGGATCCTTGACGATCTGCGCCCAGCGCGCCTCGGCTTTGGCTTTGAGGTCCTGCCCGCCACCGCCGGAATTCAGCGCCAGGAACGCGGTGCGCTGCTGGATCTCGTAGGCCGTGATCGGCTCGTCATTGACCAGCACGACGATGGCCTGCTCGCTCTTGCCGGGCGGCGACGCGGGCTTCTCGGCCTTGGGTGCGCCCTGCGCAGCGGCCTGGCGGGGCGCGCCCTGGGCGGCGAGCGGCACGGGTGCGCTCGTCAATGCCAAGGCAAGGGCGAGAGGAAGCGCCGCGATGGCGGAGCGACGGGCGGCGGACTGAGGCATGGCGGCCGGACCGGTTGGAGGGCGCGAATCGAAACACCCGAGTTTATCGCCGACGGCTCGTCGGCGATCTCACGTATCCACAGGACAACCGTGGCGCTGGCATGGCAGAGGGGACTTCGCGCGCGCATCGCAAGGGGGTGGGATGGCCCGGGGAGTGCGCCGATGGCGAGGTCCGCTGCAGTCGATTACGCGCCTACAGCTTCGGTCCTTGGTTCTGGTCTCCAAACAAGTGGTTCAGCTGGTCGGTCTTGTAGTTGAACTCGCCGATGTGCTTGAGCTCGAAGCGCAGCATCAAGGTGCGGTCCGGCTTGAGGCCGAGCGCATCGTTCTGGACGAAGGTCTCGATGTAGCTGGCCGTCAGCACGAAGCACTCGTCGGCGTACTTGAGCTGGAGGATGTCTTGGATGCGCTGCTTGGCATCGAGGTCGTAGCGCAGCGATCCCGACACGCTCCAATGATTGGTGAGCTTCAGGCCGATGCTGGTCATGATGTCCTGCTGATTGTCGATCAGACCGATCGCAGGATCGAAGTGGGTGAAGGTGTAGGCCACCGAGCCGGACAGCGGGCCGTAGTTGCCCTGCAGGATCGTGTCGTTGCGCCGCAGGCTCCAATCCCGTTCGTCGAAGCGGTTCTGGGTGATGAGGCTCAGGCCCGCGAACGGCGATAGATAGAGGCCGGTGACGTAGTCGGAGCGGTTGGTGTCGAGGCCGCTGGTCGGCGAGTAGTAGAACTTGCCCGTCGGATCGAGGCCCGGATCGACATACGGGTTCTCGCCGGCGACATGGAAGCTCTGGCCGAACACGAAACGGGCGTAGACGCCGTTGTTGGCCTGCAGCGTGTACTGCATGCCGACGTTGGCGCGCGTGCCCGTCTCGAAGCGGTCGTAGCCTGAGAACTTGTCGATGTCGAAGAGCAGCGTGTCGTCGAAGATAAGGCTCTTGGCATCCTCGTCGGGCAGGCGGCGCTGGTCGCCCCTGTTCTGGCGCACGATGATCTGCGCGGTCGGCGCCAACACGTGCGAGGCAGAGGCCGTGTGGGTGACGAACGGGTAGGAATAGAGCACGCCGGTGGCGGCCACGCCGCGCAGCACGGTGTCGCTCGGCAGCGGCGCCAGCGTCACGGGGTCCTTGGCGTCCGCGTAGTTGAAGACGTCGCCGCGCACGTGCCCGAAGGGCGTCCACACCTGGCCGATGGGATCGATCATCTGGCGCCGCCAATTGGCCTCCAGGACGGCGCGGTTGGTGTCGGTGCTGTCGTTGCGGGTCATCGAGCGGGCATGCAGGTTGAAGCCCAGCTCGCCGCCCAGCACCGGTGCGCCGAAGATGTAGTTGTAGTCGATGACGGGATGCACCCAGGCGTTGGAATAGGCCGTATCGGTGAGCAGCAGACCGCCGAACTGGTAGAGCTTGGCGGCGAAGTAGTTGCGGTCGCTCATGCCCTGCAGATAGATCGTGTTGACGCGATCGGTCTGCAAAATCGGATCGAGCTGGTAGAAGCGCCGGAAGCTCTCGTCGCTCTCGACCGTCACGTCCCATCCAAACCGCCACCAGGACGAGATCGAGAACTGGCCCTTGGTCTGCACCGACCCGCGCCAGCCCGGTTCCTGGACATTGGCGAGCGCGGTCCCGTCCCGGCCCTGGTCGATGGCGGCGATCGACACCGTGTATTGGCCGTTGGCCAAGCGATGGCGCCAGTCGCCTTGCCACAAGACGCCGTAGTTGGACCAGTAGCGGGGATGGAAGGTGAAATCGTAGTTCGGCGCCAGGGCGAAGTAGTAGGGCAGATGGAAGCCGAAGCCGAGCACGGAGGAGTTGCTGTACTCCGGCATCAGGAAGCCGGTGCGATGCTTCACTGAAGGATCGGGGTGCTGGAAGTAGGGCAGGTAGATCACCGGCACGCCGAACAGCTCGAACTGCGCATCCTGGTAGGTGATGGTGGCGGCGCGCTGGTCGTGAATGATGCGGGCCGCGCCGATGCACCACAGCGGCGGCATGCCCGGATCGTTTTTGCAAGGGGTGAACTTGCCGCGCTCGTACTCGGTGGTGTTGCCCTCGCGGCGCGTCGCACGTTCGGCGGCAATCCGGGTATCGTCGGCGGTGACGACGCTGAGCGACTGGATGAAAGCGTCCCGGAAGTCGTCGAGAGCCTCGAAGCGGTCGGCCCTTGTGATGCCGCCGTTGGGGTCCTTCAGCTGGGCGTTGCCTTCCGCGATCAGCTTGTTGACGGCCTGGTCGTAGACCACCTGGTCGGCGGTCAGGATGTAGTTGTTGTAGTAGATCTCGACATTGCCCTGAGCGACCACCCGGCTGTTCTTGGTGTCGTAGAGGAGCTGGTCGGCCTGCAGGTAGAGAGGCTGGGCGCTGTCGATGTGGGGCGTCGGCCCGAGGATACCGCCCTTCTGCTTCGCGAAGGAGGACTTCTTCTGCGTGGTGCCGGCAAAGATGCTCGGGTCCTGCGCAGTCGACGGCAGAGCGATGAGGGTGAGCGCGACGGCCAGCGTCGACAACAAGACGAGCGCACGCACGAGTCGCAGCCAGCCTTTACGACGGCTACAAACCCGCGCGTTGCCGCACTCCGCGTGCGGTATCGGCGCTCGACGCATCACTCAGCCGTCCTCCTGGTGCAGCAACACCGTCAGCGAAACGAGCAAAGCGAGGCCGATCGGGACCCAAACTGCTGTCGTGGGCGACACCAGACCGGCGATGCCGATCTGGCGCGACACTTCAGTCAGCAGGAAGAAACCGATTCCCCCGACCATCCCAGTGATAACCATAGTCTGGGTCCCCCCCGACCGGAATGACCGCAGGGACACAGTTGCGGCCAAAATGACCATGGCCATCAACAACATCGGGCGGGACAGCAGCAGGGCGTACTGCATCTTGTAGCGAGAAGCAGAAAGTCCTGCCCTTTCAGCCACTTCGATCAGAGACGGCAACTGCCACAGGGAGACGGCAATCTCCGAGCCGAGAGCCTCTCCGACGCGCTCGCGCGTCAGGTAGGTGCTGATAGTGAACGAATCGAAGACCTCCGGCTCTCTACCTGGGCGGGAGACTATCCCCTTGTGCAGCTCCCAGTAGCCGTCGGCCAGGGTGGCGCGGTCGGCATCGATGCGCTCGACGAACCGGCCCTGCGCATCGAATTGGAAGACGATCACGCCGACCAGCGACAGGCCTTGATCGGCGATCGCTTTTGCGCTCATCACCGATTGTCCGTCGACGCCGTCCTGGCGCAGCCACGACCCTTCGCCGGAGCTGGCAAGCAGGCTGGCCTCCCTGCCGAAGGCCTCCGCGATCAGCCGCTCGGCCTCCGAGCGGGCGGCAGCCGCCAGCGGATTGTACAGGGCGACGGCGGCGACGCCGAGCACCAGCGCCACCACCAGGCCCGGCCGCAGGAACTGCCACACCGACATGCCGCCCGCGCGCATGACGATCAGCTCCGATTTGCGGTTGAGGCTCAGCAGCGCGCCGATGGCGCCGACCAGCACGGCAAACGCGAGCAGGATCTCCGTGAACGCCGGCAAGCGCAGCAGGGCCATCCACAGAAGCGACATCATCGACAAGTCGCTGGCACGCCGCGACAGGCGCAAGAGCTCGATCATGTCGATCATGAAGATCAGGGCCGCGCAGACGGCAAATGCGCCAACGATCGACAGCAGGAAGCGCTTGGCGACATAGCGGCGCAACGTGCGGGGTCCGAGCATGTGCGGCTAAGCCCCGATCCCGGACGCTGCGGGAGCCCGTCGCCGCGGCCACAACGCGGCGAGGCCCACGCCCATCCACTCGAGGAAACCGCGCGTCGCGCGCGCCATGCGCGACCGCCGCCGCGGATACATGTGCCACTGGATCGCCAACGCTGCCACCACGGCCGTGGCGGCCGGCACCGCGTAGAGGAGCGGCGCCGCCGCAGGGCGCAGGACCACCATGTTGGCGCAGGTGATGCCGAGGATGCGGGCGAGCACGGCAAGCGCGAAGGCGGCGATGACCGCCTGCATGCGGCTCGTACGCGTGGTCTGGGCCTGGCCCATGAACGCGAGCACCACGAGCACGAAGGCGAAGGCATGCAGCGGGCTGGCGAAGCGCTCGTGCAACTCGGCAGCATAGCTCCCCGGGTTCATCTTGTAGATCGGATCGTTGGGATCGGGGCTCAGCAGCTCGGGCGTGTAGCGCTGGCGCGGCCGCACGATGTTGGTTTGGTCGGCGCGCTGCTCGAGCTGGTTGGCATCGACCGCGTAGCGATCGAAGGCGATGATCTGCGGGGCCGCTTCGTTCTCCAGCCGCCGCACGATATGCCCCTTGTCCATGCGCAGATAGGCTTGGCCACCCTGTTTGATGATCCGGGCACGCTCGGAGAGGTAGGTGACGATCTGCTTGGGGTCGCGGGCGTCGTGCATCATCAGCCCGAGCAGCTCGCCGCCGGGCGCGCGGTCGCGGATGTGCACCGTGAGCTTGGCCTCCGGCGAGGTGAAGCGCCAGGGCTGGATGATCTGCGCCATGAGATCGGTGCGCACCTGGATCGCCAGCTCGTTGAGCTTGCGCTGCGCCCACGGGCCCGCCACATGGTTGACCGCCGACACGCCCAGCATCGTCAGCAACGCCAGCAGCGCCAGCGGCTTGAGCAGCGCCCAGACGGGCATGCCGCCGGCCGTCATGACGATGAGCTCGCTGTCGCCCCCGAGCCGGTTGAGCACGTGAATGGAGGCGATCAGCAGGGCAATCGGCGCGATCAGCGCCATCATGCTGGGGATGGCGAGGGTGGTCATGGCCAGGAAGCGCAGCACGTCCTGGCCCTGCGTGGTCATCAGCTCGAGCTGGCGCAGGGCCACCGCGATCCACACCACGCCCGTCAGGGACAGGAGGATCAGCAGGAGCGCGCCGGCCGCTTGCCGAAACACGTATCGGCTCAAGATGCGCATCAGGGTCCCCCGGCGCCGCTTGCCGCCCCCGTCCCACTCGGGGTGCGTCCATTCGCGGCCGGCCATTCAATGACTTAGGCGCTCCCACAGTTTGGTGGCGGAAAGGTGACCCGCAAGCCCGCACCCCCTCTATTCGCCGGTTGAGCGTGACGATCCCCGCACAGCTTGGCGCCTGCCCTTGACGCTGGCGCGGCAAATAGCTAAGCCACATTGTCGCGAAAATGCCACAGTGCACGTTGATCACTGTGGTTGCTTTGCTGCAAAAGAAAACCGCGATCAGTGAGCAGATATCCAACCATCGACGCCATTCAGGGGGCTGTGAGCCGGCGGCTTGCCGCGGTGCGGGAGGCAGTCCAAGGCGCCTCTGCCGCCGTGCGGGAGACGGCTCGCGGCGTACGCGGTCGCCTGGCGCAGGCCGAGACGCCGCTGGACCCGATCCTGGAGGCCGGTGCGCCGCCGCTGCCGGGCACCGGCAGTCGCGCCTTCTGGGTCGGCCTGGTCGTGGTCAGCCTGTCGGTGGTGTGGGCGCTCGCGACCTTCCTGATCCTGACCAATCTCACGCCCATCGCGCCCCGCGAGGAGGTCGTCTACGTCGTTTTATTCGTCAACCTGCTGCTGATCGTCGCCATGGTCGCGGTCATTGCCGTGCACGCGGTGGGACTGTGGCGGGCGTGGGAAAAGAAGGTCGCGGGCGCCAGGCTGCACGCCCGCATCGTCGGCCTGTTCAGCCTGATTGCGGCGCTGCCGGCCCTGCTGCTGGCGATCGCCGCCACCACCACCTTCTCGCGCGCGCTCGACAACTGGTTCAACCAGCAGACCATGTCGATCGTGCAGAACTCGCTCAACGTCGCGCACGCCTACCTCGACGAGCACGGCCAGGTGATCCGCACCGACATCGTCAACATGGCCAAGGACCTCGACGATGCGGCCCCCTCCGTCGCCAACGACGCGGCCAAGTTTCGCGAGCTGATGCTTGCCCAGGCCGGCCTGCGGGACCTGCCCGTCGCCTATGTGATCGATGCCAAGGGCGCGGTGAAGGTGGCCGTGCTCGAGGACGAGAAGATCCCTTACGTGGCCCCGCCCGAGCATCTGATCCGCGCCGCCGAGGGCGGGCAGGTACCGCTGCTGATGCCGCGCGACACCTTCCGCGTCGCGGCGCTGACCAAGCTGCGCAGCTATCCGGACGCCTACCTCTATGTGGCTCGCGGCGTCGACCCGGAGGTGGTCAAGCACCTGCGGCGCACGGAGGCGGGCGTGCGCACCTACGAAAGCCTGCGCCAGGTGAGGGGCGGCCTCAAGTTCGCGCACGGCATGATGTACTTCATGATCTCGCTCACCGCCCTGCTGGCGGCGATCTGGGTCGGGATCTGGTTTGCCGGACGCTTCGTGGCGCCGATCCGGCGACTGATCAGCGCCGCCCAGCACGTCACCAAGGGCAACCTCAAGGTCGAGCTGCCGATCCGTCGTGGCGAGGGTGACCTGCGCCGCCTGTCGATGAACTTCAACACCATGACCAAGGAGCTGGAGCGCCAGCGCACCGACCTCGTCACGGCCAACACGCAGCTCACCGAGCGGCGCCGTTTCATGGAGGCGGTGCTGTCGGGCGTGTCGGCGGGAGTCATCGGCCTCGATCGCCACGACCGCATCACGCTCGCCAACCGCTCGGCGGAAAAGCTGCTCGGCCTCTACGGCGCCAAGCTCGTCGGCCGGCCGCTCGTCGAGGCGGTGCCCGAGTTCGCCGGCCTGCTCGGCAGGGCCGACGAGCACAAGGGCCGGACGCAGCACCAGGTCACGCTCATCATCGCCGGCGAGGAGCGCAACTTCTCGGTGCGCGTGACTCACGAGGAGAAGGGGGAGGAGGACTACGGCTCGGTGCTGACCTTCGACGACGTCACCGAGCTCGTTTCGGCGCAGCGCACCTCGGCCTGGGCCGACGTCGCCCGGCGCATCGCCCACGAGATCAAGAACCCCTTAACGCCGATACAACTTTCGGCCGAGCGCCTGCGCCGGAAGTTCGGCCGGATGATCACCGAGGACGTCGAGACCTTCGAGCGCTGCACCGACACCATCATTCGCCAGGTCGGCGACGTGACGCGCATGGTCGACGAGTTCTCCGCCTTCGCGCGCACGCCCAAGCCGCAGATGGAAGACCACGACATCCGCGACGTCGTGCGCGCGGCGGTGCTGGACCGCCAGATGACGACGGTCGAGATCGTCTTCGACACCAAGGTCGGCAGGGAGCCCATCGTCGTCACCTGCGATCGCCGCCTCGTGGGGCAGGCCGTCAGCAACCTCGTCAAGAACGCCCAGGAGGCCGTGCAGGCCTGGAGCGAGAACGCCAACAAGGAGGCGGACTGGCGCGGCCGCATCGAGACGATGGTGCGCCGTAATGGCGACCGCGTCGACATCGAGGTCATCGACAACGGGGCGGGCCTGCCCAAGCACAATCGCAACCGCCTGCTGGAGCCTTACGTCACCACCAAGGGCAACAAGGGCACGGGCCTCGGCCTCGCCATCGTGCTCAAGAGCGTGGAGCAGCACGGCGGCACGCTGTCCCTCGAGGACGCCCCGCCGGCGCCGGGGCGCTCGCACGGCGCCTTGATCCGGATCTCCCTGCCGGCCAGCAAGACGCCGGCGCAAGACGCATCGCGTGACGAGCCCGCGGCGGCTGCGGCCGACGGCGGCGCATGATTGCCAACGTGTGAAGGAGCGACAGATGGCATCCGACATCCTGATCGTCGACGACGAGGCGGACATCCGCGAGATGGTGGCCGGCTTCCTGCAAGACGACGGGCACCGTACGCGGCTGGCCCGCGATTCGGATGAAGCGCTCAAGGCGGTGGAGGAGCGGCGCCCGCAGCTCGTGATCCTCGACATCTGGTTGCAGGGCAGCCGCCTCGATGGCCTGGAGGTGCTCAATATCATCAAGAAGGCGCACCCCGATCTCCCCGTGGTCATCATCTCCGGTCACGGCAACATCGAGACCGCGGTCACCGCCATCAAGCGCGGCGCCTACGACTACATCGAGAAACCCTTCAAGGCCGACCGGCTGCTGCTGGTGACGCTACGCGCGCTGGAGGCCTCCAAGCTGCAGCGCGAGGTCAAGGAGCTGCGCGAGCGCTCCGTCGTCAGCTTCGAGATGATCGGCAAGTCGCCGGCCATCAACCAGCTGCGCACCTCCATCGACCGCGTGGCGCCCACCAACAGCCGCGTGCTGATCCGCGGCGGGGCCGGCTCCGGCAAAGAGCTGGTGGCGCGCGTGATGCACGGGCTGTCGCAGCGCAAGGACGGGCCGTTCGTCGTGCTCAGCGCCGCGGCCATGGCGCCCGACCGGGTCGAGGAGGAGCTGTTCGGCACCGAGGGCCATGCCGGGCCGCGCAAGGTCGGCGCGCTCGAGGAGGCGCACGGCGGCACGCTCTACATCGACGAGGTCGCGGACATGCCGCTCGAGACGCAGGGCAAGGTGCTGCGCGTGCTGGTCGAGCAGAAATTCCAGCGCGTCGGCGGCGGCCAGAAGGTGTCGGTCGACGTGCGCATCATCTCCTCCACGAGCCGCGACCTGGAGCGGGACATGGCGGAGGGCCGGTTCCGCGAGGACCTCTACCACCGCCTCAACGTCGTGCCGCTACGCGTGCCGGGGCTCGCCGAGCGCCGCGACGACATCCCGATGCTCATCACCTACTTTGTCGGCCAGGTGGCGCAGTCCTCGGGGCTGGCGCCGCGCAAGATCGGCGAGGACGCCGTTGCCGTGCTGCAGGCGCACGATTGGCCGGGCAACGTGCGCGAGCTCAGGAACAACATTGAGCGGCTGATGATCCTCTCGGGCGGCGACCCGGACGCCATCATCACCGCCAACATGCTGCCCGAGGAGATCGGCTCCAACGTGCCGCTGCCCGTCAACGGCGGCGCC
>Ga0111538_10001594_pt1 | contig 31914 bp, 32 predicted proteins | sample SoiMethybrSBSTD1_FD_79669 | JGI IMG/M metagenome (GOLD analysis project Ga0111538, IMG submission 79669) | Bulk soil microbial communities from a Populus tree surrounding site in Tennessee, USA - Soil MetaG P. TD hybrid SBSTD1 (version 2)... | ecosystem: Environmental > Terrestrial > Soil >... | reverse complement strand
GTGGACGCGACGGTTCAGTTGCTGGCACTCACGGGAGGGGTCGTCGCAGAGCGCACCCTCCTTGCCGATCGTCACGATCTTGATCGAGGTCTCCGGCACCCCCAGCTCGACCAGAAACTGCTTGACCGTCTCGGCCCGGCGCTGGGCCAGCAGCCGGTTGTACTCGACCGGTCCCTGGATGTCGGCGTAGCCCTGGATCAACACCGCCCACGTGCTGGTCCGCTCCATCTCCGCCGCCTTGTCCTGAAGCAACCGCGTGGCGTCGGCCCGGAGCCGGGTGCTCTTGAAGTCGAAGTAGATGTCGGTGTGGACGGCCTCCGACTCGGGCAGCGCCGGCGCCGGGGCGACGACGCGCGCCCGGGTGGGCGCCTCGGCCGGAACGCTCGTGGTGGCGGCGGGCTGGTTCGAGGCCTCGGCGTTGCGGGAACGGACCCAGTAGGTGGCCACCATCCCGATGGCGACGACGGCCAGGACAGCGACGAGGAACGCGATCTCTCTGCCACTGCTCCCGAGCTCTTTACCGCTGTTTCCGGTCGGCTGCGGCTGCGTGCTGGTCATGGCTTCACTCCTCCTGGAGGCCGTCGGCAACGCAACGGCCGAGCCACGGCGTGAAGCGATTGGATTCAGATACTTGGCGGCGGCGGCATGCGGGGATCACCCCGCGTCCCCGCATCGGCCCCGCGCGGGGAGGGACCCGAGACCGGCTACTGGGAGAAGGTCTCTCTGACCAGAGCTTCGAGAGAGCGGAAGTGCCGCTCGGGCAGATTCTTGAAGCGGCGCCGGCATGCGGCGATGGCGGCGTCGGCCGAGTCGAATCCGGCGACCGATCGGAGCAGGTGCTCGTGGTACTCGCCGAGCTTCATCTCCACGGTGCGGGCAAGCGCCGGGTCACCGGCCAGCGCCAGGGCCGCCCGACCCCGATCGCCTCCGGCCTCGACGAGGGCACGGAAGCCCAGCCCCTTGAGCCGCTGGGTGACCGTGCTCCGGTCCCAGCCCAGCGCCCCGGCGGTGGCCTGCATGTCGAAGCCGTGACGGCGAAGCGAGTCGAGCACCGCCGCGTCACCGGCCGGCTCGCTCGGCGGCTGGGCCGGCGTGTCCAGCCGGAGATCGGCCGCGGTCAACACGTCGCGGTCGGCCAGCGCCACCGCGCGCCGCAGACAGTTCTGCAGCTCACGGACATTGCCGGGCCAGTCGTGGCCCTCCAGGGCGAGCAGCGCGGCCTCCGACAGGGTCGCGCGCCGCCCGGTCTCGGCCACGGCCTCCTCCACGAACCGCTCGGCCAGCGGCCCCACGTCCCGCTTCCGCTCACGCAGCGGCGGCAGTCTCAGAACAACTCCCTTGAGGCGGAAGTAGAGGTCCTCGCGGAACCAGCCTTCGGCCACGCCGCGCGCGAGGTCCCGGTTGCTGGCGGCCACCACGCGGGCGTCCACGGCGGTCGTCTGCGTGGCGCCCACCCGCTGGAGCGTGCGCTCCTGGAGCACGCGCAGGAGCTTGCCCTGGTGCTCGGCGCGGGCCTCGCCGATCTCGTCGAGAAAGATGGTTCCGCCGGCGGCCTGCTCGAAGTAGCCGCGGCGATCGGCCTGAGCACCGGTGAAGCTGCCCTTCACGTGGCCGAACATCTCGCTCTCGAACAGATCGAGTGGGATGGCCGCCATGTTGACCGCCACGAACGGCGCCGCCGCCCGCGGGCTCAGCCGGTGCGCGGCGCGGGCGAACAGCTCCTTGCCCGTGCCCGGCTCACCCGACAGCAAGATCGGCAGCGTCGTGCGCGCCACGCGCTCCAGGTCGCGGAACAGGGCGAGCACGGCGGGCTCGCGCGAGACGATGCCGACCTCGGCGCACCGCCGGCGCAGACGCTCCTGCTCCCCGCCGTGGGGGACGCCGGTTCGCCGGTCGGCGGCGCGCAGCTCGCGCTCGAGCGCCTGCAGCTTCAGACGCGTCTGCTCTTCCTGAGCGGTGGCGGCCGCGAGCTGGCCCCGCAGCGCCTCGGCGGCCTGGAGCAATCCCCGCTCCGCGCCGGTCGAGCGCGCGACGGCGGCGCGCGCCGCCTCCAGATCCTCCTCCAGGCTCTCCACGGCGGACTCCTGCCGCACCAGGTGCTCCCGGATGCCGGCCATATCGCCCTCGAGCCTGCGCAGGCGCCGGGCGGCATCCACTTGATTCCACCCCAGCGCGGCGACGCCTCCGAACACGAGCGCTGCGAACGGCTGGACGATCGGCAGCGCGAGACCGAACAGCATCGGCGCCGCCGACACAAAACCAAAGACGATCACCACCAGCAGCGCGAGGCCCGCCAGCGCGAGGCCGATGCCGGACGCCAGGCCGAGCCACGCCGCGGCCATCGCAATGACCAGCGTTCCGCCCAGCGTCACCGCCCGCGGCGTCTCGCGCAGCCACGCGCCGGTCAACGCGGCATTGAGCACCTCTGCCTGGATGCCGACATCGGACAGCGGCCCGATCGGCGTGCGCCGTACCACCGCCGGCGGATCGGTCATCAGCAGCACGCGCTTGCCCTCGACCAGCCGCTGCAGCCGCTCTCCGCCGCCGGCCTCGATCGCCGCCCACACCTCGCTTACCGGCGCGACCGGCAGATCGGGAGCCCAGCGGAGCCACACGCGCCCCGCACGATCGGCCGGAATCGACCTGGCGCCCTCTCCCGCCAGAGTCAGGCCCAGCGCCGGCACGTCGCGATCGGCCGATCTGACGCTCTGCGGAACGCGGCGCACGATACCGTCCGGCTCCGCGGGGGCCACCGTGTGACCGACGGCCGGCGCGCTCGCGCCGTGGGCGGGCGCCGAGGCTCCAGGCTCGGCGATGAAAACGACGTTGCCGACGCCGGCGACCGCCTGCGCCAGCAGCGCGTCGCTCGCCGCCCCTCCACGGCCGGGGACGCTCGGGCGCCCCAGCACCACATCGACCCCGATCGACACGGCGCCGCCCTGGGCGATCGCCGTCACGAGCCGCGCCAGCACCGCTCGATCCCACGGCCCGACTCCAAAGCGCTGCTCGCTGAGCGCATCCCGCGCCACGACGACGACCGCCGGACTCACGGGAGCCAGCGCCGGCACCCAGGCATCCCGCACCGAGGAATCGATACCGGCCACGTGCGCGCTCGTCGCCCACACCGCGGCGACCGTCACGATCGTCGTGGCCAGCCCGATCACCACCGCCATCAGCCCCCGCCCCCGCCGGCGCACGCGCATCTAGCGGAGGGGCGGCCGGCGGCCTTCGGCCGCGGCGTTCTGCAAATAGGCGAGGATTCGCGGATCGCGCGGCGGCAGTGCGCCACTCACGCCGTTTTCGTAGAGGGTTTCGAGCAGACGCTGGGCCGGCTCGCTGAGCGCGGCGGCTTCGTGAATCAAGACAACGACTGCTTCGTTCACCCGCCCCTGGTCGAGCAAGGCCCCGCCGACGGTGTCGCCCCGGGCCAGGTCGGGAAACTCCTTCCAGAGCGAGGCGCGGTAGTCCTGAAACGCCAGCGTTGCCGTCTGGCGCTCCGCCGGGCCCCGGCGGCCGCGTCCGAGCGCGGCCAGCCGCCACTGAGTTAACGCCTCCTCCGCCTGGGGCACACCCTGATCGGTCGCCTTGAACCACCAGGCGACGGCCGCGCCGACATCGCGCGGAATACCGAGTCCGGTGGCGAAGGCGACGCCGACGAAGTACTGGGCGCGGCCGTGGCCCGCCTGCGCGGCGGCGAGGAACTCGGGGGTGGCCTCGGGCGCTCGCTGGGAGAGTGTGAGGAGCAGGCCCAGGTGATAGTGGGCGTCGGGCTGCTGCGGATCGACGGCGAGGACCCGCCGATACTCGTCGATCGCGGCGCTCACCTCGCCCTGGGCGTACCGCACGACGCCGAGCGAGAAGCGAGCATCGGCACGATCCGGCTGGCGGCCCACCACCGCGTCGAGCTCGGCACGAGCCGCCGGCCACTCCTGACGGGAAATGTAGACGCGGGCCAGCGCCAGGCGCGCGGCGGCAGAATCCGGCTGGCGCCTCAGGGCCGCCCGCAGCTCCTCGACCGCGCCGTCGAGGTCACCCAGCTCCCAGAGCGCCACCCCCAGGCTGACGCGCGCGTCGATGAGCTCCTCGTCCAGCCGAAGGCCTTCACGCAGCGCGGTCGCGGCGGCGACCAGGTCCCGTTGGGCAAGCAGGGCGCGGCCGCGCTCGAGCGCGGCCTGACCCTGGCTCGCGCGGGGCGTAGGTGGGGCGGACGCCGATGCAGGGGCAGGCGTGGTCGCGACCGGGCCGACAGGCGCGGGAGTCGCGCAGGCGACGAGCGCAACCACCGCCAGACAGAGCAGACAACGCGCCATTCACTCTAATCTACATGGGGGCCCCGAGATGGCCCCCAAACCCCCCGGCGCTCGTAACGCCCCGGGGGACCCGGGGCGCTCCTCGGTTTTGCGTGCATTGCGGGCCACCGCTCCATGGTCCCCCAGCCCCCGGCGCCCGTCACGCCCCGGGGGGACCCGGGGCGCTCCTCGGTTTTGCGTGCATTGCGGGCCACCGCGCAATCCTCGGCCGAACGAGACTTCCCGCGTGGCAAGGTGCCGAGGGCGCCTTGCGGTACCATGCGGGCATGCTGACTCGACGACGACTGCTCACCGGCTTGGGCGTGACCGCGCTGGCGTTTGCGGGGCTCGCGCGCGGCGCGGCGGCCGACTCCGCCACGGCGATCACGGTCTACAAGAATCCGACCTGAGGTTGCTGTGCGGCGTGGGTGGATCACCTGCGCACGAACGGGTTCACGGTGCGGGGCGAGGACATGGCCGATCTGGCGCCGATCAAGACGCGTCACGGCGTGCCGCGTGAGCTGCAATCCTGCCATACCGCGGTGATCGGCAGCTATGTGATCGAAGGACACGTGCCCGCGGCCAGCATCAAGAAGCTGCTGAAAGAGAACCCGCAGATCGTGGGTCTCGCGGTGCCCGGCATGCCGGCGGGCTCGCCGGGAATGGACGCGCCCGGCCAGCCTGCCGAGCGCTACCAGGTCATTGCGTTCGATCGGAGTGGTCGGACGAGCGTGTACTCGAGCCACTGACGGCGGCGCGCGCCGCCGCGATCTCCTGCGGCAGCGCGTCGGCGCCGGGGAACTCCCGCTCGGCGTGACGGTACCAGTAGCGCGCGTTGTCGAGGTCGCCCTCGATGGTGTGCACGATGCCGTGCAGCCACGCCGCCAGCGTGGACTTGTCCTTCTGGACGATCTCGTGGGCGGCATTCCAGTCGCGGGCCACCAGCAACTCGATCGCGCGCTCCAGGCCCTCATTCGCCATGTGCGTGTCCCCCGGCGTCCCGCTCACTGACCGACGGCGGTGCGAATGCTGTTGAGATGCTCGTCGATGTGGCCGCACATCAGGCCACCCGCGAGATCGCCCGCCGACATTGGCGGCATACCCTGCAGCACCACGCCCTTGTTGTCGAGCTCCGCGTCGCTGAGCCCGCGCACGATGGCGGCGGCCTCCGCCGCATTCTTCTTGTGCAGCGCGATGGTCTCGGCCTTCGTGCAGTTGGCGAACTCCTGCGCGTGCTTGGCATTGCCGGCGTGGATCATGTCCATGGTGATGGCCGGACCCTGGCCGGCGCGCAGCATCTTCACCACGCCGGACAGGCCGGCGTGCGAGCTGGCGATGTGGTGCGCGGTGACGCCCACCGACCAGTCCCCTGCCGTCTTCTTCTTCCAGTCGGCGTCGCTCAGCTTCTCGAACACCGCGGTGGCTTCGGCCGCCTTCGCCTCGAACTTCTTGGCCAGCGTTTCGCTTCGACCTGCCATGACATCCTCCTTGCGTTGCCGTGGACTGCTCTGCACTGCGTGACCGGAACTCCGATGATACGCTGCACCCTGCCGCTCGTCAGCCGAATCGGCTATAGTCCAAACTCTCGATGGACTTCGCCTTCACCGCCGACGAGCGCGCCTTCGCGGAGGACGTGCGGCGCTTCCTCCGCGCGCATCCGCTGGAGAGCTTTCCCCTCGAGGGCATGGACGCCGGCTACGGCTCCGGCGCGCATTCGCGCGCGTTCATGCGCGCGCTCGGCGCGCAGGGCTGGCTCAGCATGGGTTGGCCCGCGATGTACGGCGGGCAGGAGCGCCCGCTGTTCTTCAAGCTCGTGCTCCTGGAAGAACTGGCTCTCGCCGGCGCGCCGTTCGGGCCGCTGGCCGGCTGCTGGCAGACCGCGGATGCCATCATCGCCTACGGCAGCGAGCGCCTGCGGCGCGAGGTCCTGCCGGCGGTGGCGCGCGGCGACGGAACGTTCTGGCAGGGCTACAGCGAGCCCGGCGCCGGCTCCGACCTGCTGGGATTGAAGACGCAGGCGCGGCGCGACGGCGACGATTACGTGATCCGCGGCCACAAGATCTGGTCGAGCCACGCCGGCATCGCCACCTACGGGCTTGTCTTCGCGCGGACCAGCCAGGAAGCGCGGCGCAGCCGCGGCTTCAGCATGTTCGTGGTACCCAACGGCACGCCCGGCATGGACATCCGTCCTATCCGAAGCCTCACCGGCGAGGTCTATCACTACGAAACCTTCCTCGACGACGTGCGGGTGCCGGCCGACATGCGCTTGGGCCCGGAGGGCGAGGGATTCATCGCGCTGCTCAACGGTCTCGACTCCGACCGGTTCTGGGGACGCTTCTACAAGGCGCCGGCCCTGGAACGCACGCTGCGCCAGCTGGTCGAGTACGCCAATACGACGCGGGTGCGCGGCGTCCCGCTGGCGCGCGACCCGTCCGTCCGCCGCCGCCTGGCCGACGCGGCCGTGGATCTGGCCGCTCTGCGCGCGCTCTTCTACCGCGCTGCGTGTCTCATGCGCGACGAGGCGACCATCACCTACGAGACCGCGGTGGCCAAGGTAATGGCGGATGAAACCGGCCAGAAGATCGCGCAGCTCGGCATGGACCTGCTGGGGCCGTGGGGACCGCTGCGCGAGGGCTCGCGCGGGGCGAAGCTCGGCGGGCAGATCTCGCACGGCTACCTGACGAGCCTCGGTCACACGATCGCCGGCGGCACCGCCGAGGTGCTGCGGACTACCATCGCGGTGCGCGGACTCGGCCTGCCGGCGGAGCCGAAGGCCGACGCTCGAAACCGAGGCTGAGCGATGGACTTCCGCCCCTCGGCCCCTCAGCAGCTGCTCGCTTCCACGGCGCGCGAGTTCCTTCGACGCCACGCGCCGCCGGAGCGCGTGCAGGAATGGACGCTCGACGCGCACGGCCTGCCCGACACACTGTGGCGTCGCATGGCCGAGCTCGGCTGGCCGGGACTGCTCGTGGCGCCGGAGCACGGCGGCAGCGGCGGCTCGCTGCTCGACGTGGTCTTGCTGGTCGAGGAGATGGGCTACGCGTGCCTGCCCGGTCCCTTCATTGCCAGTGCCGTCGTCGCCACGTCGTTGCTGGCCGAGGCCGGAAGCGCGGACCAGCAGAAGCGAATGCTGCCCGAGCTGGCCACCGGCGAGCGCATCGCCACGCTGGCGCTGGTGGAGGAGAGCGGCTCGAGCGATCCCGCAGACGTCGCGCTGGCGTGCTCCGTGCCCGGACGACTGACCGGCCGCAAGCTGTTCGTCAAGGACGCCCACGTCGCCGAGCATCTGATCGTCGCCGTCCGCGAGGGCGATGGTCTGAGCCTCCTCGTGCTGCCCACGGACCGGCGCGGGATCAGCCGGCTGCCGCTCGAGGCGATCAGCGGCGAGAAGCTCTCCGAGGTGGTGTTCGACGGCGTGGAGGTCGCGGCCGGCGATCGGCTGGGTGCCGCGGGGGTCGGCGCCGCGGCGCTGGCGCCGGCCCTCGCCGCCGGCACGCTGGCGCGGACGGCGGAGATGGTGGGCGGCGCCCAGCGCATTCTCGATCTGGTCGTCGAGCACGCGCGGACACGCGTGCAGGGCGGGCGGCCGATCGGCGGCTACCAGGCCATCCAGCACGCGTGCGCCGACCTCGTGCGCGACGTCGACACCGCGCGCGGGCTCCTCTATCTCGCGGCGTGGAAGGCGGCCGAGGGACAGCCGGCCGAGAGCGACATCGCCATTGCCAAGGCGCACGCGGGGGAGGCGTGCCCGGCGGTCGCCCGTCGGGGACATCAGATCTTCGGCGCGATCAGCTACTGCGAGGAGCATCCGCTCCACCTGTTCCACAAGCGGATCCAGGCCGCCGCGCTCGATTTCGGCGACGCGCAGCACCATCTCGAGACCGTCGCGAGATCCATCGGCCTCGTCTAGCGCTCGACCAGCACCATCGGCCTCAGACCAGGACCATCTGCGTCTGGATGGTCAACGAGAGAAGACGCCCCCCCTCGTCGGTGACGCGCGTCTGCCAGACCATCGTCCGCTTGCCGCGGTGCAGCGGCGTGGACTCCGCGCGCACCGTGCCGGCGCGGCCGGCGGCGAAGAAGTTGGTCTTCGACTCGAGCGTCGTCGTGCTGGCCCCCGGCGGCAGGTTCAGCACGGTGGCCACGGCGCCGATCGTGTCGGCGAACGCCATCAGCGTGCCGCCGTGCAGACTCCCGCCGATGGTCGTCAGCTCTTCGCGATAGGTCAGCTCGGCGACCACGCGCTCCGGCGTCGTCTCGACGAAGCGGACGCCCAGCAGGTCAGACAGCGTCCCCTTGAGTCGCTCGTCGATGGCCTTGGGATCGATATCCATCGGGCTCACCCCCCTGGCGGATCATGCCGTCACGGGCGCTTCGGGGCAATGACTTCGGAGGTAGTGTCAGCCCTTCCCCCGCCGGTGTAGAGTCCCAACCATGGCGCAGATTCCCGTCACCACCGACTCGGGTTTCGGTCGGCTGCTCCGCCAGTGGCGATCGCAACGCGGCATGAGCCAGCTGGCGCTCGCGGTCGAGGCCGGCGTCTCCTCGCGCCACCTGAGCTTCGTCGAGACCGGGCGGGCGCAGGCCAGCCGCGAGATGGTGCTGCTGCTGGCCCGCGTGCTCGACGTACCACTGCGCGACCGCAACGACCTGCTCGTCGCCGCCGGCTACGCGCCCATCTATCGCGCGACCGCACTGGACGCGCCGGCCCTGGGCCAGGTGCGGCGCGCGCTCGACTTCATCCTGCGCCAGCAGGAGCCCTACCCCGCCATCGTGCTCGATCGGCACTGGAACATCCTGCTGGCCAACGCCGCCACCGGTCGGCTGGTGGAGGCGCTCCTCGAGCCCTCGGTGGTCGGCGAGCTGGGCGGCAACGCCATGCGGCTCATGTTCCATCCGCGCGGCTTTCGGCCCCACATCGTCAACTGGGAGCCGACGGCGGCGGCGCTGATCCAGTGGCTGCACCGCGACGCGCTGAGCGGCTTCGCCGATCCCGAGACGCGACGGCTGCTGGACGAGATGCTGTCCTACCCCGGGGTGCCGGCGCGGTGGCGCACGCTCGATCTCGACGTCTCCACCGCGCCGTTCCTGCCGATCGAGTTCCGCAAGGGCGACCTGACGCTCCGCTACTTCACGGCGCTCACGAGCCTCGGGACGCCGCACGACATCACGCTGCAGGAGCTGCGCATCGAATCGTACTTTCCGGCCGACGAGGCGACCGAGCAGGCGACGCCGCGGTAGAATGCGCCATGCCACGGATCAACGAGTCCTACCTCAACCTCCGGTCGAGCTACCTCTTCGCAGAGATCCGGCGCCGCCAGGAGGCCTTCGCGGTTGCGCACCCCGACGTCCGGGTGATCGACCTCGGCGTGGGCGACGTCACCCGGCCGCTGCCGCCCGCGGTGATCGGCGCCATTCACGAGGCCGCCGAGGAGATGGCGCGCCCCGAGAGCTTTCGGGGCTACGGTCCCTACGTCGGCTACGAGTTCCTGCGCTCGGCGATCGCGGCCCACGACTTCGCGCCCCGTGGCGTCACGCTGGCCCCCGACGAGATCTTCGTCAGCGATGGCGGCAAGAGCGACAGCGCGAATCTCCAGGAGATCTTCGCCGGCGACTGCGTCGTGGCCTTGATGGATCCGGTCTATCCCGTCTACGCCGACAGCAACGTCGTGGCCGGGCGCTCGGGCAAGGCCGACGCCGACGGCCGCTACGCCGGCATGGTCTATCTGTCCTGCACGGCGGAGAACAACTTTCAGCCCGCCCTGCCCGATCGTCGCGCCGATCTCGTCTATCTCTGCTATCCCAACAATCCCACCGGCGCGGTGGCGACGCGGGAGACGCTGGCGCGCTGGGTCGCGTGGGCGCGGGCCAACGACGCGGTGATCTTCTACGACGCCGCCTACGAGGCGTACATCCGCGACCCCGACGTGCCGCACACGATCTACGAGGTCGAGGGCGCGCGCGAGGTGGCCATCGAGTGCCGGAGCTTCTCCAAGAGCGCCGGGTTCACCGGCCTGCGCCTGGCCTACACGGTCGTGCCCAAGGAGATGCGCGGCCGCAGCGCCGATGGGGCGATGCAGAGCGTGAACCAGCTGTGGACGCGCCGCACGACGATCAAGTCCAACGGCGCGCCGTACATTGTCCAGAAGGCGGCGGCGGCCACCTACACGCCGGATGGCCAGAAGCAGGTCCGGGCGCTGGTGGATTTCTACATGGAGAACGCGCGGACGATCGCCACCGGGCTGGCCGAGGCCGGCTTCACCGTGTACGGCGGCCGCAACGCCCCCTACATCTGGATCCGCATCCCCGCGGGTATTTCATCCTGGGATTTCTTCGACCGGATGCTGGCCGAGGCGAACGTGGTCGGGGCGCCGGGGGGCGGCTTCGGTCCCAGCGGCGAGGGCTACTTCCGACTCACCGCCTTCGGCTCGCGCGAGAAGACGGAAGAAGCGGTGGCGCGTATCAAGAGCTGCCGCCGGTGAACGCGCTGACGGTGACGCTGCGCCCGGCCGCCAGGGCGATCCCCACGGTCACCGCCGCCATGCCAGCCAGCTGCAAGGGAATCGGGATCTCGCCGAGCACCGGGACGCCGAGCACGCCGCCGATGACCGGGATGAGGGGCATGAAGAACGAGGCGGACGCCGCGCCGAGGGCGCGAATGGCCCGGCTGTAGAGCAGGAGCGCCACCAGCGCGACGCCGACCCCCTGGTAGAGGGCCTGGAAGATGACCTCGCCGCGCGGCGCCGCCATCAGCCGCGAGCCTCCATCCAGCGCCCAGTAGATCGGTAAGTACGGCAGGGCCAGCACCCACACCATGACGATGGCTCGCGAGGGACGGACCTGCCAGCGCCGGACCACGACCGTGTAGATCGCCCACAGCACGGCCGCGCTGAGGAACAGGACGTCGCCCTCCCACGTCGTGTCGCCAGCCGGGCCGGTGATCCCCGGCCAGCTCACCAGCACCAGCCCGACCAGGATCAGGCCGAGCCCGACGATCGCCAGCGGCGCCGTCTCTTCCCCTAGCCACACCCAGGCGAACAACGCGGCGAACAGCGGGGTGGCGCCCGGAATGATGACCGCGCCATGGGCCGCCGGCGCCACCGCCAGGCCCGAGTACAGGATGAGCGTGTAGGGCGCGCCCGCGGTGATCGCGAGCACCAGCGACCGGCGCCACCCGATGCCCCCCGCGCTCCGCAGCCCCCGACGGATCAGGAAGGGCAGGCTCAGCAGCCCGGCGACGCCGAAGCGGAGGGCGGCCAGATCCCACGGCGACAGCGTCTGCTGCAGGCTGAACCGCGAGACCACGAACTGGCCGCCGTAGAGGAACATGGCGAGGATGCCGGCGGCCACGGCGAGGAGCAGGCGGGCTTTCGAAACGGATGCCGTGGAAGTCGGATGCATGCGCGCGACCGAGAGTGTAATATTCCCTAGGATGAAGCTGCGCAAAGGATTCCGGCAACTGGTGGACGAGGCCAAGGCCCGCATCACAACGATCGGGCTGCCGGAGGCACGGGAACGACTGGGGCGGGACGACGTCGTCTTTGTCGATCTTCGCGACATCCGTGAGCTGGAGCGCGAGGGCATGATCCCCGGGGCCTTCCACTGCCCGCGCGGCATGCTCGAGTTCTGGATCGATCCCGACAGCCCCTACCACAAGGACGTCTTCTCCTCCGGCAAGCAGTTCGTCTTCTACTGCAACGGCGCGTGGCGCTCGGCGCTGGCCACCGACGTGGCCAAGCAGATGGGCCTGGAGCCCGTCTTCGAGATGGACGGTGGCTTCACCGCCTGGAAGAACGCCGGGTATCCGGTGGCCGACCGGGCGAAGAAGACGCCCGCCTGATGGCGCGTCGCCGAAACTACGGCTTCGAGCGCAAGCAGCGAGAGGCCGCCCGGGTGTCGCGCCTGGAGGCCAAGAAGGCCCGCAAGACCGAGCGCGATGAGACCGGCCAGTCCGGGCCGGAGATGGGCGACGCCCAGGAGACGACGGCACCGCCGGCCGGGCAGTGGGAGTGGTTCTCCCCGAGCCGAGGCCGCGTGGTCATCACCGACGAGGGCCAGCGGCCGCAGGAAGCACCCGACGACTGGACTCTGCTGACCGAAGGCGCGGAGGACCCAGGCGCTTAACCGCTCTGCTGCGGTCCCTCGTAGGGCTCCCGTCGCGGTGCTGGACGGGACTCGGGCTTCTTCAGTGACAGCGTGAAGGTCAGGCGCCCCTCTTCGTCTTCGGTGAGCGTGATCGGCTTGGTCGTCGCCTCGGTCGCACCTCGTAGCCGCGCATGCCAGACCCGCGCTTCGTACGTACCTGCCGGCATGCCTTCCAGGCGCGCCTTGCCGTCCGCAACCGTCTTGGCAAAGTGCGGAGTGGCGACCACGTAGATGTAGGCGACCATCCAGTCGTGAATGTTGCAGCCGAGCGCGACGGGGCCGGGCTTGTCGAAGACGATCGGAGCCGCCGGCGTGCCGATGTACAGCGGCAGCTCGAACTTCCTGGCCGACGAGAACGAGTACACGTGGTGCCGGATGTTGTCGCGATTGGGAAAGCTGACGGCCGTGCCCACCATCACGGGCAGCACCAGGGGCACGAACTCCTTGTTGACCTGGTCCATCACGGCGTCCGGGGGCCGAGTCGGGGGCGCCGAGCCCGGGCCGCCAGCGGGCGTCATCGATACGACCGCGTCGACCACCGGCTTGCCGTCCTGGTCCTTCACGATCGCCTCGACGTGGCCCCCGCGCGCGCTCGCCGGCGGCGTACCGCCGGTGGCGAGCAGCGCCAGCACGAGCAGCAGCAGCGCGCCCCCAGCCCGGCGGCTCATCGCGTGGGTTCGGCTCTCCCCGCCGACAGGCCGGGCGTGGTCGGCGCGAGCTCACGGGAGCGCATGCCGAGGACGCTGAAGGCGAGCAGCGGCTTGGTGAAGCCGCGCAGCGTGACCTCACCGAGCGGGGCCGCCTCGACGAAGCGCTCGACCTCGGCATAGACCGTCGAGGAGATCAGGATCTGGCCGTCGGTGGCCTCCTGACAGAGGCGGCCGGCGAGGTTCGTCACGGTGCCGATGGCGGCGTAGTCGAAGCGGCCCTCGAAGCCGATGCGGCCCACCGTGGCGAAGCCCATCGCGATGCCGGAGCCGAAGCCCAGGGTGTAGCCGCGCTGCCGCCAGCCGCCCAGCAGCTGCAGCACCGCGTCGCGCGCCTCGACCGCCAGGCGGACCGCGCGCAGCGCGGGATCGGGACAGGGCACGGGATCGTTGAAGAACACCATGAGCCCGTCGCCGGTGAAGCGCTCGAGCGTGCCCTCGTAGCGGGAGATCAGCGGCCCCAGGATGGCGTGGTAGTCGCGCAGCAGGCGCATCACGTCTTCGGGATCGGCGGCCTCGGCGAAGGCCGTGAAGCTCCGCAGGTCGCAGAACACCACGGTGATCTCGCGACGGTGCGAAGCCAGCACCGACTCGTCGCCGGCCGAGAGCACCTCGGCCACCTGGGGCGAGAAGAACCGCTTGAGCCGCTCGGCGCGCTCCAGCTCACCGCGCACGCGCTCTCGATCGCGCAGGCCCCCGACCATCTCGTTGAAGGTGCCCGCCAGCTCACCGAGCTCATCGCGCTGTCGCACCGCCACGGCCGCATCGAAGTCTCCCGCTGCCACGCGACGCGCCGCGCCGGCCAGCGCCATGACCGGACGGCTCACGCGGCGCGCGACCAGGACTGCCCCGAGGATGGCCAGCCCCAGCCCGAGACCGCCGACCACCGCCAGGATCCAGAACAGCCGGTTGAACGGTCCGAGGGCCTCGGCCAGCGGCCGCTGCAACACTACCAGGACTTCGGGCGCGATCTGCTCCATCCGCGCCACGTGCCGGCTCCCTTCGATCTGGACGACGCCGCTCTGCCGAGCCTCGGCCAGACCGCGCTCCAGGTCGCGCCGGGCGGCCGCCTCCAGCGTGGACGCGTTCACGGTGAAGCCCGACTCGCCTCGCCGGAGAAACGACACGTGCAGCCCGGTGAGCCGGCGCTGCTCGACGGCCGTGCGGTCGTCGATGCGGAATCCGGCGCACATCCAGGCGATGGGGTCGGGCGCCAGCACCGGCACGATCGCGAGCCGGACCAGGCCACCGTCCAGCGGCACCACCCAGGTCGGATCCTGGGTCTGCTCCGCTTCCTCGAGTAGGCGCGGCAGCGCAAACGCGGCGCCGCGATGCGCCGCCTCCCGGGTGTCCGCGGTGATGGCGCCGTCGAGGGAGAGGAGCATGAGCAGGTCGGCGCCGATCCGGCGGCGGTGGTTTTCCAGCACCGAGCGCGTGGTGTCGTGGTCGGCGGTCGCCACCGCGGTCTTCAGCGCGAAGTCGCCCGAGAGCAAACGGGTGGCGCCGACGAGCTGCTGGCTGCGCGCGTCCAGCTGCCGGACGAACAGGGTGGTGGCCAGGCGAAGCTCCTCGTCGATCTCGTTGCGGGCGGCCGCGCGCACGAAGACCGCCACGACGAACAAGCTGATGGCGAGAACGACCGCGAAGAGGCCGACGAACACGACGACCAGGCGACCGCGGAAGCTCCGGAAGCGCAACGGTTCACGTCACCCCGTGACACGCTACCTCCGCCGTGCCTCCCGATCAAGCACGCGTGCCTGGTCCGGGCCGGCGCCTCCGCGCTGCGATCTCCTCCGCGCTGCGATATAGTGCGGTGGCCGATGTCCGTGCTCCACGCCGCCCTGCTCGCCACCCCGCGCGCCCGTCCGCGTGTCGACGTCGAGCGCATTCTGCATCCCCGCTCGGTGGCGGTCTTCGGCGCCTCCGACAGCCGGGACAAGTTCGGCGGACGGATCATGCACTTCCTGGTCCGCCACGGCTTTGCCGGCGAGATCCTGCCGATCAATCCCCGGCGCGACGAGGTCGTCGGACGCCGCGCCTATCCCACGATCGCCGCGGCGCCGGCGCCGCCCGACGTCGCCATCTTGGCGGTGCCGGGCGCCTCGCTGGTGGCGACCGTGCGCGAGGCGGCCGCGGCCGGGGTGGGTGCTTGCGTCATCATCTCCACCGGCTTCGCCGAGGCGGGCGCCGAGGGCGCCGCCCGCCAGGCCGAGCTGGTCGCGATCGCGCGCGAATCCGGCATGCGGCTGGTCGGGCCGAACTGCATGGGCCTGATCGTGCCTCACCATCGGCTCGCGCTCTGCTCGTCGGTGGTCCTCGACACCGACCGGCTCCCCGACGGCGCCATCGGGCTCGTCAGTCAGAGCGGCGCGCTGATGGTCTCGATCTTCGACCGCGCCGCCGCCGACGGCATCGGCTTCCGCTACGGCGTCTCGCTCGGCAACCAGGTCGATCTCGAGATCTGCGACTTCCTGGACTACATGATCGCCGAGCCGCACACCGCCGCCCTCTGCGTGTACGTGGAGGGGCTGCTCGACGGCGGACGCTTCCGCCGCAGCCTGGCCGCCGCCCGCGCGGCCGGCAAGCCCGTGCTCGTGGTGAAAACGGGACGCACGCTGGCCGGCGTGAAGTCGGCGCGCTCGCACACCGCGAGCCTGGCCGGGGCCTGGGAAGTCTTCGAAGCGGTGTGCCGCGAGGAGGGCGCGGTGCTCGCCAGCGACCCCGACGACATGGTACGCGCGGCGCATTTCCTGGTCCGTCATCGCGCGCCCCGGCGCGGCGGCGTCAGCATCCTGTCGTCCTCGGGCGGAGGCTGCGGCATCGCCTCCGATCGCGTCAGTGAGCTGGGAGTGCCGCTAGCCACGCTGACGGAGGCCTCACGCGCCCAGCTGAGCGAGCTGCTGCTGCCGCCGCAGGCCGACAATCCCGTCGATCTCGGCGGGCGGCGCAAGCCGGAGGATGTCGAGATCGCGGGCGATGTCGCGCGGATCCTCCTGAGCGATCCCGGCACCGCGTACGGGCTCGTCATCCTCACCTCGATGCCGTTCTTCGCCAATCGCACACGAATCATCGGCGAGGCCGCGCTGGCCTCCGACAAGCCGGTGATGATCGCGCTCACGCCCGGCGCCGCCGCCGAGGCACCGCGTCGCGCGCTGCGCGAGCTCGGACAGTTCTACTTCGACCGCAGCGAGGACGCGCTGCGCGTCCTGGCGCTGGTGGCCGAGCACGATGCGCGACGCGCGGCACCGCTGATGCCGCCCACGCGGCCTGGCGGGCTGCCGGATGCGCGCGCCCTCGTGCTCCCCGAGGGCGCGCTGACCGAGGGCGAGGTCAAGCGGCTGCTCGCGGCGTACGGCGTACAGGTGGCGGCGGAGACGATCACGGCGCCCACCCCGGAGGCGGCGGCCGCCGCCGCGACGGCGCCCGGGACTCCCCTCGTGCTCAAGGCAGTCTCGCGCCGGATCGTGCACAAGAGCGACGTCGGCGCGGTGCGCCTGGGGTTGGCCGGCGCCGAGGCCGTCCGCATCGCGGCGCGCGAGATGCTCGAGGCGCTCCGCGCCGCCGGACTCGACGCCGGCCTCGAGGGCTTCTCGGTGCAGCCGATGATCCACGGCGAGGCCGAGGTCATCGTGGGCGCCCGGCGCGATCCGCACTTCGGCGCGGTCGTCATGGTCGGGCTCGGCGGCCTCGCGGTCGAGATCCTGAAGGACGTGGTGCTCGCACCGGCGCCGGTGAGCATCGCGCGGGCCCGCGCGATGCTGGCCGCGCTGCGGGTCGCCCCTCTCCTGACCGGCGCGCGCGGCCGCTCGCCCCTGGACGTCACGGCCATCGCCGACGCGATGGTGCGGGTGTCGTGGTTGGCCGCCGATCTCGGTGAGCGGCTCGTCGATCTGGAAGTCAATCCGCTGATCGTCCGCCGGGACGGCGAGGGCGCCGTCGCCGTCGATGGTCGCGCTACCCTACGCCCCGGCAAGAAGGAGGAGGAGTCCCGTCCATGAGCCTCACGCGCCTGATCACCCTCACGCTGGCGCTCACGCTGCTGATCGCCGCTCCCGTCGCGGCGCAGAGCGTGCTGCGCATCGGGCTCAACGACGACCCCGACGCGCTCGATCCGACCATCAGCCGGGCCTACGTGGGCCGGCTCGTCTTCGCCGGGCTGTGCGACAAGCTCTTCGACGTCACCCCCGACCTCAAGATCGTCCCGCAGCTCGCCGTGAGTCACGAGTGGGCGCCCGATCAGAAATCGATCGTCATCAAGCTGCGCCCCGGCGTGAAGTTCCACGACGGCGAGCCGCTCAACGCCGAAGCGGTGAAGTTCAACATCGAGCGGCACATCAACACCACCGGCTCGTTCCGCAAGACCGAGATCGGACAGATCTCGAGCGTGGACGTCCTCAACGACCTCACCGTGCGCTTCAACCTCTCGGAGCCGCTGGTGCCGCTGCTCGCCGCGCTGACCGATCGCTCCGGCATGATGGTCTCGCCCAAGGCGGCCAAGGCGCTCGGTGACAAGTTCGGCCTCAAGCCGGTGTGCGCGGGGCCCTACCGGTTCGTGGAGCGCGTGGCCCAGGGCAAGATCGTGCTCGAGCGCTTCCCCGACTACTGGGACAAGGCCAACATCCACATCGACCGCGTGGAGTTCGTGCCGATCACCGACTCCACCGCCCGTCTGGCCAGCCTGCGCTCGGGCGATCTGCAGATGATCGAGCGGGCCTCGCCGACGGACTTGCCGGAGATCCGCGGAGACAATCGCCTGAAGGTGACCGGGGTACCGGAGCTCGGCTACCAGATGATTCCGCTCAACGTCGCCAACGGCGCGAAGTCGAAGACGCTGGCCGACGCGCGCGTGCGGCAGGCGATCGACCTGGCCATCGACCGTGACGCGCTGGTGGCGGCCGTGTTCAACAACGAGTACATCCCGGGCAACCAGTGGGTGAGCCCGTCGAATTACTACTACAACGCCAAGTTCCCCGTGAGGAAGCGCGACGTGGCGAAGGCCAAGCAGCTGCTGCGCGAGGCGGGCCAGCCCAACCTGACCTTCACGCTCATCGTGCCGCCCGAGCGCGACCGCCAGGAGGCGGCCCAGATCATCCAGGCCATGCTGGCCGAGGCCGGCATCACCATGAATCTGCAGACGCAGGAAAACGTCACGATGCTCACCAACGGCCGCAAGGGCGACTTCGAGGCGTACTTCACCTTCTGGAGCGGCCGCCCCGATCCCGACGGCAACGTCTTCACCCAGAGCACGTGCAAAGGCGCGCAGAACGACAGCCACTACTGCAACGCCGAGGTGGACGCGTTCCTGACCAAGGCGCGCCAGGTGCCCGATCCAGCCGAGCGCAAGAAGCTCTACGATCAGGCGACGGAGATCTTGATGCGTGACATCCCGCGGCTGCAGCTGTGGCATCGCCGGGTGTTCACCGGCTACACGGTCAAGCTGACGGGCTTCACGGCCTATCCGGACGGCATCATTCGCTTGCGAGGGCTGAAGCTGAACTGATGCCGCTGGCGCTCTACATTGCGCGCCGGGTGGCGGTGCTGGTGCCGACGCTGTTCCTCGTCTCGGTGCTGATCTTCTCGCTGCAGAAGCTCCTGCCCGGCGACGCCGCCCTGGCGCTGGCCGGCGAGGAGCACGATCCGGTGGCGGTGGCAGCGATCCGCGCCAAGTACCACCTCGACCGGCCGGCACCGGTGCAGTACGCCATCTGGATGGGCAAGGTGCTGCGCGGCGATCTCGGAGAGTCGCTGCGCAACCGGATCCCGGTGACCGAGCTGCTGGCCGCCAAGCTGCCGGTCACGGTCGAGCTGGCCATCGGCTCGATGCTCATCGCGCTGGCGATCGGCATCCCGGCCGGCGTGATCTCGGCGGCGCGCCGGGGCACCGTGATCGACGCCACCGCCAACCTGGTCGCGCTCTCCGGGCTCTCGGTGCCCCACTTCTGGCTGGGTATCATGCTGATCTTGCTGTTCGCGGTGCGGCTGGGCTGGCTACCGGCCTCGGGGTACGTGCCGCCGTGGGAGGATCTGCGCCGCAATCTCACGACCATCCTGCTGCCGTCGATCGTCCTCGGCACCGGTGTGGCCGGCGTGATGATGCGCCACACGCGCGGGGCCATGCTGGAGACGCTCGGCGCCGACTATGTGCGCACCGCGCGGGCCAAGAGCGTGCCGGAGCGCCTGGTGGTGCTCAAGCACGCCTTCCGCAACGCGCTGATCCCGGTCATCACCCTGGGGGCGATCGAGTTCGGCCGGCTGCTCTCGGGGGCCGTGCTCACCGAGCAGATCTTCGCCATTCCCGGGTTCGGCAAGATGCTGGTGGACGGCGTGTTCAACCGCGACTACGCCGTGGTGCAGGGCGTCGTGCTCGTCTCCGCCGGTCTCTACGTGCTGCTGAATCTCATGGCCGACGTGCTGTACTTCCTGGCCAACCCGCGGCTGCGCGGCTCGTGAGCGACGCGGCCGCCGTCACCGATGCGATCGTCGCGCCGACCCGGCGCCCGCATCTGGTGCGCCGGGTGCTGCGCCGCCCCGTCGCGCTGACCGCGACGCTGGTGGTCGTGGCCTTCGTCGTGATCGCGCTCGGGGCGCCCTACTGGGCACCGTACGATCCCATCAAGACGGACTACCGGGCCATCCGCAAGGCGCCGTCCGCCGTGCATCTGCTGGGCACCGACGAGGTCGGTCGCGATGTGCTGTCGCGGCTGATCTGGGGCGCCCGCGCCTCACTGCTGGCCGGTGCCGTCCCGGTCACCATCGCGCTGCTCGTGAGTCTGCCGCTCGGCCTGCTGTCGGGCTGCGCGGGCGGCTGGCTGGACGGGCTCATCATGCGCGTCACCGACGCCATGCTCGCGATCCCGTTCCTCATCGTGGCCATCGCGCTGGCGGCCTTCCTGGGTCCCAGCCTGATCAACGCCATGCTCGCCATCGGGATCGCGGCGCTGCCGACCTTCCTGCGCCTGGCCCGCGGCACGGCACTAGCGCTCACCACCGAGGAGTTCGTCGTGTCCGCGCAGGCGCTGGGCTGCTCGCGGCTGCGCGTCGCCGTGCGCCACGTGCTCCCCAACATGCTGCCGCCCCTGCTGATCCAGTCGAGCCTGACGGTGGCCGCCGCAATCATCGCCGAGGCGAGCCTGTCGTTCCTGGGGCTGGGACAGCAGCCGCCCGCGCCGTCGTGGGGCAGCATGCTGAACGCGGCCCAGCGCTATCTCTCGCAGGCCCCCTGGATCGCGCTCTACCCGGGGCTCATGATCTTTATTGTCGTGATGGCGCTGAACGTCGTGGGCGACGGCCTGCGCGACGCCCTCGACCCGCGCGTGCGCTGAGGGGAGCACCGCGATGGGGTTCTTCGACATCTCTGACCTGTTCCCCGATCAAAAGCGCGCACGGCTCCTCAAGATCGGCCTGCTGGTGGCCACGCTGTACCCGTTCTACCTGCTGACCTGTTACATGGCCGCCAAGGGCTTCTACGCCTACGAGATGTTCGGGAGTCTCGCCGGCCTCGTCGTCCCCGTGCTGTTCATGGCGCTGGTGTTTGTTCCGGTTTTCCTCGTGTTCATGGTCATGGGCTGGGGTGGCGTCCTGCTCCTGCTCGATCGATTGTTCACCGATACGGCGGCGGCTGGGCCCGAGGGCCCGGAATCGTCCGGGTCGCGGAATCCGGCCAGCTCGTTCAGCGAGGTGGCCGGCGTCCTCGCCGTCAACGTCGTGGTGCTCGGGTTGCTCCTCTATGTGCTCGTCACCACCGACGGCGTGGTCCGACCCCTGCTGACCGTCATCTTTGGATCGCTGGCGCTGGGCGTGGGGCTGGTGATCGGGCAGCACACCCCCGCGACCGGCCGAGCCGCTGGCTGCGGATTGCCGCTGATCCTGGCCGTGCTCGCCCCGAATGCTCGGCGGCGAGTACACCACGAGTTTCGTCACCGTCGTCCCGAGCGATCGCGTGGGTGACGCCGTCCCCGAGTCGGCCCTTCACGGCCGACTGGTGTTCCTCTCCGCCTCGAATCTGTATCTGGAGACAGGGTGCCCGAGAAAGTTGATAATCGTTCCACGGCGAGACTCGCTGCGCCTCGAGTTCGCCGAGATCCGGACCGCCGGGCTCAAGGAGTTCCGGTGTGAGGGCGCCCCGAAATCTCAAGGAGATAGCCGTCGATGAGCTCGATCTGCATGACGCCGATAACGGGACCCAAGGCGTGGCGGGGCGACCGCCTCGCGACCGATCAATCCTGGATCGTCACCTTCACCGAGGCCGAGATCGCCGAGATCGACCGCGCGCTCGCCGCGGCCAAGGCCACCGGGCGGCCGCTGGCCGAGATCGGTCGCGCGCACTTTCCGCTGCCGAGCCTGGCTCCGCGGCTCGCTCAGATCCTGGAAGAGATCCGCAGAGGCCGCGGCTTCGTGGTGGTCCGCGGCCTACCCGTGCGGCGCTACAGCGATGACGACGTCGGGGTGATCCTGTGGGGACTCGGCCGCTATCTCGGCGCTCCGCTGCATCAGAACCCGCAGGGCGATCTGCTCGGCCACGTCTACGACCACGGCCGCACCTACGGCAACATCGATGTGCGCGGCTACGAGACCAATGCCTACCTGCCGTATCACACTGACGCCGGCGACATGGTCGGGCTGCTGTGCCTGCGGCGGGGGATCGAGGGCGGGCTCAGCAGCATCGTGTCATCGGTGACCGTGCACAACGAGATCCTGACACAGCATCCGGAGTATCTCGGACTGCTCTACAACGGCTTCTACTACATCCGGCGGGAAGCGGCGCTGACCGAGCGCGGGATCTCCGAGCGCCCGATCCCGATCTTCGGCTACGCCGGGGACATGGTCTCGTGCCGCTACATCCGCAACCAGATCAACGCCGGCGCAGTGAAGCGCGAGGTGCCGCTGACGACGTTCGAGCGGGCCGCGCTCGACCACCTCGACGAGCAGACGCGTCGCGCTGACCTCCGCCTGGACATGGATCTCGAGCCCGGCGACATCCAGCTCATCAACAACTACACGATCCTGCACTCGCGCACCGGCTTCGTGGACGGTCCCGAACCGCACCAGAAGCGCCACATGCTCCGCCTCTGGCTGAAGTTCCCGACGCCCTGGCCGCTCAGCCCCGAGTTCCCGACCCACATGGGCTACAAGCCCGCGCAGGACACCCCGATCCTGATCGAAGCCGAAGCCTAGCGCGCTGGGGGGAATGGGGGGCCCGCTCGGGGCCCCCCATCTTTCTAACGCCGGCCTCGGTGGTCGTCGTGGATCTGGCCGCGGATCTCGCCGGGCGGGAAGAGCGACGAGTGGACGTTGGCGTAGGCGCGGCCGGCGCGGATCGCCGCGACCACTTCCTCGAACTCGCCCGGAGCGATGCCCTGGCCGACGGCCTCGAGAACCTGCGCCGGCATGATGGTGCCGCTCACCGCACCGGAGGCCGGACACGTGGGCGTGGATTGATTGACACTCGCCGGCGCAGGCGCCGCCGCCGTCTGGCATAGCCACACCACGATGCCGCCGACCGTGTGGCGCTGCCCGAAATGGATGTGCGCCTGCGTGACGGTGCCTTCGAGATTGTCGTAACGGAGCGTGTAATGAATCGTATCGTTCTTGTCATCGATCGTGGCTTCGAACTTGCCGCTGGCCTTCGTCGACACGGCGCCCCGCAGTGCCGGGGGGACGACAGGGGTGACGGTTGGGTTCCCCGCGATGAAGTGGACCTCGTTGTAGCCCGACAGCTCCGCTTCGACCCGATCGGCTCTGTTGTGCCGGTCGTCGGCCAGCGCGGATGGAATCGGTCCGGCGAGCAGGAACAGCGCGAGAAAGAGGGAAAAGAATTTCATGGCGGCTACCTCCAGCAGGTTGCGGACGGTGCACTGCGTGGTAGACGCCACACTAACACGCATCTCAAGGGGAGGGTTCCCGTCGGAGTCGATCCGCGGTATCTATAGGACGCGAGGAGGCGGACCCCGATGCCGAAGGTTCTGACCGAGGCCCAGATCCGGTCGTTCGAAACCCAGGGATTTTTCTCGCCGGTTCAGGTGATGAGCCCCGAGCGAGCCCGGGGCTATCGCGAGCGCTTCGAGTCACTGGAGAAACGTCACACTGCCGACATCAAGAAGATGAAGACCAAGTCACACCTGCTGTGTCCGTGGGTGCTGGAGATCGCCGAAGACCCGCACATCCTCGACGTCTTCGAGGACCTCATCGGCCCCGACCTCCGGTGCTGGAGCATGGCGTGGCGCGTGAAGAACGCGGACGGTCAGACCTTGGCTGGCTGGCATCAGGATTCGGCGTACGGAGCGGCCGTCCCCGTCGTGCTCGGCGCCCTCGCTCTGTCGGACTGTGGCACCGATCAGGGATGCCTGCGCGGCATTCCTGGATCGCACACCTGGGGAATCCTCAAGCACGAGGAGAGCGACGATCCTCGCAGCATCCTGGCGCGCGGTCAGTACATCTCCGACAAGTTCGACGAATCGACGGCCGTGGACTTCGCGCTGAAGCCCGGCGAGATGGCGATGTTCACCAACTCGCTCGTGCATGGGTCCGGAACGAACCTGGGGCCGGACCGTCGCTTCCTGCTCCTCGTCGAGATGCTACCGACGTGGGCCAAGCCACCGCGAGTCCGGCAATCGGCCCTGCTCGTCCGCGGCAGCGACACGTACGGCAACTTCGATGACGAGCCGCGGCCCGATGGCGAGTTCACCGAGGCCGCGCTCGCCGGCTGGGCCGGCGTGGTCAACAAGCGCGCGAAGCTCATCTTCGAGGACAGCCGCTATGGGCCGAGCGAGGCGTACGGCGGCCGACGGCCGGCCACATGACATCGGTATGACATCAGACGGGAGGCGACCATGAGCGATGGCGTCTACAAGTTGCTCGGCGGCGTCCTGGTGCTCGCGCTGGTCATCGATTTCATCTGGGTGATCAAGACCGCGCTGAGCGTCGGGCATTAGAACATGGGGGGCCACGACATGGCCCCCCATACCCCCCACGCTCCGCGCCCCGGCGGAGCCGTGGCGCTTCGCGAGTGTTTTTGCGAGCGTTCTAGTCACCTACGGGGCTCCGATAGGGCTCGCCAATTTGCGTGGGGGCGGAGCCGTGGCGCTCCTCGATATTGCGTGCCCTGCTCGAGGGCTTGGCATGGCCCCCCACTACCGGCTCGGCCGCGAAGTAGCCCAGTCACTCGCATGTCGGATGCAGTCGCCGTTCGTGCGGTAATGAGCACCAAGACTGTCGAATCGGCCTGACGGAGGCGCGGCAATGCGTCGGATGCTGATCCTGCTCGCTCCCCTGCTCCTCGTCTCCACCGTTGCCGCCAGGCCTCTCTATGCGCCTGAGAGCCTGGAGCGCTTCTTCCACCTCGAGTGGGATGTGCGGCCCGGCCCGGCCGGCCCGCTGCTGCAGGGCTACGTCTACAACAAGACCGACATGCAGGCCGAGCGCATGCAGGTCAGCATCGACCAGCTCGACGCGGCCGGCACCGTGATCGGCCAGACGACGTCGTGGGTGCTCGGTACCCTACCGCCAGGCAACCGCGCCTACTTTGAGACACACGTGCCTACCGCAGCGAGTTACCGGGTGACGGTCCTGTCCTTCAACTGGCTCAGCAAGATCGGCGGGATCTGACACCGCGTTGGGCCGGCGTCGCGCACGAGCGTGTGTCAAAGATCCTGACGCCTCACGGATCGGCGTAAGTGGTGTTGACACACCCTTCGATAGTTCTTGAATCGCGTCTCACGATCGAGAATCAGCTCAAGGACTCGCTGGAGAGGGTGCCGTCCAACCGCCGCAACGTGTCGGGCGCCTGCACGCTGCTGAACGCCTTCGTACACGCTGGTCCGCGCGCAGAGCGGCCGGGCGATGCCCGTGCCCAAGGCCACCGCGCTGATCAACCAGGCCAACCGGATCAAGGTGGTGCTGGGCTGCTGAGGCGAACCCGCGGGTCTATCTCGGAGCTTGGTGCTGGAGCCGGGACGCCGACGGCAGGTCACCCCCTCGGTAGAAATTCAGCCGATGCAGCTCCATCCGGCATCGCCGGGCCTGCTCGCTCGCCCCGGCCCGCGTGTAGGCGATCGCCGCGGCCACGAAGTGCACGCGCGCCTGCTCCGGCTCGTGCAGCGCTTCGCAGGCCCAGGCGGCGGAGCCGAGCGCATCACCGATCTTCGTGCGGACCGTCGCTTCGCTGAGGCGCGCCGGCAGCGTTAGCTCGCCCTTCAGCAGCTCGTCGTACTCGCCGGCGATCTGCTGCAGCTCGCTCACGATCTCGCGCGTGACCCGCCCCACCGTGATGTTCGGCAGTGCGAACAGATAGCGCCGGTCCAGCGCCAGCAGGCGGTGTCGCATGAGCACGACGTGGCTGTCCTTCATCGTCATCCCTCCCATCGAGAACCGACTGGAGATGACCAATGGCACAGGCCGTGCCAAGGCCCCGGCCGAGCAAAATCAGCGGGCTAGCGCTCCTGCCCCCGCCTGGGCGCGGGAAGCCTGCCGGGCGCCGGGCATTCCGCCCGATCGGGGCTCCGATACGATCCCGGCCAAGGAGATCCCATGGCGAAGAGCAACATCATCTTGGTGGGCGACGTCGAGATCATGGCGCTGTCGGACGGCATCCTGGAGTTCGACCTCTGCAACTTCTTCCCGACCATCCCCGAGGCCGAGTGGCAGCCGCACGCCGAGAAGCTCACCGCCGAGCACAAGGTCCGCTTCAATCTGGGCTCGTACCTCATCCGCTCGTCAGGGCGCACGATCCTCGTCGACACGGGCCTCGGTCCGCGCCCGGCCGACACCCCGACGTGCCGTGGGGCGAGCTGCTGCGCGACTTCTCCGCCAACGGCGTGCGACCCGACCAGGTCGACATGGTGGTCATGACGCATCTGCACCGTGATCACGTGGGCGGTGCCCACGCCCGGCCACACGCCGGGGCACGTCAGCATCCTCGTCACCTCGCAGGGCCAGCGCGCGCTGGTGCACTCCCACAGCGCCAGCCAGTCGAGAGGCGGCCAGTTCACGGTCAGCCTCGCGCAGAGGTTCGGGTGGATGGACAATCTACGATGAGACGACCTCAGGTAGCAACGTGAGGTCTCGTCAGGGTTTTCCCGACCCGCACCCAAACCAGGCCGGGTGCTATGCTGCGGGACCAACCCATGCCGTTGGAGGCTTTTCGATGGCGTATGGCTGGCTACTACCTGTGGCTGTCCTCGTTGATTCCATCCTGATCGCCTTGGCCATCGCCACTCCGGCGTTCCTGGCCTTGCGTGAGGATTGAATGCGGAGAACAACGTGCCGCTGCGCGAGGGTACCCGACGGTGCCGCCGATCATTATTGGGGCGCTGTGCACATCCACTCCAATCGCACAGTGTTGATCCTTGCCCGCTTTCTGAAACTGTTGCTGCTCCTCATCGTTTTCCCCGCGCCGGCGTTCGCTTGCAGCGACTTCGCCAAGGCTCCGAGCTCACGGTGGCGGGTGGAAGCAGAACGTGGCGTCGCCTGGTTGGTGACTCCGTGTGGAGATCGTTTTTTCTCGATCGGCGTCAATGTTATCGATGGTGGGTCACTGGAGCGCGATGGAGTGCACGGTTATGCCTGGAGTTCTTTCCAACCGAGCTTGGGTGCATGGGCCCAACGAGTACGCGAGCGACTGCTCGGGTGGGGCTTCAATACGGCTGGCGCCTGGTCACTCATCCCTCAGTTTCTCAACATGCCGAGCACGATCGAGCTTTCACTTGGCCGCTCGGTCGGTGCCGTCTGGGGTGATCCCTTTCATCCTGACCTTCCGGCGCGGCTGAGGGCGACGGCCGAGCAGCTGATCGCTCCCTACAAGGGTGACCCGCGCCGGATCGGTTATTTCTCCGACAACGAGATCGGCTGGTGGAATGGTCCGCTGTTTACAGCGTATACAAGCTACGCACCGAGCAACCACACGAAACAGCGGTTGATCCGGATGCTACGGGAGCGGTACGGCAATGACTGGCAGGCGTTCAAACGCGACTTCAAGCCGCCCGAGAACAACCGGAGTTTCGACGATTTGCTGCAGGAGACGCGCGCCATCACGCGGCTTCGGCCCGGCCGGCAGGGGTTCGCTGCCGTACGGGAATGGACGCGTCTTGTCGTCGAGAACTATCACCGCATCATGCGCGACGCCATTCGAACCGTCGACCCCGAGGCACTCTATCTCGGTGACCGCCTTCCCATCTACTATGATCCCGATGCCGTGAAGATCATGGGCCGTTATGTCGATGTCATCGCGACGAACTACAACGCTGACGGACCCGACGGCTGGATCGCGCGGTATTACTTCGAAGGATTACGCCAGCTTGCCCCGAAACCCGTGCTGGTCACCGAGTGGTTCTTCGCTGCCATCGAGAATCGTACCGGAAACCTGAATCGTACCGGGCCTCCCAAGGCGGCCAGGCGCGGTCTCCAACCCAGCAACAACATGAACCGTACCGGTCATCTCATGACCGTGGGGACACAGGAGGCGCGTGCGATTGGCGCTGTCGCCGCCGCCCAAGCGCTCGCCAGCGAACCGAATGTGGTCGGACTCCATTGGTTCCAGCTTTACGATCACCCCAAAGACGGCCGCCTGGACGGGGAGGACTACAACTTTGGATTGCTTGATGTCCGTGACCAGCCTTACGAGACGCTCCTTGACGCTCTAAGCCGGATCCATAGAGTGCTACCGAGGCTCCACAACGGACAGCCAAAACCGATAGTCCAGCAAGGCGAAGCCTCATTGCCTTACGCGACGATCGATGCCCAGGACAGTAGCCTCACCGATTGGCCGAAGGCGGCTGCCCTCATTCCGTTGCAAGCCTCACCCGGCGAGGCAGTCTTCGGCGACGTCTACCTATCTTGGGACCATGAGGCGATGAACGTCGCCCTTATTGCAATGGATTACTACGACCCCCACCTCATGGCCGGCAGGGGCGGCTTCCCAGTCGAGGAGGCGTTTCGGCTCGATATCGGCGTCAGACTACGGGAGCCCGCGCGTCTCGTACGGCTTCACGTTATTCCAGAGTCGACGGCAGCCGACAGCGATAAACTCAGGTTCCACGTGCGCGCCTGCCGTGTCGTACGAGAAGCTTGCACGGAGATCCCAATCACGGCGCGCTTCTTTGGTGTCGCAATGGACCAGCCGCGTGTGATCCTCGAAGCGAAGATCCCCTGGGCTCAGCTCGGTGGACGGCCGGTGGCCGGAACCGAAGTGGGTCTCGCCGTCGCCGTGAGCTCGTTCTACCGCTCCCGGTGGATGTCGTTCGGCGGCGAGCCATTCGGCCTGTCGATTAAGCAGCCGGCCCGATGGCGAAGAGTGGTACTCGGCGCATCGCCTCACCCGCGCTAATGATCTGGCTCCTTCAAAGGTGCCGCGGGTTTGACCAGGCGCGATATCAAGATCTCTAGCTCGACGCCATCCTTCACGCCCCGAATCACCTCTTCTGTCTCCACCTGATATCCGACGTTGCGGAAGAGATCATGGTAGGTGCGGATGATCCACGGCAGGAGCAGGGGGTGCTCGATGCCGCACATCGTGTTCGCCATAATCATTCGCCCGCCGGCCTCCGTCGCCGCAAACAGCTCGGAGGCGAGCCAGGCGACATTGAAGAACGGGTAGAGCCATCCGAGGAGGTAGATCATCTCGTTCATCACGACCAAGTCCCATGGGCCCTCGGACCGTGGATTGAACTCCATGACATTGGCCACCCTAAATGCGACGGCGGGGCCAAGGTTCAGGGCGCGCGCCCGCTCGATCGCGGCCGACGCGATGTCCAGCGCGAGCACTGAATCCGAGATCGTGGCCAGGCGGCTCGTGAAGACCCCGGCCCCGCAGCCGATCTCCAAGACTCGTCGGTATCGCCGCCCCTCCACGAGTTCGATGAGACGCGCGTGCTCTCGGCGGGTGAGCTCGGCCGTCTCGATAGCCCAGGGGTCTCCTTTGGCCCAGAGGCCGTCGAAGAACTCGCGCGCCCGCCGTCCGACCTGCTCAGACTCGGTCACGATGCCTTCCGGAACACCTGGTGACCCCACAACCACTGGTCCCGCCACACCTCGACACCGCCAAGGGCACGCAATCTGGCGAAGGTCGGCTCAAAATCCTCGACGATGTGCATCGGGTGGTTGTCATCGGACTCCGTCCCGAATCGCCCGAACAGGAACCCGCCAGGCCGCAGCGCCCGCCACAGCTCTTCCACGGTATCGATCGGATCCACCAGGTGCTCGAACACGTCCATCGCGGTGATCATGTCGAAGGCCTCGGAGGGAAGCCGGGTTGTCTTGACGTCGACGTAGGTGCCGGGAAGTCCACGTTGCGCCATACGCCAGCGGCAGAACCCGAGCAGAGGCCCGCTGATGTCAGCCGCCGTCACCGCCAGGCCGTGGCGCGCGAACAGGATGACGCCCGATCCCACCCCTGACCCGAAGTCCAGGTAGCTCGTGCAGTGGTGACGTTGGGCGTAGTGCAGGGCCACGACGTACGCGAGCGGAGACAGGTCGTCGATCAGTGTGTGCCACAGGGTCAGCTCGTAGAGCGGGGTGTCGCTCGCGTCGTAAAACCGCTCGACCGACTCCCGGCGGTCACGATCCACGCCCTCGCCCCACTCGTGCCGCAGATCGTCGACGGCCCGACGGCAACGGGCACGTAACGCCTCCTGATCGTCGCAGGCCACATAGCGCCCGAGCTCCGCGAGCAGGCTCTTCTCGAGATCCGAGGATCCATCAAGACTCAGAGCCTGAGTCCACGTTCGCCGGTAGGTGTCGAGCAACCGTTCTTGTTCCGCTTGGAACTCCTCGGCCGTCAGTTCCTGCCGGTCGACCTGCTGCCACAACTCACGGAGCCGATCCGGTACGAGCTGGTTCATGGTTTCCTCCGATCCCTCGGGATCCATCGACTCGTCGGACGGGGACACGGCCGCTCATGCCCTACTCGAGCCCGATCGCCTGCAGGAGCGCCCGGGCAACCCGCCCAGCTTCAAAATACTCGTCGGCGATGGCACGAGCCGCCTCGGCGTGCCGGGGATAGTCGGCGTTGATCGCCTCCACGGCGGCGGCTGCCTCCTCGACGGTGGAGAACGCAAAGAGTCCTTCGCCTGTCGGCAGCCGGTTGCTGAACCCGGTGTCCTGGGCGACCACCGGCTTCCCGGACGCGAGGTAGCAGGCGTCCCGCTCGCTGAACCAGCCGCTACGCAGACGCACGTTTTGGTCCTTGGCCACCGTCAGCTCGCCGCGAGAGCCGCGAATGTAGGCCGGGTAGGCGCCGAAGACGTCGAGGGAAAACCGAAAGGGAGAGACCACTCGCCAGCCGTGACCCTCCAGAACCTGACGGTCGGTGGCGTCGACGTTGACGGCGAGCTCGAACGGCTGCCCGGTGCGGCTTGGGAGATCGATGATCTTCTCCCACTCGTAGTGCTTGCTCCACCGGTAGATTTTGTCCTGGTACTCGACGTCCTTCCCCGTCTGCCGATAGCTGCCGATCGTCGTGAAGTCTCGCGCGTCGGGGGTGTAAGCCATCGGCCAGTGGTGGAGATCGACGGGCTGACGGGTGGTGCGGTACCGAATGCCGTTCAGTGGGACCCCGCAGTCGGCGTTCCCGTAGTTCTCGCCGTAGGTGACGATGACGTGGTGGAGATCGAAGGCCCAGCGTGTGTGGGGATCGCCGTTAGCCAGCGCCAGCTCCGAGGTGACAGGGTCGGTCTGGATGTAGACACGAAGAGGAGCGGCCAGATGCTCTTCGCGCAGATCAGTGGCGCCGCTCACGTTGAACATGGCGTCACACTCGCGGTACAGCGTGTCGAGTGCCTGGGAGGTGAGGCCCCAGCAGGCTTCGGGTCTCGGCGGGAGTCGGACCGCCCAGCGATCACCGAGCCCGACATTCGCCGCGGCACGGGCAACGTGTCGCACTGCATAGGCGCAGTCGTCGGTCACCGCATCCTGCTCGGGATCGTACGGCCACCACAGGTGGTCCTCGACGTACCACACGTCGTGGCCGAGGGCCCGAAGGCCGCAGAGCCAGTGCAGGAACATCCACGTCTGCCCGCCGTACGGGCGCCCGCCGATGTCACCGAGCACGACGAGGCGCCGTCGCTTCACCGCATCGTCCCGATGAACGCGCCGATGTCCTTGAACGAGATGAGTCGGATCTGCTGACGGTCCAGCGCTTCCGGAATCCGGGGGTCGCAGAGGGTGGACAGCTCCCATGCCCGCTCCCGTTGGTACATGGTGTCCAGGTCCTCGGCGTGGCCCGGATGGCACCCCAACTCGGTGATACCCGGCGGCAATGCCTCCAGTGTCCGAACCAGCCCGGCCACGGTGATGGCGTCTGGCCACGGTTCCCCGTCCGCCGTCTGACCGTAGAAAGCACCGGAGTAGCGGAGCCGTGGGTCCGCCTCGCGGAGCGGCACGCCGAGAGCGCCGGCCACGGCCGTCAGCGCCGACCGTGCGGGATCGCGGCGATGCACGTGCTGGTGCGAATCGAGATGCGTAGGACCGCGCCCCATCAACTCCTGGAAGCGGACGACCTGACGGACGATCTCGTCCCTCACCGCGTCAGCATCGTCGATGGTCGTCACCACGTACCGCGGTCGCCAGGCGCCGGCCTCGGCCGCCCATTCGCCCAGATCGACGTGCAGCCCGACGCTCAGGCCGGATCTTGAGCGAGCATAGGCGGCCGCCTCGACGGCCGCCGGCCACCGTATCATCAGGCTGGCACTCGTCACGATCCCTCGCTCATGGGCCTCGATCACGCCGCGGTTGACCCCCCGGCTCTGACCGAAGTCGTCCGCGTTGACGATGAGCCCGCGGTC
>Ga0111538_10001590_pt1 | contig 31953 bp, 27 predicted proteins | sample SoiMethybrSBSTD1_FD_79669 | JGI IMG/M metagenome (GOLD analysis project Ga0111538, IMG submission 79669) | Bulk soil microbial communities from a Populus tree surrounding site in Tennessee, USA - Soil MetaG P. TD hybrid SBSTD1 (version 2)... | ecosystem: Environmental > Terrestrial > Soil >... | reverse complement strand
CGCGGCCCGACGTCATCGGCGCCGAGCTGGCCGCGGAGCTGAGCCAGCTGCAGGACGACGCGCCGGCCGACGCGCCCGAAGCCGTGCAGGCGACGATCCAGGCCGAGTTCGGCCGCCCCGTGCAAGAGCTCTTCGCCGAGTTCGACATGGTGCCGATGGCGTCGGCCTCGATCGGCCAGGTCCATCGCGCGCGTCTGCCCTCGGGCGTCGCCGTCGCGGTGAAGGTCCGCCACCAGGGCATCGAGGCCCAGGTGCGAACCGACCTCGACCTGCTCGCGGGGCTCGCCGAGCTCGCCGAGAAGCACGCACCACCCCTGCGTCCCTACCGGCCCGTGCGCCTCGTCGCCGAGTTCCGCCGCAGTTGTCTGCGCGAGATGGACTTCGTGCGCGAGCGTGACAACCAGCAACGGCTCGCGGCCAACTTCGCGGACGACGAGACGATCCACGTGCCTGCCGTGTATCCCGAGCTGTCGAGCCGCGCCGTGCTCACGATGGAGCTGCTCGAAGGTGTCCGGGTCGCGGATGCCGCGGGCCTCGTGGCCACCGGCGTCGATCTGCGCGCGCTCGCCGAACGCGGCGCCTCGTTCTACCTGCGCATGATCTTCCGCGACGGCTTCTACCACGCGGATCCGCACCCGGGCAACGTGATGGTGCTGCCCGGGGGCAGGATCGGGGTGCTCGATTGCGGCATGGTCGGGCACGTCGGCGAAGACCTGCGCCGCGAGCTGCAGTCGATCGCCGCGGCGTTCGCCGATGCCGACGCGCGCGAGCTGACCGCGGCCCTCGAACGGCTCGGCACCGCACGCGGCAACGACCGCCGCGACCTGCAGGCCGATGTCGAGCAACTGGTCGAGGACTTCGCGGGCCGGCCGCTCGAGCAGATCGATTTCCGCCAGGCACTCGGGCAAGCGCTGGCCCTCGTGCGCAACCATCACATCGACCTGCCCGCCAACGTCGCGATGCTGATCCGCACGCTGACCATGCTCGAAGGCCTCGGCCGCCGCCTGCATCCGGGCTTCCGGCTCGCCGAGCAGCTGCACGACTTCCGCGGGCAGTTGTTGCGCGGTCGTTTCGCGCCGTCGGTCGTGTTGCGCCAGCTGCGCCGGCGGCGCCGCGACTGGTCGCGACTGTTCGCCGAGCTGCCCGCGAGCACGGGCATGATCCTCGAACGGATGCGCCGCGGCAGGGTCGACATCCGGCTCGAACACACGCGACTCGAGGAGATCGTCGAGCGGCTCGTGCGCGGGATCCTCACGGCCGCGCTGTTCCTCGGCTCGGCGCAGCTCTTGGCCTCGGCCACGCCGCCGCTCGTGTATGGCACTTCGGTCGCCGGAGCTGCGGGATGCGTGCTCGCCGTCGTGCTCGGCTGGCGGCTGTTGCGCGCCAAACCGCCTCCACACCTCGGCGAGTACCACCCGTAGAGGCTCGATCGAGGCGCGCGCCGCGCCCTCCCGCGTCAGCCAAGAACAGATGCTCGCTCGGCCTCTTCTTCTGACGGCGGCGTGAAGCGGCCATCCTGACTCGGCAGAGATCTCGCTTCGCGCCGAGTGACGAGCAGGGTGCGTCAACCACTGCGCAGTGCTGCGACGACCGCACCGAGGTCGATCGTGTCGCCGGCGACTGCATCGATCTGCTGATGGCGCACGCGGCCGTGCGAGTCGAACACGAGAACGCCACCCTGCTGCCACGGATCACCGAGCACCTTCGTCTGGCGGAAGCCGTTCCGGAGCGCGCGCGCCACGTTGCGCAGGAAGCGCCAATGCAGGAAGGTCCAAACCGAACGGCGCATTCCCGCGGCCTGGTAGCTGCGCCGCGTCACGTCGCTGAACACCGGATGCGGGCTCGCGTGCGCCCTCTGGAAGTCAGCGGCCATCGCGGGCGAACCAGTGCCGACGAACAACAGTCGCGCGCCCGCCGTCAGCAGTTCTTGGTCGCGGGCACGCAACTGCGCCGCCCGTTCGCGGCAGAGCAGTCAACCGAAGTGGCGCAGGAACACGGCGACCGTGCCCGACGGTCCGAGCTGCGCGCGCAGCGTCGTCGTGGCGCCCGTCATCGTCTGCAGCGGGACATCGAGCACGGCGGCGGCAGCGGGCTGCACCATGCCGTCATCTTCGCGAAGCACGGCGGCGTTCGCCATCGCATCGATTGACTCGCGACGGCCGGCTCCTACCGTCGGCACGATGATGCATGTCGATGGTCTCGAGCCCGCGGCAGCCGTGCTCGCGTGCCGCGATCTGCCGGCGTGTCTCGCGTTCTTCGAGAGTCTCGGGTTCCGGCTCGACAGGATCTTCCCGGCCGACTCGCCGCGTTCGGCGTCGATGTCGGGCTTCGGCCTGCACCTCCACCTCGAGCGCAGCCAACACGACGGTGGCGGGCATCTGCGTCTGCCCGGCGTGCGCGACGACTTCATCGCGCCGAACGGCACGCGCATCGAGTTCGTTCGTGGACGGCAGGCACCGGCGTTCCCGCCTGCGACGTTCGCCGTCAGCGAACCCGCTGCGAGCGCGCGCTGGATCGAGGGCCGCGCCGGCATGCTCTACCGCGATCTGATTCCGGGCCGCCAGGGTGGCGCCTTGATCGCATCGCACATCCGCATCCCGCGCGGCGGTCCCGTGCCCGACTACGTGCACTTCCACGAAGTGACCGCCCAGGTCATCTACTGCGTCGCGGGCTGGGTGCGCGTCGTCTACGAGGACCAGGGCGAGCCGTTCGTCATGCGGCCCGGGGACTGCGTGCTGCAGCCGCCCGAGATCCGCCACCGCGTGCTCGAGAGCAGCGACGGGCTCGAGGTGATCGAGGTGACGGCACCGGCCGAGCACGTGACCTGTGTCGACCACGAACTCGCGTTGCCGACGAACGCGCACCGACCCGGGCGGCGGTTCCAGGGCCAACGCTTCGTGCGGCACGAGCGTGCGCGTGCCGTGTGGCATCGCTCGGAGATCGAAGGCCTCAGCGCGTGCGACACCGGCATCGCCAGCGCCACGGATGGTGCGATCTCGGTGCGCAACCTGCGAGCCGAGGCCGGCGAGCGTTCCGGTGCGTTCGCCCCCACGGACGCACGCCGCTTCTGGGCTGTCGTTCGCGGCACGCTGTGGTTCTCGCTCGGCTCTCAGGTCCACACGCTGCACGCCGGCGAAGCCTGCGTGCTGCCCGCGAAGACGCGCGTCTCGCTGCACGAGCCCGGACCCGACCTCGAACTGCTCGAAGTGTCCCTGGCCTCGACCCAGTAGCGAGACGAACCCGCCGCGACTCAGGCATTCACCCAGGTTGAAGACCCACCCCACCACCTCGACGTGCATCGATGGGACGCTCGCCGGTCTTCTTCGCCGGCGAGCCGCTGGCTAGACTGCGCGCTTCGTCTCTTCCTTCGAGCTCCTCCTTCGAGGCCTCATGACCCTCCCCCCCGATCGCAAGAGCGGCGTCTCACGCCGTTCGTTCCTGAAGGGCACCGCCGCCGTCGGCATCGTCACCACGGGCATCACCGCCACGGCAACAAGCGCCCCGCCGCGACCGCAGAGTTTCGGCCCCGGTGAGCACGAGGTCGCGCTGCTCGTGAACGGCAAGGAGCGCAAGCTCAAGGTCGAGACGCGCACGACCCTGCTCGACGCGCTGCGCGACGGCCTCGACCTCACGGGCGCCAAGAAGATCTGCGACCGCGGCGCGTGCGGCGGCTGCACGGTGCTCGTCGACGGCGAGCCCGTGAACAGCTGCCTGATGCTCGCGATGGATGCGACGGGTCACGCGGTGCAGACCGTCGAGAGCCTCAGCGAAGGCGACAGGGTGCACCCGCTGGTGAACAACTTCGTGCGCTGCGACGCGATGCAATGCGGCTTCTGCACGCCGGGCATGGTCATGAGCTCGCTCGCGTGTCTGCAGAAGCGTGGTCAGCCGACCTACGAGCAGATGCAGCACGACCTGTCGGGCAACATCTGCCGCTGCGGCACCTACGGCCGCATCATGGAAGCGATCGAACGCACGGTGAAGGGAGGTGGCAAGTGAGCGCCAACACTCCACGCGACGTCGAGGTCACGGTCGGTTACCACGCGCTGCCGGGCCTGAAGGAGGATCGCCTCGAGAAGCGCACCGTGAAGCCCGCCGACGGCGATGCGCCGCCGTGGGACGCGAACACGAAGTTCACGACCGTCGGCACCGACCTCGACCGCGTCGACGGTCTCGCGAAGGCGTCGGGCCGCGCGAAGTACTCGTACGACATGACGTTCCCGGGCATGCTGCAGGGCATGATCGTGCGCAGCACCGCCGCGCGCGGCAAGCTGAGCGGGCTCGAGCTCGACGAAGCGAAGGCGATGCCCGGCGTCGCGGCCGTGATCGCGCTGAAGGAGATCGGCAACAAGGTGCGCTTCGTCGGCGACGCGGTTGCCGCGGTCGCGGCGTCGACGCTGCACCAGTGCCGCGACGCGATCGAGAAGATCCGCGCGACCTACGACACGGAGGAGCACAACGTCGACTACGTGGTCGCCGAGGGCGGGCCCCAGCTCGCCGCGAACGGCGAGATCGAGGACGCGTGGCCCGAGCACAAGGAGGTCGAAGCGGCGCTCGCCGCGGCGAAGGTCACGCACACGGCAACCTATCGCACCGAGGTGCAGACCCACAGCTGCCTCGAGACGCACGGCGGCGTCGCGAAGTGGAACGGCGACGACCTCGACCTGTGGCTCAGCACGCAGGCGACGTTCGGCTGCGCCGGCGGACTCACGGGAACGCTGCAGGCGAAGGGCATCAAGGTCGGCGCACTGACGATCCACGCGGAGTTCATCGGCGGCGGCTTCGGCAGCAAGTTCGTGCCGGGAATCGAGGGCCTCGCGGTGTGCCTGCTCGCGCACGCGGCGAAGGCGCCGGTCAAGCTGATGCTCGATCGCTTCGAAGAACACACGACGACCGGCAACCGCCCCGGCTCGCTCGCGCAGGCACGCGCCGGCGTCGACGGCGAGGGCAAGATCGTCGCGTGGGACTGGCGCACGTTCGGCCACTGCGGCTTCACCGCGTATGACGACGCGCGGAACGCCGGCGGCAACGTCGCGCTGCCCGACTTCTACAGCCGCGGTGCGAAGACGCGCGGCGGCCGCGATCGGCTGCACAAGGAGGTGCCTGCGGACACCGACCCGCCGCGGCCGATGCGCGCGCCGGGCCACCCGCAGGGTTGGTTCGCCGCCGAGCTGTTCATGGACGAGCTCGCCGCGAAGGCGGGCATCGAGCCGCTGCAGTTCCGGCTCAAGAACGACGCCGAGCAGATCCGCCAGGACCAGTGGCGCTTCGCGGCGCAGCGTTTCGGCTGGGACGCGTCACGCAACCAGAAGCCCGAGGCGGGAGCTCGCTTCGTGCGCGGCGTCGGCCTCGCGAGCGCGCGCTGGGGCTCGCTCGGCGGCTCGGGCAAACGCCGCGACGGACAGGGTCAGGCGCACGGCATCGCGTGCCGCATCAACGGCAACGGCATGGTCGAGGTGCGCAGCGGCGCGCAGGACATCGGCGTCGGCACGAAGACGGTCCTCGCGGCGCTCGCCGCCGAAGAGCTCGGCATCGCGCCACGGTGGGTCACCGCGATGACGGGCCACACGAGCGACCCGTCCGGTCCCGCGTCGGGCGGCAGCACGGTGACACCGAGCATCGCGCCGGCGGTGCGACACGCGGCGTTCCGCGCGAAGAGCCAGCTGTGCGCCGCGGTCGCGCAGCACTTCGGCGTCGACGCGAGCACAGTCACGTGCGCCGACGGCAAGATCGGCACCGCCGACAAGCAGCTCGCGTGGGCCGATGCGTGCAAGCTGATCGGCCCGAACCCGATCGACGTGCGCGGCGAGCGCGCCGACAACTACGCGAGCGATCCGTTCCATCGTTCGCAGTGCGGCGTGCAGATGGCCGAAGTCGAGGTCGACACGTGGACCGGCGTCGTGCGTGTGCTGCGCATGTTCGGCGTGCAGGACTGCGGCCTCGTGATCGCGAAGAAGCTCGCCGAGAGCCAGGTGCTCGGCGCGATGATCCAGGGCGTCAGCTACGCGCTGCACGAGCAACGCATCATGGACAAGCGCAGCGGCCGCATGCTGAACGGCGACTTCCTGCGCTACAAGATCACGGGCCCGCAGGACCTGCCGCACCTCTCGTGCCACATGCACTCGATCGCGAACGGCCACACGAACGTCGGCGCCGGCGGCCTCGGCGAGCCTCCGTCCGTCGCATCGGCCGCGGCGATCGCCAACGCCGTGTTCCACGCGATCGGCGTGCCGGTGCGGCACCTGCCGATCACTCCGGACAAGGTTCTCGCGGCCCTGGCCCAGAAGAAGGGATGACACCATGAAGCCATTCACCTACGTCGTGCCGCGTTCGTTGGCCGAGGCGACCGAGGCGTGCAAGCAACCCGACACGATCCTGAAGGGCGCCGGCATCGACATCGTCGATCGCATGAAGGAGCGGCTGCAGACGCCGGCCCAGGTCGTCAACCTGCTGCCGTTGGTGGCCGAGCTCGCCGGCATCGCGGTCGAACCGAGCGGCGAGCTGCGCATCGGCGCCTTGACCACGCTGACCCAGCTCGAGCAGCACGAGGCGCTCGGCAACCGCGCGCTCGCCGCGCTGCGCGACTCGGCCGGCATGACGGCCACGCCGCAGGTCCGCAACCGCGCGACGGTCGCCGGCAACATCCTGCAGTTCACGCGCTGCTGGTACGTTCGCAGCGAGGCGTTCCGCTGTCTGCACGGCGGCCGCGGCCCGACCTGCCTCGCCCTGACGGGTGAGAACCGCTACCACTCGGTCATGGGTTGGATCGACTGCGTGCGCGTGCACCCGAGCAACCTGGCACCGCCGCTGCTCGCGCTCGACGCCGAGTACACGACCGTGCTCGGCGACAAGCAGCGCCGGCGCAAGCTCGGCGAGCTGTTCCCGGCCGAGCCGAAGGCGCAGGCCGCCGAACACACGCTCGAACACGGCGAGATCGTGACGGCAATCCACATTCCGAAGCAGCCTGCCGGCGCGCGCTCGAGCTACTGCGAGAGCCGCGAGAAGCAGAGCTTCGACTGGGCCACGACGGCCTGTGCCGTCCGGCTCGTGCTCGACGGCGGCGTCATCACGGCCGCGAACCTCGTGCTCGGCGCCGTGTCGCCGGTGCCACGGCCTCGCCCCGACGCCGCGAAGCTGCTCGTCGGACAGAAGCCGTCGGCGGAGTTGTTCGTCAAGGTCGCGGAGGCCGCCTATGCCGGGGCCCAGCCGCTGCCGCACAACGCCTACAAGCTCACGGTCGGCAAGGCGATCGTGCGCGATGCCCTCGAACAGGCCGCGAGGTGATGCCATGAGCAACACGGGAAACGAGAAGATCACGACGCACGCGGACCTGCTGCCGAGGAGGTTGTGCCCGTCGATGATGTTCAAGCACCTGCTGACGCACTCGCTCGACGAACGCGTCCACGACGGCCGGGAGTGGCCCGGCGACGGCTACTACTGGTGCGCGAAGACCTGCAACTGCGTGGGCCCCGACGACGAGATCGTGAATCCAGGCAGCTGCTTGCCGGGGCGCTCGTGCCACGACGGCCCGCAGGCGTGAGGATCTCGGGTCGCCCTCACCCCGCCTTCGGCACCGGCTCGAGCAGCTTCTTGAGCCGCAGCCACTGGAACTCCTGGGCGTGCCCGCTCACGCGCGGATTGATGCCGTGGCGCGAGCGCGGGTAGAGCATCAGCTCGAAGTCCTGCTTGCCCTCGCTCTCGAGCGCCCAGATCAGCTGCATCGCGTTCTGCACGTGCACGTTGTCGTCCATCGTGCCGTGCGTGATGACCAGGTGGCCGTGCAGATCCTTCGCCGCCTTGATCACGGACGTCGCGTCGTAGCCGGCCTTGTTCTCCTGTGGCGTGCGCATGTAGCGCTCGGTGTAGATCGTGTCGTAGAGCTGCCAGTCGTAGACGCCGGACCCGGCGAGACCGAGCGCGAACTTCGTGCTGTGCGTGAGCGCGTAGGCGGTCATGAAGCCACCGTAGCTCGAGCCGCTGATCGCGACGCGCGCCGGATCGCCGCCGAACTTCGCGCAGACGTGGTCGACGGCGTCCTCGAGGTCCTTGAGCTCCACGACGCCGAGCTGCTGGTAGCACGTGCCCGTGTGCACCTGACCGCGCCCGCTGGCCGAGCGCACGTTGACCTGCAGGACGATGAAGCCCTGCTGCGCCAGGAACAGGTGGTAGGTCGATGGCGCCCATACGTCGCGCACGGTCTGCGAGTCGGGACCCGAGTAGGTCGGCAAGTACACGGGATACCGCTGCCCTTGCTTCCAGTCCGGCGGCAACTGCACCGAGGCATCGAGCTCGTAGCCGTCGCGCGCCTTCACCGTGACGCGCTGCCGCTCGCTGAACGCGTATTTCGCGGCCTCGCCCTTGTCGGCCTGACCGACCTCCTTCACGACCGCGCCGGTCGAAGCATCGAGCACGCGCACGGTCCTCGGCCGATCCATCGCGGACCACGTGTCGATCAGGAACGTGCCCGCGGGATTCAACTGTGCGGCATGCGTGCCGACGCCCGGCGTCACGCAGACGAGCCCTTCGCCGTCGAAGCCGATGCGGTAGAGATGCGAGCCAGTCGCCCCGTCCTTCGTGCCATCGAACCAGATCAGCTGCTTCTGTTCGTCGACGCGTTCGATGTTGCGGGTCTGCCAGTCGCCGCTGGTCACGGCGCGCAGCAGCTTGCCCTTCGGCGCGTAGTGGTAGATGTGCTGGTAGCCCGTGCGCTCGGACATCCACAGGAACGAACCGTCGGCGAGCCAGCGTGGTGAGTCGGGCCGATTGACCCATGTCTTCGACTCCTCGCGGATCCACTTCGTCACCGCGCCGGTCTCGGGATCGACGCCGCAGAGCTCGGCCCAGGTCTGGATGCGATCAGTGATGCAGGCGAGCAGCGTCTTGCCGTCGGGCGTCCACTCGACGCGCACGACGAGCGCGTCCTTCGGGAACGACGAGAGATCCACGCGCACGACCTGCTTCGTGCCGGTGTGCGCGACCGAGAGGCGCGCATACGGGTTCGGGTCACCCGCCTTCGGGTAGTTCGAGACCTCGGTCTGCACCGAGCGTTCCGTCGCGAGGAAACCCTCGGGCACGTGGTTCACGATCGTGAACTCGCGCACCGGCGCTTCGTCGAGCGTGAGGAACGCGACCATGCCTCCTTGCGGACTCCACCAGTGCGCCTGGAAGCTGCCTCGACCGTAGAGCTCTTCCTGGTAGACCCAGTCGAGCATGCCGTGGAACAGCTCGGGCCCGCCGTCGGTCGTCACGGCCCAAGGTTCCTTCGTCGCGGCATCGACGACGACGAGGTTGTTGCCGCGCACGAACGAAGCGAACGCGCCGTCGGGACTCAGATGCGCTTCTTCCTTCTTGCCGGGCCCCGCACCGTCGCGCGTGAGCTGCACGGCTTTGTCCGACTTCGCGGCTGGCGCACCACCCGCCCCGCCGCGTCCGCGGCCGTGCCGGGCGCCGCCAGGACCACCCGGGCGTTCGTCGAGCCACAGATCGCCTTCGTGCACGAGCACGACCTTGCGCATGGCCGCCGCGGCTTCGGCCGGCGGGTTGTTCGGTTTCTCCTTCTGCTCGCCGGTCGCGGGATCGAACCAGACCCACATCTTGCCGCTCCCCAACTCGACGTACTGGCCGTCGGGCGACCATTGCGCGCGCGGCACCTCGCCCATCCACGAGATTTGTTGCGCGCGCTTCGTGTCCTGGTAGGTCAGACGCTCCTGCCCCTGCGCTCGGAGAGCCGGCGCGAGCAGCAGCGAGACGAGGGCAGTGCAACGCAGTGCCGAGGAAGAGACGAGAGTGGGTGCAGTGGTCATGGTTTTTCCGCTCACGGTGTTCCGCTCATCGAGTTCCGCCCGGCGCCATGCTACGCGGCCATCGACCCGGCGATGAGTGGCAGGCGCTGAAACGCATGGAAACGCCGCCGGGAACTACTTCGCGGCCTCGGCGCGCTGCAGCCACGCCGTGTAGACCGCGTCACCACCCGCGGCCGCGAGGATCTCCGCGCGCCGCGCCTGCCACATGGCATCGAGCCCACACGCGCGCAGCGGCACGACGGCCAACCGCGCGAACGCGCTCTCGGGCGGCGACTGGCGGAAGATCTGCGCGACGATGCGGGCCTGTTCCTTCGGCACCAGCGAGCCGAGCTGCCGCAACACGCCGAGCGCGGAGGCATAGAGCCAGAACCCGGGCTGCCATCGCGGTTCCTGCAACGCGGTGCCCTGCAGCCACTGCACGATATAGCGTTCGCCGTACAGGCGTTCCTTCGGCAGGCCTCCCGACTGCGTGACCACGAGGGCCGCGTGCTGGCCGAGCCCATCGGCATAACGATGCCAGAAGCTCTCGTCGCCGGTCGGCGGCTTGTGGCCGGCCGGGCCGCCGATCGGCGGCCACAACTCCGCCATCAGCTGCAGCAGCATGCGGCCGAGCTCCGGCATCGTGCCCTCGGTCGCGGCGTGGCCGATGCGCTGCTTCTGCGCGCAGTCGAACGCCCAGAGGTCGATGCGGCGCTTCTCGCCTTCGACCCGCAGCACACCCGTGACCAGCGTCGTAGAGCTGCGTTCGGCGTCGCCGAGCTGGTTGCAGATGGCATCCTCGGGCCACGGTCGCCCCATGACGGCCCACCCACCCTGTTCGGCCATCGGCAGCGCGGCCGTCCCGCGATGTGGCGTCGACAGCCACACGTGCTCCGCGAGAAAGAGCGGCAGGCTGCGCGTGAGGCGTCCGAGCTCGTCCTCGCGACCCGGCGGCAGGTTCGGCTGCCCGTCGACGGCCAGCGCCATGACCATCACCTGTCTGCTCTCGGGCCCCTTGCTGGGCAGCAGCCACTGCGGGTCCTCGAGCCCCGCATACCAGATCGGACGGTCCATGCGGTAGAGCCCGACGCGCGCCTGCGGCGACAGCGGCGGCGGCGGCGGCAGCTGCTGCATGCGGATCCGGTCGAACTCGCCCGTGAACGGTTGCAGCGGCTCCGCGACGAGGTGCCCGTAGTGCAGGTGCATCTGGTGCAGCAACGCGGTCCCGGCGCTCACGTCCTGCGTCTGCAGGAAGTGGTGCAGCAACGCGAGGCCCACGTGCGGGTGGTGCCTGCCCGGTTGGAAGCGCGGCACGATCAGTTCCTTCAGCAGCGCGTGGTGATGGCCCGACACGAGATCGCCGCTCGCCATCACGAGCGCGTCCGACTCCGAACCGGCGCGCGCCATCACGTCGCGGTAGATCGTCTTGGCCTCGTCCGTGCGGCCGTCCTTCAGCGCCAAGCGCGCGAGCCAGAGCTGCGCGCGCCACGAACCCGGCAACGCTGCGATCTTCTCGATCTCGGCGCGGTAACCCGAGTCGCCGACGGCGCGGTGACGCAGCTGCAGCAGACAGTGCACGGCATCGGCGTGGTTGCAGTCCTTCTGCAGCGCCTCCCAGAGCAGCTCTTCGGCGCGCGACACGAGGCCGCGCTTCTCGGCGATCATCGCGAGACCGACGCGCGCGTTCGGCGAGTCGGGGCGCTTTTGCAGCAGTTCCTTCATCGTCGACTCGGCGGCGTCGAGCTCGCCCGCGTCCCGCAGCACGACGCCGAGCACCGACAGCGCACGATCGACGTCCTTGTCGATGACCGTGAGCCGGTTGGTCGCCGCGATCACCTCGCCGGCCATGCCGTCGCGAACGGCTTGCAGGATCACCGCGACGAGCCGCTCGGGATCGTTGTTGTGTGCCTTCACGAGCTCGGGCAGCACGTTCTTCTTGTATTCCTCGCGCGGCAGGCGGACGCGGCGGCCGAACGCATCGGTCGCATCGACGAACGCTGGCGGCTCGGGTTTGTCGGCAGCGGCAGCGGCCGCGGGCGCAGCAGCGGGCGCCGGCCTGGCTGCAGGCGTACTCACGACGGTCGACGCCTCGGACTTCGCTGTACTCACGACGGTCGGCGCCTCGGACCTCGACGTGGGCGAAGTTGGTGGCGGCGGTGGTGTGGAGGACGGAGCCGGCGGGGCGGGCTTCTTCTTGAAGAAATCGAATAGACCCATCGGTGAACCTGGGCGCTCCCACGCGCCCGGATGCGGGTGCGACGAAGAGGGGTCCAGGACATTAGTGCCTGCGCCGCATGCAGGCCACACGAGTCGTCGATCACGCCCCGTTGCTACCGGTCGCGCGTTCCGCCCAGTAGCGCGCCCACCGTCGCTTCCACGACTCGATGCAGCGCCAGATCCCCTTCGGTCGCAGCAAGACGACGCGAGGCACGAGGCCAGCGCGGCGCATCTTGGCGATCGTGGTGTCATGGTCGTAACCCAGAGCTCGGAACGAAACGGACGCGTCCCCGGGATCGAGCACCGCGTAGCAGGCCAGAGGCGCGCGCACACGGGACTGGCCGACGGCACCCGGGTTCACGACATACACCGTGCCGGGCTGCAGGGACCGATCGCCCGGCGTCACGTACTCGAAGCCGGTGGCGCGCGAATACAGCGCGGCGTGATGCGTGTGCCCGCAGACGAGCGTGCGGGCATCCGGCCAGGAGGCGTGGAGCTGCGCGAGAGCAGCGTCGGCCCTGGACGCGTCGCTGACGTAGGTGTCGGCATCCGCGAGATCGCCGTGGCAGACGATGACGCCGGAAGCCGCTTCCACGCAGCGTGGCAGCGACTCGAGGAATCCCCGCGTCGACGCCGAGATCTCCTGTCGCGTCCACACCGCCGCCGTGATCCCCGCGTGCACGCAACGCGAGAAGTCCCTCCGGCCCAGGACCATCTCCTCGTGGTTGCCCATGACGCACGGAATGCCGCGCGACCGCAGTCGATCGACACACGCGTCGGGATCGGGTCCATAGCCGACGACGTCGCCGGCGCACACGATGCGCGCGCCGGGAGTCTTCGCGTCGATGTCGGCGAGCACCGTGTCCAGCGCTTCGAGGTTGCCGTGGACGTCCGAGATCAGCGCGAGTCTCACGTGGTCTGACCTTTCGGTGTCCGGAAGATCTTGCGCTTGAGCAGTTGGACGAGGTCGGCCAGCATCGGGAAGGGATCTCGGATCTGGAACCCCTCGTTGACGTCGACCGTCAGGAGCTCGAACAGCCACCGAGCGCGCGAGAGCTGGCCGGCGGCGCGATACTCCTTCGAGGCCCTGGCGTCAGACATCGGCACCATCCAGCGCACGCCCTTCCTGGCCGGCCGCATCGGCTCGACTCGATCGGGCGCCACGCAATCCCAGTACACCGCTTCGGGGATGCCGACACCAGCCACCGTTGCGGGATGGTGCCAGAGGTTGAAGCGCGGGTTGATCTCCAACATGTAGAGTCGCCGGTTGCCGGCGTCGCGCTTGCAGTCGATCTTGAGCACACCCGAGAAGCCGAGCTTCTGCATCGTCTCGCGGCCCAGCTGCCGAACCTCGGCATCGTCCGTGATCTCCACGTAGGTCGACAGACCGTAGCGCCTCGGCGACGTCCGGAGCTTGCGTCCCGTGAACTCGGCGACGACCTCACCCCCGGGTCGCACGTACGCGTGGTAGCTCAGCACGTTCTCTTCACCGCCCTCGATGCACTGCTGCAGCACGAACCGCGCAATGTCGGCTTCGACCCGGCGCAGCAGGAGCTCCAACTCGGCCCGCGTCTCGAGACGCAGCGCCTTCTGATGGCTGCCGATGAGCTCGTACCAGTTCCTGCGCAGCGTCGGCTTGAACACGCACGGAAAGCGATCCCACCGCCGCAGCACATCGGCTGCGTTGCTGCCCTCGGGAATCGTCATGGTGTCGGGCACGGGCAACCCGCGTCTCTCGGCCAGCGCCGCGAATCGCCGTTTGTCGACCAGATCCTCGACGAGTTCCTTGTCCGGCAGGACGAACCGGAAATGGGGCGCCAGCCGTTCGCGGGCGCGCGATACGGCAATCAGGTCGTGATCGCCCTGATAGAAGAGGACGGGCGGCGCGGGTTGCGCTCTTCCCCAAGCGATCAACGCGGCGATCGCGCGGTCCGGTTCGGTCATCCAGCTGGGCGTGGTGACGACGGTCCGGCAGTAGCGGGAGCGCGTACACTTGGCGGTGCTGTCTTCGGTCACCACGGCGACCGGCAATCCCCGGATCCCCAAGGCGCGGACCAGACTGATGTCGCCGATCACGCAGGCCAGTGGTCCGGCGCCAGCATCTGCTCTGTCGTTCCTCATGCGATGAGAGCCGGATCACGCTTGCTCGTTGGATCGCTCGCGAAGGGGCGGATCGCGGGCGAAAGGACCTCCGGTGAGCCTACCAAGAGGGAGGGCCCTCGCCTCGGGTGGACACCTGATCGCGCACGCGCGCACGAGGCGCAGCACGTCAGCGTCACCCAGCCTTCGCTTCTTCAGCGCATGCGCCCGGCGATCGGGGCGCGGCTCTGCAGCCAGTCCATCGCGACGTCCGTCGCGCGACCCGGGTTGTAGAAGAGATCGTCGGCCATGGCGCGGCGCACGTCGGACAGCGCCGCGGGGTCGGCCAGCGCTTTCTCGACCGTGGCGACGATCTTCTCGGGACTCCTCACGACGACGCCGGCTCGCCGGCCCCAGGTCTCGATGTCCAGCGCGCCCGACCTCGTCGCCTTCTCGAGCAGCAGCGGCACGTCGAGGAAGACCATCGGTCGATCGAGCAGCGCGAACTCGCTGGTGACCGACGATGCGTCGGAGATCAGCAGGTCCGCCACGAGCATCAAGGGAACGATGTCCCGTTCCCGCGTCACCCGCGTGTGCTCGTCCTCGAACGGCGCCAGGCGCGCCGGCCAGTCGATCGCCGTGTCCTTGGGGTGATCGTGGAGCTTGACGAGGATGTCGTAGCGCCCCGTCACCGCCAGGTGCCGGATCACCGCTTCCCCCATCGTCTCGAGCGAGTTGTGCCTCTGGCCAGTCGGAGCGTAGAGCAGGATCGGACGCGAGCCGTCCAGTCCTGCGCGCCGCAGCAGCTTCCCGCGGTCGTGCCGCTCGGCGCGCAGCGGATCGGTCTTCATGAACCCGACCCGCACCGCGCGCGCATCGTCCGGAGCCAGCAACCCGCCTTCGACGAACTTGCGGTGCATGTAGGGCCCGATCACGAAGTAGTGATCGCAGCCCATGTTCTCGTCGCGCACCGACTTGTTCCGGAAGGAGACGCCATGAAAGATCTGCACGCGAGTGCCCGCGCTGCGCGGCTCGATCAGCTTGGTGTTGGCGGCAAACAGCACGTCGAAGTCCCGCGTCTCGATCTCCTCGACCGTCAGCACGCGCTCGGGTGGAAGGCCGAACTGCTCGTACAGGGCCCGAGCGTCGTGCCGCACTCCATCGTCTCCATCCGAACGCAGTCCGCCCGAGACGAAGACGTCGAATTCGCTCGACCTCAGCAGCCTCTCGTAGAGCGGCTGGAAGCAGACGAAATGCACGGGGGCATAGCCGGTGAAGAGGACGCTGGTCTTGGCAGCAGGCATGGGTCACCTCGGGACGAAGTAGAGTGTGCTTTGGACCTCAGGAGGGGCTCTCGAAGACGCCGCCCATCGTGCGGAAGGCCTCGAGGATGCGCGCGCCCAGCCCCGGCAGGCGCGTTCCGCCGGTTCGCGAGACCGCGCGCAGCTCCGGCAACACCTCGCAGCGGGCGTAGAGCACGTCCTCGACGAAGTCGATCTCGGACCATGGCAGGCCGGCCACGTCGACGCAGTGGACGGGCACGCGTTGTGCCAGACGCGCGATGGCAGCGGGAGCCCAGCAGCGCTCGCCGCCACCGGCAATCAGATCGCCGGCCTCCTCGAAGAGGATGCGGGTCGCGGCGCGGTCGTACTTGAGCAGCCCCAGGTTCTCCCCGCACGATCGGGAGGGATCGAGCTGCTTGTGGATGTCGCGCAGCAGACCGTGCCGCACGACCACCTTCATGTGCTCCTCGCCGTCGCCCGACAGCGAATCGTAGGCGAGCGCGGTGCCGGGGGCCAACAGCAGGCGGCGGTAGATCTCCGGGTGCGCGACCAGGTCGCAGTTGATCTGGAGGAACGGACCGCGCAGCCACTCCCGCGTCAACCACAGCGAGTAGAGGCTGTTGGTCTCGTCGAAGCGCGGATTGTCGATGTAGTGGCAGCTGTCCCCCAGCGCCGCTCGCACGCGCTGCGCGCCATAACCGACCACGACGCACACTTCGTCGATACCCATCGCACGCAGCGCATCGAGCTGGTGATGGATCAGCGTCCGATCGCCCAGCCGGACGAGACACTTCGGGATCCCCTCGCCCAGACGGCTGCCGCGGCCCGCAGCAAGGATGACCGCCTGCTTCACGACGCGCTCCCGTTTCTGCGCATGACGCTTGGCAGGGACGCGGTGGACACCCGGTTCGCCCCTTGCTCGCCTGCATCGTACTGCTCCGGCCGGCCGTCGAAGACGACCTTGCCCTTCTCGAGCCGGATGACGCGGTTGAACAGCTTCCTGCTCGGAGGGTGATGGGCCGCGACGATCACGGTCGCCTCGCCGCGAATCGCGAGGAGCGCGCGCAACCGCCGGCGCGCATGCTTGCGGCTGAGCCCCTGGAAGGGATCGTCGAGCAGGATCACGGACGCATCCCCGAGCAGCGCGCGCCCCAGCAGCAGGCTGCGTCGCTCGCTGGCGGCCAGATCGTCCGACGCGAGCTCGGTCTCGAGCCCTCGAGGCAGCCGGGCGATCACGCGGTCGGCGCCGCACTTCGCCAGCACCTCCTGGGCAGCGGGGGTCGGACTGGAATCGGGCAAACCGAGCAGAAACCACAGCGGCCGCCTGAGCCAGCGCGGCTCCTGTGACAGAAACTCGATGCGCTCCTGGCGGCAGCGCTTCGACGCCTCGAGCAACGGGACGTCGTCCCACCAGACTCGGCCCTTGTCCGGCCGAAGGGTGCCCGCGAGCGATTCCAGCAGTGTCGACTTTCCCGCGGCGCACGGGCCGACGATGGCCACCCGACTGCCGGCCGGCACGATCAGTTCCTCGACCCTGAGCCTCCGCGTCCCGCCCTCCTCGGCGGGGCGATAGACCTTCAGGCGCTCGATGCGGATCTGCCGCTGCAGCGCAGGAAGGGCAGCGACCGACTCCAGCTCCACACCGGTGCGAATGACCTCCTCGAGCCGCTTGACGCTACCGAGGACCTTGCCCGTGCGCGTCCCCTGCCGCGAAAGTTGCACGACCGGAGCGCGCGTCATCAGCGCGTAGAGCATGAACACCAGCATGTCCGCCCCGGAGAGGGTCCCGGCGCTGACGCGGTTCGAGCCGAACCAGATCAGCAGCAGGACAGCCACGCCGAAGATCGCGTGCGCCGCCCAGGTGGTGCGCCCCTGCAGGCGCGTGACCGTGGCCTCGTGCTTCCCGCTCGACAGGTTGAGAGCTGCGAACGCCGGATCGGCGTCCTGCCACGCCTCGTGGATCGACTCGGCCAGCAGCCCTTCCTTGGACCTCTGCTTGATCGTGCGCCGGTAGACCCGGGTCGCGCCATAGGCCACCACGCCGCCGATCAGCGCGTATGCCGCCGCGAAGACCGCGCCCAGGGCCACATCCACCCACAACAGTACGACGCTGACCCCGGCCAGCATCAGACCGTTGGTGGCGCCGTGGACGAGGAACCCTTTCAAGCCCTCTTTGATCCGCGCGGTATCGCCGATGAGCCTCGCGACGAGATCACCCGGACCCGAGGGGCGGATGCGCGGGTCGATCTGGATCGCCGATTGGAATGCCTTGGCCCGCAGGTCGCGCACCACGCTGATGGCGAACTGGGCAAACTGCAGCCGCATCAAGTAGTCCACGAGCCCCAGCGCGACGAGCAGCCCGAGGACGACCACGCCAAAGAGCAACGGCTCCGAGACCACGTTCGGGAGTTCCTGCTGCACTGCTCTCGAGACCAGCGGTTCTCGCGACGAGATCAGTGGTTTGAGCATGCCTCGGAACAGCCAGGGCAGCGACAGCCGGATGCCGATGACGAGCCCGGACAGCGCTGCGCCCAGCAGCAGCTTGCGCTGGTGCCGCCGCACCCACGGCAGCATCGAGCGGCAGACTCTTCCCGCATCGATGAACATCGACGACGAGTTGCTCATGGGTTCATCGAAACAGCGGCCAGGAGTGTGCCGCGCGGTACTTCGAACGCGGATGCACCGGAGTTGCGGTGTGGAGGAGTGGCGCGGGACGATCTGCGGAGTGGTGGAACCCTTACGCTGGATTCACGGCGCGCTGGCCCGGCTTTGTCTCGTTCACCGGAGTCAACCGCGACGCGGCTCGAGCCATGGCGCCTTCGGTCCAGGCGAGACGATCTCCGGCGTGAGGTGGTGCGTGTCATTGAAGAATTCCAGCATCGGCCCCTGTGGGCGCATCTGGAAGCAGGTGATCCCGGTCTCGGTGGAGTGGAAGCGTGGCTTCAGCATGCCCTCGCACTTGATGATCCTGCCGAGGAAGTACTTGATCAGCCCGCTGTGGACGATGGCCACCGTGACCTCGTGCGTCAGCGTGGCGATCCGGTCCCAGGCCGCCTGCAGGCGTTCGGGCAGGTCGATCTGCTTCTCGTCGCCGCGCGCATGGGCCTCGAGGTTGCGCCGCGAGACTTCGCGGAACATGGCGTCGACGAGCAGCGGCACGCCCGGATGAAAACGGTGCACCGCGAGCGCCGTTTCGTAGCTGCGATGCTTGTCGCTGCAGACGATGGCGTCCACCTTCCACTTCGCGAGCCGTCTGGCCAGGGCATCGGCCTGTCGCCGGCCCAGCGCGGTCAGGTGCCGCCCGAGCTCGTGGTCCCGCGGGCCTTCGAGCGCGTCGGCGTGGCGGACCAGGAAGACCCGCCGGCAGGCAACCTGCGGCGCGGCCTCCGGCGCTTCCGCGTGCCGTTCTTCCGGCGCGGGCGTTGCGAACTCGTTGGTCATGATGAGCCCTCGCTGTCGCGTCCGGTCGCTTCGGCGCGGTCGAGCAGTTCTTCCGCCACCGCCGCCAGGACCCGGACGAGCCGGGTCATGTCCTCGCCGCGCGAAGCGTGCCCGAAGCAGCGCAGCATCAGCTTGGTGACGTGCAGCCCCTCGTACAGCGCGAGGTGGGCGGCGACCTCCGGCCGCGGCCCGAGGAACTCCTCGCGGAACGCCTGCACCAGCCGCCCGAACGCGGAAGCGCCGTCGGGACAACGCGCGGCGTCGCGGCGGAAGCGGGCCAGGAACCTCGCCGCGTCCAGCGCCGGATTGGCGAGGCAGTAGCTGTCCCAGTCGATGACCGTCAGCGAGTGCTCGTCGCCGACCAGTTGCTGGTGGCGATACTCGCCGTGCGCCGGCACCAGCGGCTCGTCGGCCGGCGCCATCGCCTCGAGGCGTTGCTGCAGCCGCTCGAACTGCGCCACCGGCTCGGCGTGAGTGCCGGCCTCCGGGCGCAGCAGCTTCCAGTCGCGCCGCAGGTGGCTCAACTCGTCCGCGAACGTGTAGCGCTCGTCCGGTCTCAGGCCAGACCGCTGCAGATCGTGCAGCGCTCTCGCCGCGATGCGGACGCACCGCTCGACGCGATCGAGATCCGTTCCCGCGGGCAACGGCTGCTCCTTCCGGAGGCAACGGACCCAGTCGTTCAGGCAACGCTCGCCCGTGGCCTCGCTCATCACGAGCAGGCGCTGCTCCGGGTCGTAGCCGAGCGGTTCGGGCACGCGCAACGAGGCGGACCGCTGCGCGGTGGACCACAGCGACGCGAGGTCGCGGTGGCTGTCAGCGCCGCGGTCGTTGTAGAACACCTTCACGTAGACGGTGCGCTCCGAGGCGGGCGCGTCGGGATGGGCCAGAGCCGCGCGCACCCTCAGCACGGCGCGGTTGAACGGCTTGTAGTGCGACAGCTCGCACTCGATCCGCTCGACCTTCGCGCCCAACCGGCACTCGGGCAGGAAGGACTCGAGCCATCGGGCTCCCCCCGAACCGGTGATCGTCGCCAGGCCGGGAAGGGCCGGGTCCAGCGGGAACAGGAACAGCGCCAGTTGCAGCTGCTCGATGTGCAACGAGAGCTGGCGGAAGGGGCGGACGGACGGGTGGTCGCGCAGCCGTTCCTCGATCCCGGCGCGGTCGGGCCACGGGAAATCGATCCCCGCCGGAGAGAGCCCGAGCAGCCGGTACTCCTTCGGCGCCTCTGCTCCGACCTGGATGCCGACCTTGTAGACGAGCTGCAGCTGCCCTTTCTTGAACGGCTTGTCGGAGCGGCCCGGACGGACGCTGCACGTCGCGACGTGGATCGGGCCGTCGCAGAGCGGCGGCAGCTCGCGGCGGAAGACCGCCAGCATGTGCTCCGGATCGAACAGCCGCCGGAAGGCCTCGCGCTGGTGCGCGGGAACCGAGAGCGGCGGCTCGAACGTCCGCGCGCGAGGCGCCGCAACCGGCGCATCCGACGCGGCGTCCTCGTCGAGATCTTCGTTGCTGGCGGACGGATCGAGAGAATGCATGGAGCGGACGCCGGGCCCCCGGGACGAAGTGGATCAGGCGAAGCACGGGACCGGCAAGCGATCCTGTATCCGGGTGCGGAGACGCGATCCGTCGGGGAGATGCCTGAAGCGCCGAGAGGGAAAGCCCGCGCCGCGGTGCAGCATCGGCATCTTCGATGCACCAAGGACACGTGGCCGCAACACCGGGAACGTAGCTTGCCCGACCTGCCGCGCGCGCTCACACGCCAAAGCGCGGGGTGCGCAGCGCGATCACACGAAGAACAGCGAAACGGCCGCGTATGCGAGCGCTGCCAGCAGGGCGCCCGCGGGCAGCGTCAGCACCCAGGCGACCACGATGTTGCCAGCGACGCCCCAGCGCACCGCGGAGATCCGCTTGGAGGCGCCGACGCCGATGATCGAGGCGTTGATGCAGTGCGTCGTGCTGACCGGCACCCCGAAGTGGCTGGCCGATGCCCATCGATTTCTGCGCGTCGTTGGAGCCGTGCGAGAAGGCCATCATCGAGGCCGACACGAGCTGCAGCTTGCGGGAGCCGCGATGCACGGTCGACGGCCGCAGCGGCCGCGCCAGCCACATCAGGCCCATCATCACGACGAAGGCGATGACTGCGTTCTCACCCAATTGCGCGATCTGGTCGTCGCGTCCTTTGCGTAGGAATGGCCGGGCCATACGCTTCCCGGCCCGCTTCCAGGAAGTTGGTTCACTACATCTCTCTCACTACATCCGACCAGAAGGAGACTGAGTCATGCGTTTGTCCATCCTGACCACTGCGTGCGCACTCTGCTTTGCGCTTCCCACCACCGCCCAGGAAGCCGCCGTGAAGACCAAGGACGCCACGGCCGCGAAGTTCCAGGTGTTCGGCGGCACGAGCTCGCGCCCCAACACCGGCGTGTTCCTGTTCAGCGAGACCTTCGCGGCGGGAATCACGATCTCCCACGGCCAGCCCGAGTGGAATCCCGACTACACGAATCTCGACTCGTTCAAAGGCCAACTGCTCCGCCTCGGCAAGGACCAGTGGACGACGCTGATGACGAGCGTGGCGGTCGACATCGGCGGCACGACGGTTCCGGCAGGCAGCTACGTCTGCGGACTCAATTGCGACAAGAGTGGCAAGTTCGGCCTCGCCCTGATCGACTCGACCAAGGCCATGAAGGCGGGACTGATGCCGTTCACCATGCCGCAGACCTGGACGCCGGACATCACGGTGCCGCTCACGCTGAACAAGGACGTCAGCAAGGAAGTCGTCAGCAAGCTGTCGATCGAGCTGAAGGGCAACAAGCAGGAGCCGACCAAGGCCACGTTCACACTCGCCTGGGGCCCGCACACGCTGACGAGCCCGGTCACGTTCAACGTCACCAAGTGACCCGAAGGCCGGCGCGGCTACGCAGCCGCGGTGGCCACGCGCCATGACCGCCGCGAGGCGCGCCACAACATCGCCATCGCGATCAGCGCGGCCGAAGCACCGATCCAGCTGTGCGTCTCGGGCAGCGCCCCCGTGGCCCGCCAGTCGCGAACACACGCACCGGCGGTGGCGGCGAGCAGCGAGGCCGGCAAAGCGCCGAGCACGCTGCCGCGGAACACCGCGACGCTCGGCACCGAGGCGACGGCAAACAGTACGTTCGCCGCGGCGTGCGGGAACAGAGCACCCCACCGCAAGCGCGCGACTGCGAACGTCGCCGCCGTCACTCCGCCGCGGCAGAAGCGCCGCACTGCGGTGGCGCGCGGCCGGCCCTGCATGAACGCGAACAGGCGCCGGCCGAGCCGCGGCGCGAGGAACTGACGCGCCAACACGCTGCCGATCGCGATCGCCAGCACCGCGCTGCCGGTGCCCGCGAACGCGCCGCAACAGTATCCCGCGGCGAACGCGGCGGCCGATGGCAGCACGAGTGCTGCCGCGACCGCGAACGCCATCGCGACGAGCAGCCAGAACAGCGCCATGTTCGCGCCGGCCGGCACGGCAGTCGCGAGTCTCGGGAGCTGCGCCAGCACGAGCACGGTGCCGGCGGTCTGCGCGACGACCAGATGGACCACGAGCCCCCGCAGCGGCCCCAGCTCGCGGAATGCGGTTCGCATCGACTCGAGTCGACTGCCTGCCTGGTTCACGGCGCAAGGCATAGCAGCCGCTGCGGCTCCCGACCACCGTATGCTGCGGCCATGTGGCGTCTCGTCGAGATCTTGCTGTTGCCGCCCGCCTCCGCCCTCTACCTGTTCGTGCTCGGCACGCTGCTGCGCCGCCGCGTGCCGCGCTTCGGCCGCGCGATGCAGGTGTTCTCGTTCGTCTGGCTGTGGGCTGCGGCGTCGCCGTGTGTCGGCGGCGTGCTGCTGACGGCCCTGCAACAGGCACCGGCCCTGCCAGCCGCGGGGCAGCTGCCGGCTGCCGAGGCCATCGTCGTGCTCAGTGCCGAGGCCGATCGCACGGGCAGCGAGTATGGCGGTGCTGTGGCCGGCGCCATGACGATGCAACGCCTGCGCTACGCAGCGGCGCTGCAGCGCCGCACGAAACTGCCGCTGCTCGTGAGCGGCGGCGTACCCGGCCGCGGCCTGCCGTCGTTGGCGGCCCTGATGCGCGATGCCGCGACGAGGGACTTCGGTGTCCCGGTGCGCTGGCTCGAGGAACGGTCCGCCGACACGCGCGAGAACGCGTCGTTCTCGGCCGCGATGCTGAAACAGGACGGCGTGCGGTCCATCCTGCTCGTGACGAGCGCGTGGCACATGCCGCGCGCCCTCGCGTGCTTTCAGAAGGAGGGCATGCACGTCACGCCGGCGCCGACCGCCTTCCGCGGACCGGCCGTCGACAGCTGGACCAGCTTCGTGCCGCACTGGGCGGGGTTGCGCGACACCTGTCTCGCGCTGCACGAGTGGGGCGGCCGCCTCGTCTACGAGCTGTGAAGGCGTCCCAGTCGCGGACTTTTCCGCCCGCCGCGCTTGCACCACCGCGCCGGATATGCATACTTATGCATCCTTACCGCATAATTATGCCTCTGCGATCCAGCACGGACAGCCGCGAAGAACGGCGCCAGCGCATCCTGGCGCTGCTCGAGCAAGACCGGGTGAAGAGCCAGGCCGAGCTGCAGCACGTGCTCGCCGCCGAGGGCTTCGAGGTCAACCAGGCGACGCTGTCGCGCGACCTGCACCGGCTCGGCGTCGTGAAGAGCAAGGACGGCTACCAACTGCCGCAGTCCCCGCTGTCGCCCGAGAACGCACACCAGAGCCTCTGGCACGCCGTGCACACGTGGCTCGTCTCGGCTGTGACCGCGCAGAACCTCGTCGTGCTGCGCACGCCGGCCGGCGGCGCGCAGGCCCTCGGCCTCACGCTCGATCGCGCCGCATTGCCCGGCCTCGTCGGTACGATCGCCGGCGACGACACCGTGCTCGCCGTGTGCGCGGACGCCGGCAAGGCCCGTTCGCTCGCGCGCCGCCTGACGGCCATCAAGGGGCGTGACACCAGATGAAGACCGCCGCCATCGTCGGCGCCTCCGGCTACACGGGGCGCGAACTGCTGACCCTGCTGTCGCGGCACCGCCACCTGCGCGCGAGCGTCGTGATGACGGCGCGCGCCGGCGCGGCGCCGGAGCCCGCTGCCTTCCCGAACGATCCGAAGATCGACGCACTCGACCTACAGCGGCTCGCCAATGTCGACGGCGTGTTCCTCTGCACGCCGCACGGCGCCGCGAGCGAGATCGCGCGCGCGGCGCTGCTGCAGGGCAAGAAGGTCGTCGATCTGTCCGCGGACTTCCGCCTGCGCGATCCGGCCGTCTACGCGCGCACCTACGGCGCAGCGCACCCGGCGCCCGAGCTGCTGGCCGAGGCCGTCTACGGACTGACCGAGCACGCGAGGGATCGCGTGCGCACGGCGCGGCTCGTCGCGAACCCCGGTTGCTACCCGACCTCGATCCTGCTGCCGCTGCTGCCGCTGTTGGCCGAACGCCTGCTCGACGCCAGCGCGCCGATCGTCGCCGACAGCAAGAGCGGCACGTCGGGCGCGGGCAAGGCGCCGAGCGAGCGCACGCACTTCGGCAACGTGCACGAGAACTTCTGCGCGTATGGCATCGGCACGCATCGCCACGTGCCCGAGATCTGGCAGGAGGCGCGCACGGAGCGCATCGTGTTCGTGCCGCACCTGCTGCCGACGTTCCGCGGCATCCTGACGACGCTCTACCTGACGCCGGCGCCCGGCGTCTCGGCCGATGCGATGCGCAGCTGCCTGCACGAGCGCTACGCGCGCGAGCCGTTCGTGCGCGTCTACGGCGGCACGGCCGGTGAAACGCGCGGTCTGCCCGAGCTGCGCTGCGTGCAGCACAACAACCAATGCCACATCGCGGTGGCCCAGAACGGGCCGCTCGTCGTCGTCGTCTCGGCGATCGACAACCTGCAGAAGGGCGCCTCGGGCCAGGCGCTGCAGAACATGAACCTGATGCTCGGCCTGTCCGAATCGGACGGCCTGTCGTGAGGATCCTCGTCAAGATCGGCGGCGCGCAGCTCGAGGAATCGGCCCCGCGCCAGGCGCTGTGCCAGGCCGTCGCGCGCGCGTACCAGGCGGGCCACGAGCTGATCGTCGTGCACGGCGGCGGCAACCAGATCCGCGCGCTCGGCAAGGCGCTCGGGATCGAAGACCGTTACCACGAAGGCCTGCGCATCACCGATGCGCGCACGGCCGAGGTCGTGCTGATGGTGCTCGGCGGGCTCGTGAACCGCACGCTCGTCAACTCGCTGCAGCGTGCGCTCGTGCCGGCGGTCGGGATCAGCGGCGCCGACGGCGCGTCGTTCTCGGCGAAGAAGCTCCTGAAGCCCGGCGTCGACCTCGGCTTCGTCGGCACGATCGACACGGTCCGCCCCGAGCTCGTGCAGACGCTGCTCGCGGCGCGACAGGTGCCGGTGATCGCGACCGTCGCGCCGGGCGCGGACAGCCCGGACGGCGAACCGTTCTTCAATCTCAACGCAGACCACGCCGCGGGCCCGTTGTGCCGCGCGTTTCACTGCGACGCACTGTTGTTCCTGACCGACGTCGACGGCGTCTTCGACGCCGAGCGCCGGCGGCTCGCACGGCTCACGCCGGCCGACTGCGAGCGCCTCGTGCGCAGCGGCGTCGCGAAGGGCGGCATGCTGCCGAAGCTCGAAGCGGCGCTGCAGGCGCTGCGCGACAACCCGCGTGCCCTCGTCAAGATCGCCCCGGCCGGCGCGCCCGACGCCGTGCTCGATGCGCTGCGCGACGATGCGGGCACGCGCTTCCGCGACCCCGGCCACGCCTCGGAGCTGCATCATGGATGAAGGCCTCATGAAGACCTACACCCGCGCCGACGAAGTGTTCGTCGCGGGGCGCGGTGCCGTGCTGCAGGACAGCACGGGCCGCGAGTTCCTCGACTTCCTTGCCGGCATCGCGGTCAGCGCGCTCGGCCACGGCCACGGAGCACTGACCGCAGCGCTGCGCGACCAGGTCGGCAGGATCGTGCACCTGAGCAATCTGTTCCGCCACCCGTACACGGAGCAGGTCGCGACGCGCCTGTGCCGGCTCACGGACATGGCGGCGGCGTTCTTCACGAACTCCGGCACCGAGGGCGTCGAGTGCGCGCTGAAGCTCGCGCGCAAGGCGATGCACAACCGCGGCACACCGCAGCGCACGTCGTTCGTGGCGCTCGAAGGCGGCTTCCACGGCCGTTCGCTGGGTGCCTTGTCGCTGACCTGGAACGAGAAGTATCGCAAGCCCTTCGTGCCGCTGCAGCAGGTCACGTGGGTCGCGCCCGAGGACACGCAAGCACTCGCGCGCGTGCTGCAGACCGAGCAGCCCGCGGCCCTCGTGATCGAGCCGATCCAGGGCGAGGGCGGCATCCGCGAGCTCTCGGAGGCGTTCTTGCGCGCGGCGCGCGAGCTGTGCACGTCGACCGGCACGATCCTCGTGCACGACGAGATCCAGAGCGGCTGCGGTCGCACGGGCCGCTTCCTCGCCGCGCAGGCGGCCTCTGTCGTGCCCGACGTGGTCGTGCTGGCCAAGCCGATCGGCGCGGGCCTGCCGATGGGTGTCTGCCTCGCGAATGCCGCGCTGGCCGACACGTTCAGCAAGGGCGAGCACGGCTCGACGTTCGCGGGTGGTCCGCTGGTCTGCCGCGCGGCGCTCGTGTTCCTCGACGAGATCGACCGCGGCCTGCTCGGCAACGTGCAGGATCGCGGCCGGCAGCTGCGCGCGGGGCTCGAACAGCTGCAGCGCGAGTTCAAGATCGTGCGCGAGGTGCGCGGCCGGGGCCTCATGCTCGGCTTGCGGCTCCACCACTCGGCCGAGCAGGTGCAGAAGGCGCTCTACCGCTCGGGCCTGATCGTGAACTGCACAGCGACCGACGTGCTGCGCATCGTGCCGCCGTTCGTCGTGACGAGCGCGCAGATCGACCAGGCCATCACACAGCTGCGCGCGACGCTCGCGACGTTCCCAACCACCGAGCCGCCAGCCAGGAAGGTGAGCACGTGAAGACGAAGCCGAGCCCGCTCGATCTCTCGCCGCTCTCGGTGAAGGACCTGTTGTGCACGTCGCTGCTGACGCCCGGCGACATCGAGCGCATCTTCGCGACGGCGCGCGCGCTGAAGACAGGCCGCACGCTGCACACGGAGCTGATGCGTCACAAGTGCCTCGCGCTGATCTTCGAGAAGGACTCGCTGCGCACGCGCTTCACGTTCGAGATCGGCATGCAGGAACTCGGCGGCACCGCCGTGTTCCTGGACCACCGCGACGCACGGCTCGGCTCGCGCGAGTCGGTCCGGGACGTCGCGAAGAGCCTCGAGCGCTGGGTGCACGGCATCGTCGCGCGCACCTACAAGCACAAGGCGATCGAGGAGCTGGCCCAACACGCTGGCATCCCGGTCATCAACGGGTTGTCCGACTTCCTGCACCCGTGCCAGTCGCTGTGCGACTTCTTCACGCTGACCGAGAAGTGGGACTCGCTGCGCGGGCGCACGCTCTGCTACGTCGGCGACGGCAACAACACGTGCCATGCCCTGATCCACACCGCGACGAAGCTCGGCACGAACATCCGCGTCTGCTCGCCCGAAGGTTACGAGCCCGACGCACAGGTGGTCGAGCAGGCGCGACTCGTGGCGCGGCAGACCGGTGCCGAAGTGACGATCCTGCACGACCCGAAGGCCGCCTCCGAAGGTGTCGACGCGATCTACACGGACGCCTGGGCCAGCATGGGCCAGGAGGACGAGATCGAGGAGCGCAACGCGATCTTCGCGGACTACCGCGTCGACGAGGCCGTGATGGCGCGCGCGAAGCCCGGCGCGTTCTTCATGCACTGCCTGCCGGCCCACCGCGGCTCGGAAGTCACGCAGGAGGTCATGGATGGCCCGCAGTGCATCGCCTACGACATCGCCGAGAACCGGCTGCACGTGCAGAAGGCGCTGCTCGCGCTGCTGATCCGCTGATCCGCTGATTGCCGACCACGAAATCCAATGAGCAAGAAGAAGAAGATCGTGCTGGCCTACTCCGGCGGCCTCGACACGTCGATCATCGTGCCCTGGCTGATCGAGAACCACGACTGCGAGGTGCACGCCTACTGCGGCGACATCGGGCAAGGTGAAGAAGAGCTGCGTGGACTCGAAGAGAAGGCGGCCCGCTCGGGCGCCGTCTCGTGCCGGGTCGAGGACCTGAAGCGAACGTGGCTCACCGACTACGTCTGGCCCTGCCTGCGCGCGCTGTCCGTCTACGAAGGGCGCTACCTGCTCGGCACGAGCATGGCGCGCCCGCTGCTGGCCAAGGGCCAGGTCGACTACGCGAGGCAGATCGGCGCCGATGCGGTGGCACACGGCTGCACCGGCAAGGGCAACGACCAGGTGCGCTTCGAGCTCGCCTACCAGGCGCTCGCACCGGAGCTCGAGGTCATCGCCCCATGGCGCCACTGGGACATCAAGAGCCGCGAGGACGCGCTCGACTACGCCGACAAGCGCGGCATCGCGGTCACGGCCTCGCGCACGAAGATCTACTCCAGAGACCGCAACCTCTGGCACATCAGCCACGAAGGCGGCGCGCTCGAGTCGCCCGGCAACCCACCTCCCGACGACGTCTGGGTCATGACCACCGATCCGCGGCGTGCGCCCGACGAACCGCTCGAGCTGACGCTCGGCCTGGTCGGCGGCGTGCCCACCGCGCTGAACGGCGAACGGCTGCCGGCCGAGGTGCTGCTCGCGCGTCTCAACGACCTCGGCGGCAGACACGGCGTCGGTCGCGTCGACATCTGCGAGAACCGCCTCGTCGGCATGAAGTCGCGCGGCGTCTACGAGACGCCGGGCGGCACGATCCTCTACGAGGCCTCGCGCACGCTGCGCGCGTTGACGATGGAACGCGACACGCTGCGGCTGTGCGAGAAGCTGATGCCCGACTACAGCGACCTCGTCTACACGGGCCGCTGGTTCCATCCGGCGCGGCGCGCGCTCGATGCGATGTTCGCGAAAGCGACGCAGCCCGTGACGGGCACCGTGCGCGTGCGCCTCTACAAGGGCGCCGCGACCGCGCTGGCGGCGACGTCGCCGCACAGTCTGTTCTCCGAGGATCTCGCGACGTTCGGCCACAGCGCGAGGTTCGATCACGCCGACAGCGCAGGCTTCGTCAAGCTCTACGGCCTGCCCGGCGCGGTCGCCGCACGCGTGCAGGGAGCCGGCCCGTGACCGGACAGAGCACGAGCTCGGGCCAGATGTGGGGCGGGCGCTTCCAGGGCGGCCTCGACCCCGCGTTCGCCGAGTTCCAGAAGAGCCTGCCGGTGGACCACGTGCTCGCGTTCGCCGACCTCGAAACGAATCTCGCGTGGAGCGAAGCGCTCGTCGATGCGGGCGTCTTCACGGCCGACGAGTTCGCCCGGATCCGCGAAGCCATCGAAACGCTGGCCGAACAATGGGCGGCGCACGGCGTGCCAGCGACCGACCCGGCCGAGGACGTGCACAGCCTCGTCGAGCGCGAGCTCATCGCGCGCTGCGGCGACCTCGGCAAACGCATCCACACGGGCCGCTCGCGCAACGACCAGGTCGCGACCGACCTGCGGCTCTACCTGCGCGAACGCATCTTCGGCTGTCTCGAAGGCATCGAGGACCTCTGCAGCTCGCTCGTCGGCAAGGCGGAACAACACTGGCAGACGCCGATGCCCGGCTACACGCACCTGCAGCGGGCCCAGCCGATCGCGATCGGCCACCACGCGCTGAGCCACGTCGAAGCGCTCGCGCGCGACCGCGACCGTTTCCTCGACGCTTTCCGGCGCATGGACCAGTGCCCGCTCGGCAGCGGGGCCCTCGCCGGCACGACGCTGGCCATCGACCGCGAAGCGCTCGCGGGGCAGCTGGGCTTCCGCGGCGGCCCGACGCGCAACAGCCTCGACGCGACCGCGGCCCGCGACCACGTCTGCGAGCTCGCGTTCGCGTGCGCGATGACGATGACGCACCTGTCCCGCCTGGCCGAGGACTACATCTTCTTCGCGACGCAGGAGGCGCGTTTCCTCGCGTTCGGCGACGCCGTGTCGACGGGCTCGAGCCTGATGCCGCAGAAGCGCAACCCCGACGCGATGGAGCTCGTGCGCGGCAAGGCGGGCCGCGTGCAGGGCGCGCTGATGGCGCTGCTCGCAACGGTCAAGGGGCTGCCGATGGCCTACAACCGCGACCTGCAGACGGACAAGGAAACGCTGCTGCCCGCGATGTTCGAGACGGAAACCTGTCTGCACGTCACTGCGCTCGCGGTGCGGCAAGCCACGTTCGACGCGACGCGTTGCGCGGCCGAAGCCGAACGCGGCTTCCTCAACGCCACCGACCTCGCGGACCTGCTCGTGGGCGAGGGCGTTCCGTTCCGCGAGGCTCATGGCATCGTCGGCGCTGCGGTGAACCGCGCCGTCGAGCTCGGCGTGGAGCTGCAGGATCTGCCCGCCGCCGAACAGCAGCGGCTCTTGCCGCAACTGCGCTGCGATCTGCGCGCCGAGCTCGCTGCGCCGGCCGTGCTCGCGCGGCGCCAGGCGATCGGAGGCACGGCGCCCGTCCGCGTGAAGGCCGAGGTCGAACGCTGGCAGATCCTGATCTCCGAGTGGGCGACGGGCTCGACCGACGGCGGTCTGCTGTCCGGGATCGACGACGACGACGACGAAGAGCCGGCCGATTGTCCGCGGGATTGATGGGGGCTACGGGGACCGGGGACCTCCTTGCCGCGGTGGCTCAGGACTCATCGCCGCAGCGCCGACTTGTCGCTGTTTCGCCCCGTACCAGAACGCCGCGTTGCGGCGATGACGAACAACTGGGGCGCACGGCCCCGTTCGGAACCGCACTTCGACCCAGGCGCGAGCTCCGATGCCACTGGGGAATCACGAGTTGCAGCAGTGACACCCGCCACGATGCTGCCCGCCTCCTGCCTTGACCAGGACGCCCCGCCAGTCACAATGGCCGCATCGTCCCCCGTTGCCGAGCTCGCGGAACCGCACACTCCGTTACTGTCCTCCCATTCGAGACTATCGCCGCCGCGCACCATCCCGTCTCGAGCGAGATAAGTTCCTCCAGGTAATTGTCATGAAGCGATTCGCATCGACCAGTCTGTTGTCATTCGCGGCCCTCGCCGCATTCACCGCGTGCTCGGGCAGTGGCGGTGGCACCACGGCGGCATCCACGACTGGCGGCGACTTCCTGCTGCTCGGAACCCAGCCGGTCAACGGCGGCACGATCTACCTGAACGACCCGATCGCCTTGGACTTCAGCAACGAAGTCAACCTCGATTCGGCGAGCCTCACGACCGTGCAGTTCCTGGCGCTCGACCAGTTGGGCCAACCGAGTCAGGATCTGGTCAGCGGCAACTTCCTGCTGGGAACCAGTCCTGGTGATCAAGCACCCGGACGGCGGCTGTTGTTCGTGCCGCGGTTGCCGACCAACAACAACTACAGCAACGGCGGCTTCAAGTCCGGCCGCACCTACTTGTGCCAGCTGATCGGCGGGACGGCCCAGAACCAGACGGTGCTGCGCGATCACAACGGCAGGGCCCTTTCCCAGCCCATCACGTTTGCGTTCTCTACCGTCGAGGGCACGCAGCCCGCGCAGTTGTTCCGCAATCCGATCTCGGGCGGCCCGCGGCGAACCGGGCTCACCGTCACGACCGCGCCCGACCTCGACGACGTGCCGCTCGGCCTGTTCGGCGCGCCTCCGCTCGAAGTGCGGCTCGATTTCGACCAGGCCCTGAATCCGCACGACGCCAACGTCCCGGTCCACTTCGACACCAACCCGCTCACGCGCCTCGAGTCCCAGCGCGGGCGCATCTTCCTCGAGTATCACGACCCCGAGCTCGATCCGATTGCAGGCGAGTACACCTGGATCCCGGCCGACGTCGAGCTCGAAGTGAACGACTTCACGGGTGCCGTGGTCGCGCTGCGCCCGGTCGGCGTGCTGCCGAACAACGCCGAGATCCGCATCATCGTGGAAGCCACGGTCGAGGACATCTCGGGCGAGTCGAACGTCGCCAATCTCTCCTACAACCGCGTGTTTGGTACGTTCCACACGCAGAGCGCCTACGACCAGCAGTGGAACGGCATCGCCGAGGACTTCCTCGACAACAGGAACGTCGATCCAACCGCGGTGTTCGCCGAAGCCCAGGCCGAGGTCGGCCCCGGCTACATCAAGGCGGG
>Ga0111538_10001588_pt1 | contig 31984 bp, 30 predicted proteins | sample SoiMethybrSBSTD1_FD_79669 | JGI IMG/M metagenome (GOLD analysis project Ga0111538, IMG submission 79669) | Bulk soil microbial communities from a Populus tree surrounding site in Tennessee, USA - Soil MetaG P. TD hybrid SBSTD1 (version 2)... | ecosystem: Environmental > Terrestrial > Soil >... | reverse complement strand
GCCCTCGATGGCCGATCTGGCCGCGCGCGTCGGATCGGACAAGCGCGGTCGGCAGGCAACTTTCGTCGAAATGTTCGCCCGTTGCCAGCGGCGAGGCCGCTTCGATCGTCTTAATGCGGACGATCGTCCGACTCAGTCGTTTTTCGTCCGATCCGACGCGCGCGGCCAGATCGGCCATCGAGGGCTCGTGTCCAAGCTCGCGTCTCAGCGCCTCGCGCGCCGCGTCGAGCTCCCGGCGCTGACGACGGACGCCGCGCGGCCATGCGTCGCGGCGAAGCGCGTCGATCATCGCGCCACGGACGCGCCGTTCGGCGAAGGTCTCGAACTTGATGCCGCGATCTTCGTCGAAGCGGCGAGCCGCATCGATCAAGCCGAGCACGCCATCCTGAACGAGGTCGCCGATGTCGATCGAGTTCGGCATCGACGACGCCATCCGCCTGGCGAGGGCTTCGACGAATGGCAAGCCGCCGACGATCCGGCGAGTCTGACTCGTGGCGACTGTCTGAGCGCGCATGGGCTGTGTCTCCTAAAGGGTTTCAGGCCGGCCCTGCCGATTGCGACCGAGCCGTTCCGACGATTGCCCAGCATCGCAACGGCGGTACCAACAGCAGAGTCTGTGTCCCTTGGTGGAGCACTCTTGCGCGTTCGTGTCCTATAATTGACTGAATTAAAAAGGGTTGGAGGCTTGAGCTAGATTGGGTCAGCCGAGGAAGGTAGGGGAATAGACCGGTAAATTCGTCAAGAACTTGGCGAAATTTGCCTTCGAAGCGTCAAGCGAATGACGCAAGTACTACAAATTTCGTTCTGACAGACGATTCTGGAGATCGCGGATTTCTTTGGCAGTGCCCATGGCCTCGAGGGTGCTGGCGACGACCTGCGACGCGCGAGCGCGCAGCATGTCGTCGGCGGCCTTCGCCTCGAGCAGTTCGGCATGGGCGAGGATGATGCCGAACTGGTTGTTCAGTCGATGGAAGAGGAGCCGCAATTCCGGCGATTCGTCCATGGGCCTTCTCGCGAGGAGCTCCTCCACGTCCGGCGGACGAGTGATCACGCCGGCTTCCGGTCCTCTGCGTGCCACGCCGGCTGCACGGCGGCAACCTGCTGCTCGGCTCGCTGCGGATCGCGCCAGAGCGTGTCCACGAAAATCCTGACCGAGCCGCCCGCGGTGCGGACGTATTCGATCTTACCGGACGACAGCCAGTTGTAGATCGTGCGTCTGCTGACGCCCACCAGCTCGCACGCCTTCATGATTGAGATCGTTTTTCGTTCCACGTGCAGTTCGCCTCCAGAATTGGGTATCGGAGGGACGGGCATCCGGGATTAGGGAGCGAGCCGAAGATAGTACGGGTGGCGTCGCACGGCCAACTATGTCAAAGTATTGGCGCTCCCGTAAATGCCTGACCAGCCTAAACATCTGCTGCTTGTCGAAGACGAATCGGCGCTGCGTGAAGCCGTCGCCGAACAATTGGCCGATCGCGGTTATCACGTCGAGCAAGCCGATTCCGGGGAGGCGGCGTTGGCGCGACTGTCCGACTTCGCCTTCGACGTCATCATTACCGACCTCCGTCTGCCCGGGATCGACGGCTCCGCCGTCGTCGATGCCGCCGTCGAGCGCTACCCCGATATCGTCGCGATTGTCATCACCGGATACGGCACCGTGAAAGGCGCCGTGGAAGCGATTAAGCGTGGGGCCTGGGACTTCGTCAGCAAGCCGTTTCAGATTGACGAGCTCACACACGTCCTCGACTCCGCGCTGGAGCAACGCCGGCTGAAGTCGGAGAACGCGTACCTGCGTGCCCAACTCGAGCATCGGTATCGATTCGAAGGTCTGATTGGCAAGAGCCGGGCAATGACCCGCCTCTTCCAGCTCCTCGAAACGGTTGCTTCAACCAACAGCACGACACTCATCACGGGCGAAACCGGCACTGGCAAAGAGGTCGTCGCGCGCGCCATTCATCACGGCGGGGCGCGGCGGAGCCACCGGTTCGTCGCGCTGAACTGCAGCGCGATCCCCGAGACGCTGCTCGAAGCCGAGCTCTTTGGTCACGTCCGAGGCGCGTTCACCGGTGCGGTGGGCACCCGCCAGGGGAGATTGGAGCAGGCGCACAAGGGCACATTGTTTCTCGACGAGGTCGGCACGATGAGCACGGCGCTGCAGATGAAGCTGCTGCGCGTGCTGCAGGAACGCGAGTTCGAACGCGTTGGCGACTCGCACACGACCAAAGTGGACGTCCGCGTCGTGGCTGCCACGAACAGCGATCTCGGCCGAATGGTGGCTGAAGGTCAATTCCGAGAAGATCTGTTCTACAGGCTGAACGTCATCCCGGTACAGATTCCGCCGCTGCGCGATCGCAAGGAAGACATTCCCCTCCTCGTCCAGCATTTTCTGGAGAAGTACACGGCACCGGACTCTGCGGTCGGACCTGCGCTGAAGTCGGGCGCGGCGCGGGCTCCGGTGACGGTCTCCCAGGAGGCCATGCGCCGTCTCATGTCGTACCACTGGCCCGGAAATGTCCGGCAGCTTGAAAACGCGATAGAGCGGGCGGTGGCATTCACGGTCGGCCGCGGCCTGATCGACGTCGAGGATCTGCCGACCGAACTGCAAGCGCCGGTCGCCCCGCCCATTGGGTCCGCCGTTTCGCTGCCCGAAGCCGGGCTCGATCTCATTGCGCTCGTGACAAGCATCGAGCGCGAGCTGATTCAGCAGTCCCTCGACCGCACGAACGGCAACAAGGGGCGGGCGGCGCGTCTGCTCAACCTCAAGCGCACGACCCTCGTCGAAAAACTCAAGCGCCTCCATAGGTAGCCCGAGCGTAGGCCCGAGCTTTAGCTCCGGCGTCACCGCCGCTACAAAGTCGCCCGTCGAACATGGCAACTATGAGAGCGGCCTGTACAATGAACCATGCCTCCCCGCTATGTGTACTGGACCATCCTGATCGACAACAAGCCCACCTCCTTCCGCGCCCAAGACAAAGAAGAACTCCTCCCCACACTGGGCCAGCTGCGTCGCACCAACAAAGACGTGGTGATGAAGTACTTCGCGCACGGCCGCGTGTGGGACTCTCCCGAAGCGGCGCGGGAACACGCCAGGAAACCCGAACCAACTGAGAAACGAGGGCGTGATTGGCGACCAGGCGGAAGTCACGCGGATCCTCGCGCGCGCTTCGACGGGAAGAAAAAGGCCAGCGCGATGGGTCAGCCGCGTGAGCCTGGTAAGGCAGTTGGCACCGGCCGGACGGGTAAGCCAAGCGTGCCGGGGCCAGGCGGGGCGGGTGTGCCACGTACGGAAGGTAAAGCTGTTCGGCCCGGTGGGGAAGGTGCCTCGACCCGGCGCCCGTGGACACCGAAGCCTGCCGGTGACCGGCGGCCGTGGACTCCGAATCCGAATAGCGATCGGCGCCCATGGAACCAGAAACCGGAGAGCGATCGGCGGCCGTGGAGCCCAAAACCCAACGACGAACGACGTCCCTGGCAGAACAAATCAGCTGGGGCAGGTCGGTTGGGTGGGCCGCGTGGAGCAGGTCGGCCTGGTGGTACGAGTGAGCCGCGGACGGAGGGTAAAGCCGGTGGATCGGGTTGGCCTGGAAAGTCGCACGGGGCAGTTGGAGCGAACCGGCGGCCGTGGACACCCAAGCTTACCGGCGAGAGACCTCCCTGGACGCCGACCTCGAATAGCGAGCGGCGCCCGTGGAGTCCGAACCCCAATGCCGAGCGACGGCCCTGGCAGAACAAGTCAACTGGAGGGGGTAGGCCAAGTGGGGCAGGTAGGCAGGGTGGGACGAGTGGGCCCCGTACGGAAGGTAAGGCCGGCGGAGCGGGTTGGTCTGGAAAGCCGCATGGGGCAGGTGGAACGAACCGACGGCCGTGGACATCGAAGCCCGGTCAGGAGCGGCGGCCGTGGACACCGAAGCCATCAGGGCAATCTGAAAAGAAACCGAAGACTCCTGAGGACGAATAGTCGATGGTCACACACGTCGTGCTTCTCAAAGCAAGACCAGACCTAACAACCTCCGATCGTCGTTCATTCGTCGAAGCCTTCGAACGCGCCGTCTGCGAGATCCCGAGCGTCCGCACCTTTCGTGTTGGCAGGCGAGTCAGCCACGGAGCGGGTTACGAGCTAGGGATGCCCGACACCGCAGATTTCATCGCCACCATCGACTTTGACGATCTCGCGGGACTGAGGGCCTATCTCCTGCACCCCGCACACGAGGAACTCAGAACACTGTTCGGCCGATTGCTGAGTTCAGCGTTGGTCTATGACTTTGAAACCGGCGGCCTTGAAGTTCTTGCCGGTCTCACCTGAACGCGCTTGGACCGCTGGGCCCGTGAGATTGTTTTGTGGAGAGTCGATGGGACTCGCCAAGGCACATCGCCGACTCCAACACTGAATCGCACATCGGCGACGAACGACCGCATTGACACTGTACAGCTCGAGTCCCGGGTTCACTGTGATCACTCCGGCAATCGTCGCGACAATGCCAAATTTCGTGCAAGTCGCCTTGTGTTCGAGCGACTAGGCTTCATCGCGTAAGAATTGCGGCAGGCCCACAACCTGTTGATTCTCAGACTGAAAGGCGCAATCCGAGGTCGGCAGCATCGCCGCCGCGGAGGCATGGCGTGGATGTTGCTCATTAACTAATCACCCATGACATCCGTGATGCGCCATCGGGCGCTCCAAACGGCGTTGGCATTTGTGACTCTCGTATCGACTCGGGCCGTCGCTCAAGACATCCGGTCAGAGCCGGTTGAGATCCGGGAAGGCACCGCACGGTTCGACGCGTCGACAAATCTTCCGGCCATCAGGATTCATGGCAAGTCCGAAGGACTCGAAGGCCGGGCACGCATTCGTAAGAACCCGGACGGTCTGGTAATTGAACGGCTGGAGGCCACGCTCCCGGTCCGCACCTTGAAAACTGGCATGGAGCTCCGCGACGAGCACATGCGCAAGTATGTATTCACGACGCCCGACGGGCGCTTGCGCGACGTGCGGTTCGTCGCCGAACGTGCGACTTGTCCCGGCGCCGTCGGCGCGCACACGTGCAAGGTTTCTGGCAACCTCTTCATTCGCGATGTGCCTCGCCCGTTTACGATCGTCCTGAAAGTCAGCGACGACGGCATTTCGTTGCGGGCCGCCGGCGAAGGCATCGTACGGCTCAGCACGTATGACATCGCCCCGCCTTCGCAGCTTGGCGTCAAGACGAAGGACGACGTGAAACTGCAGATGGACTTCGTCGTGGACCGGGTCCAGGAACAGATTGCGAGAGAGACTCGTTGATTTCGTCGCGGGCAGTCGCTCTCTCAGTCACGCTGCTTTCGTTGCTCGCCGCCACACCACGTCAGGCGCTCGCTCTGCCGACGATGGTTCGGTTGGGATACAGTGAGTGTTCGGCCTGTCATTACTCGCCTCAGGGCGGTGGGCCGCTGAATCTCTACGGCCGCGGCATCGATCAGGCTCAAAGTTATCGCGGCGGCGAATACATCCCAGCCACCAGCAATCTCGCAAGAATACTCACGATTGGCGGCCGCACGACGCAGGAACTCCGCACGGTCATTCAGGAGCAGGCCAGCGTCGTCACAGGCGGATCCGTCCAGACGCGTCTCTGGCCAAGACTGGCCTATCGCAACGCCACCGAAATCGGCAGGGGACTGCGCGTAGCGGCGACAATCACCGCCGAAGGCGCGACCGCGATCCGGCCGACGCTCTCGTACGCGCCGCTTTCGCGCGCTCCGTCGGTATTCGTCAACACCGCTCTTCTCCACTATCGTCCGACCAAGACTCTGGAATTCGCTGCCGGTCGCGACCAGTTGCCAAGCGGCGTCAACGTTCCCGATCTCGGATTGTGGACCAAGTCGAGGAACCGGCTCGGATACTACGACGCACCTTCACAACTGAAGATGTTCTGGACTGGTCGCCACGTGCACGTGGCACCCTTCGCCTATATGCCCGGCAGCAACGAAGACTCAGACGACGGCGAGAAGGGCGCGGGGACCGTTGCGGAAGTCGTGGTCGGGCAAGACCACGCCGTCCTGGGAATGACGGTCGTCAATGCGACCGCGGCACTCGGCGACAGACAGATGATGGGCGGACATGCCCGGCTCGGCTTCGGCAGCTGGGGCATCGTGGCCGAGCACGACTTCACCAAACGAACACAAGTGTCTGCCGCGCGCGCGTCTTTTTCGCAAAGCACCAGCTATGGCCAGCTGTTCTGGGCGCCTGACGATTTCCTCGTCATCTCCGGGATCGCCGAGCGACTGCACGTCGAGCAGCCGTTCGAGGAACGACTGGTTGCGGGAAAATTGGAGATTGCCGCCCGACTGGCGAGTCAGGCGACCCTCGGTATCAGCGCTCGCATCGAGCGTGATCAGATTAGACGACGCTACTCAGCTTCGTTGATGCTGCAGGCCGCACTGAAGACAGTTCCCTAGGGATCGACTCGCTGCTGCATGCGTCCGGGGCTGGGGGGTTCTCAGAAGCCGACGCGCCGCATGATGAATCGCGGTAGCCAGCGCACCACAACCATCACCAGCGCCCACGCTTTCGGCACGTAGACGACCGGCCGTCCCCGATCGATGGCCGTGAGTACCGATGTTGCCACAGCCTCGGGTTCACCGGCAAAGGGGGGTTCGGGCAATCCGTGGGTCATCGACGTCCTCACGAACCCCGGTTTCACGCAGACGACGCGCAGACCCCGGCTGCGAAACTTGTGATCCAGACCTTCCAGATATCGAGTCAGTCCGGCCTTTGCCGCGCCGTAGAGAATGACCGGTTTTCGCCCGCGCTCACCTGCTACAGAGCTGAACACACACAGGGTTCCGCCGCCGCTTGCCAGCAAGCGGGCTCGTGCCAGTTCGCAAAACAGTACGGTGTGAGCGAAATCAACCACTAACAGTCGTCGCGTGAATTCGAAGTCCTGCTCCAGGCGATCCTGGGTGGCGAAAAGGCCGGCGGTGACAACAACCGTGTCGAACCCGCCGAGCTGCCTCGCGCCCTCGTCCAGTGCCCGGGAAAAAGTCTCGGGTTGCTCGAGGTCGCAGATCACATACTTGGTGGAAACGGGCGGCGGCCACCGCGCGTCGAGATCGAGAGCACTCTTCCGGAGATCGTCGGCATCACGGCCAAGCAGGCACAAACGATCGCCACGTTCGGCCATCTTCCTGGCCAGTGCGCGGCCCATCCCTTTTGTCGCGCCGAGGAAAACCACTTTCACGTTTGAACTCACCATCCAAAGAGCCGAACCGACTGCGCGCTTCTGATCCTGCCATCGGGATCCCACTTGCGCCGGATGTTCAGAAACCTTTCGAGGCGTGGCTCCATGGCTCGAAAGTGTTCGGGCCGGGTGAGCGCGTCCTTCGCGAGATAGACGCGGCCGCCCTCGGCAATCACAAACTGGTTCAACCGGTCGATCAGTGCAGGCGTTTGGGCACGCATGGGAATATCAAGGGCAATCGAAATACCGGGTTTGGGGAACGACAGGATCCCATCCCCTTCGGCTCCGCAGTCTTTTATAACGCACAAGAACGACGCCCCGCCGCTCCGCGTTACCAACTCGAGGAATCGCCGCGCTGCACCGCGTTGGCCCGACTTCGGCAGCACACATTGGTGCTGCGTGAATCCTCGACGTCCGTACAGTCGATACCATTCGCCAAATGAGTCGAGCGGGTAGAAGAAGGCGTTCGGATGAACGACCTTCCGCTGCACGCGACGCGGGTGCTGTCGGTAGAGAACAGCGTTGAAAGCGCGCACTGTCACGGGTCGCAACGGCCAGCTGGGCATCGTGAAGGGCACGGGCAGCGGAGCGTGAATCGCAGGAAATGCCTTCGGCGCCTCGTCCGGCTCTGCCCATCGCCCGCGATACAGAATCCCGCGGCCCATGTCTCTACCCTGCGACAGACAGTCGATCCAACCGAGCGTCATCGGCCACTTGGCCGCGGCCGCCGTCAGACCATCGATGAACGCATCGATATTGGCAACACGCTCTGTTTCCTGGAGAATCCACGGCGAGGGCACCCGCGTTAGTCGCACGGCGACCTCGAGAATGTGACCCGTGAGCCCCATTCCGCCACTGGTGGCCTGAAAGAGATCGCTGTGCTGCGTTGGAGAACAAGTCACAATCGAGCGATCGCCCACGCGAATCTTCAGGGACACAACATGCCGGCCGAAGCACCCTTCAACATGGTGGTTCTTGCCGTGCACGTCAGCCGCAACCATCCCACCGAGCGTTACGAATCTTGTCCCCGGCGAGACGGGAGTGAAGAAGCCTCTCGGCAGAAACGTCCTGTACAGTTGATCGAGCGAGAAGCCAGCTTCCGCTGCGAGCACACCGGATTCCGGGTTGAAGGAGATGACGCGATCGGCGAGCACGCTACCCGCGATTGCATGATCCCCAGGCGACGGAAGGGCGGCGTCCCCGTAGGCGCGGCCAAGGCCGCGCGTGAGCGGCACGCCGAACGTGATGTGCTCGAGACATTCCGATCGCTCCTCGCACCCCGGAACCATCGGCACGTGTCCCCATCCCGAGAGAAGTCCTCCGGTCATTGCTTTCGGTATCGTGAAAAGTCGGAGCTCAACGGCGGCTAGATCGCTGTGATGACGATCACGCCCGCGGCAGCTGCGAGAGCGTAAGTCGCGGGATCAAACGCGACAGCCACCACAGGGTCATCGTGAATCTGCCGGCGATGCGCTTTGAGCCAGATTCCGGTTGCCCAGTAGAGTACCAAGGGACAGACCAGCACAAGACGATCGGGGTGAGCGTAAAGCCTGGTGACTTCGGAGCTGTTCGCGTAGATGGCCAGAACAACGGCCGACAGATAAGCGGACGAAATTCCAGCCGAGTGCAGCCAAAGCGCGTCGTCAGGACGGTAGCCTCGTCCGGGGACCTGCTCCGTCCCTCCACCGGACTGGCTACTCACCTCGATAAACCGTTTCAGGAATGCCAGGCTGAGGCTCACGAAGAGCATGAATGTCAGAAGCCACGTGGAGACCGGCACACCGACGGCAACGCCGCCGGCGACGATCCGAATGACGTAGAGTCCTGCCAGTACCATCACGTCCAATACGGGATATCGCTTGAGCCACGTCGAATACGCGGCGGAAGTCACGAGGTAGACCACCGCGATCAATGCGAACGACAGCGGCAAGAACATAACGGCGGCGCCAAGGCCGAGAATCCAACTGATCGCAACAAGGAGCACGCCCATTTTGATCGGTAGGTCACCCGACGCGAATGGCCGATGTCGCTTGCGGTGATGCTGCCGGTCTGCCTTGACGTCCAAGAGATCGTTCAGCACGTATCCGCCAGACGCGCACAGTGAAAATAATGCGATCGCAAGCGTCACGGTCATCAGCGTTCGGCCATCGAACTTGTGAGCCGCCAATGCCGGAATCAAGATCAGCACGTTCTTGAGCCACTGGTGGGGCCGGAGCGCCTTGCGAACATACGTAATCTTCATTGCCGCGGTTTGACGCCAATCTTAGCCCGGTTTCTTCATATCGCCGGCTGGATGCGTCAACATACGGGAAGCAATGCGCAGTGTTACGTCAAGCTGAGACACTGTTCATCCACTCGACGAAACACCGAACGCCGTCCTGATAGCTCGTTCGCGGCTGATATCCCAGGAGCGCACGTGCTTTTTCCAGGTCGGCCCAGGTCTGAGGAACATCACCCGGTTGTTCGGGCAGCCGCTCGATTCTGGCGGTGATCCCGAGCGCCACCTCGAGTCCGCCAATCATCTCGGTGAGCGTGATTGTTCGGTTGTTGCCAAGGTTGATGACTTCGTATGGCGTGCGATCGTACTCAATTGCACGCCGCAGGCCGGCGACAACATCCTCAACGTAGGTGTAATCGCGCCGGGTTGATCCGTCTCCGAAGACCGGGATCGACTTGCCAGCACGCATCAGATGCGCAAACCTGGAAATCGCAAGGTCGGGTCGCTGGCGCGGCCCGTACACGGTGAAGAGTCTCAATGCGATGAACCGCATGTCGTACAGATGGCTGTACACGTGACCGATCAGCTCGCCACTGACTTTCGTACTGGCGTAGGGGCTGATCGGCTGTAGGACGTGATCCGCTTCCCGCCATGGCACTCTAGGGTTGACGCCATAGACGCTGCTTGACGACGCGAATACGAACTGCGGGACGCGACGCTCACGCGCAAACTCGAGGAGATTCTGCGTCCCGGTGACGTTGACCTCTTGATAGGCGCGGGGATTCTCGAGCGATGGCCGAACGCCGGCTTTAGCCGCAAGGTGCACAATCGCACGATAGTCGCCGGTCAACTGATCACGGACATCAGCAAGAGTCCGCAAATCACCCTCGACCAGCTGCCAGTCGGGATGGCGCCGATGCGCCTCGATGTTCCGTTCCTTGACGGCCCGAGCGTAGAAACCGTCGAAGTTGTCGAGGGTTGTGACGTGAAGACCATCAGCCAACAGCGAATCGACCAGATGGCTACCGATGAAACCAGCCCCGCCGGTGACGAGCACTCGAGTCACGGCGACGCGCTCGCCAGTGTCGCAGCGGTTCGGCGGGGTCCTCCGAGTCGAAGGACGTGGGGGCCGGGATTTCGAATCGCGTTGCGCGTATCCACAATCACCTTCCCGGCGCGCTGAAGTTGGTCGTAGTCAAACTGAGAATGATCCGTCACGACCACGATGCAATCGTACTCGCCGGTCGAAGCCGTGCTGAGATCAACGTGCTCAAGATTGATGCCGTTTGGCCAGAGTTTCCCTGACAACCTGAGCACATGGGGGTCGCTGTACGACAACACCGCGCCCCGCTCGTGGAGAAGATGGAGCAGATCGAGCGCCGGAGACTCGCGAATGTCGTCGACGTCGCGTTTGTACGCCACACCGGCAATCAGAACCCTGGAGCCGTTCAGGGGCAGTTTGATGCTGTTGAGCGCATCCGCGACCAGCGAGACGGCATAGTGCGGCATGGCACTATTCACGGCGCCCGCCAATTCGATGAAGCGCGCCTCGAAACCAGACTGCCGGGCCTTCCATGACAGGTAAAACGGGTCGATCGGGATGCAATGTCCGCCGAGGCCCGGACCCGGATAGAAGGGCATGAAGCCGAACGGCTTGGTCGCAGCGGCAGCCACCACCTCCCAGACGTCGATACCGAGTCGGTCACACATCAGTGCCAATTCGTTGACGAGACCGATGTTGACCGCCCGGAAGGTATTCTCGAGGAGCTTTACCATCTCAGCGACCCGAGGGGAGCTGACCGGCACGATCGTCTCAATCGCCCCCGCATACAGCTCGCGCGCCAGTTCCGTACACATCGGCGTCAGGCCGCCGATGACTTTCGGGACATTCCGGGTACGAAACGTCGCGTTGCCGGGGTCGATCCGCTCCGGAGAAAATGCCAGAAAGAAGTCCTTGCCGGCCGTAAGTCCTGACTTTTCGAGAATGGGCAGGACCAATTCGTCGGTCGTTCCTGGATAGGTAGTCGACTCCAGGACGATCAGCATGCCGGGATGCAGCCGGGTCGCAATCGCTTCAGCAGCGGAGACGATGAACGAAAGATCGGGGTCCTTGGTCTTTCGTAACGGCGTTGGCACGCAGATGTTGATGGTGTCGAGATCGGCCACGACGTCGAAGCTGGTGGCGGCGCGAAGCAGGTGCGCGGCTTGAAGCTCCTTCACGTCGCTGGCGGGGACATCGTCAATATACGACCGGCCGGCGTTGATAGCGCGGACCTTTTCGGGATCGAGATCGATCCCGGTGGTCGAAAAGCCGGCACGCGCAAACTCCACCGCGAGCGGGAGTCCGACATAGCCGAGACCCACAACGCCGGTTCGCGCGCGCCGAGACTTGATCAGATCAAGAAGCGTGGCTGCCGCGGGGGGGATAGTCATTCGGGTGAGATCCTCTCGGCAGTGTGTCGGCCCAACTGTCGGGGGACAGGAGCTTCGGCGCCCCAATGATACCGAATTTTGTCGTGCACAGAGTCAATCCATCCTTAGGTAGTTATCTGCTCCGCGGAGGGTTTTTGTCGCGTCTAGCGCGGCAATCCCACCTGTTGAATCTGTGCATTCGTGTGAATGTCACACGGAATTTGCAATTGATGGCGGAAGTAGAACCGAACGTCGATTAACTACAAACCGGGCAACGCCCTTGCAGAACTGTAAGCAACGGAAGGTCGCACGCGAGCTGGCCTTGCGAAACCCCAAAGAATCCTGATGTTCTCATTCGGCAGCTCGCTTGCTCCCCGCGCTTAGCACTCGATGAGTCCACATCCACGAGTCCTTTTAGTTGCTCCGGTAGGTGGCGCCACGAGAACGTTGGCGCCGACTCTTCGCTCGGCCGGCCTCGAGCCGGACGTCGTCGGCGACTTCGCCTCGGCGCGAGAGCTTCTCGGCACCCACCCTGAGCTCCTGATCACAGAACTCAAGCTTGGTGCCTTCAACGGTTTGCATCTGGCCATCCGCGCAGGCGCCCAGGGAACGCCGACCATTATTATCGGGGATCCCGATCCGGTGCTCGAAGCCGAGGCCAAGAGACAACACGCGAGGTATGTCACGTCGGCAGTTGATCATGACCAGATCTTGGGCGTCATCCGGGAGCTCCTGGCGGCGGCTCTACGCACGCGGAAATCGCCCCGCAAACAGGTTCCTTTGCTCGATGCGTTCGTGAATGAGCATCCTGCGCGCCTTCTGGATGTCAGCTACGAGGGTCTGAGGCTCGAAGCGGCCTTGGAAGATGCCTCGATGGCACTCCTCCCGCGGTTCACACTCCGGCTTCCGTCGTTCAATTTTTCGTGCGCCGTGCAGCGGGTTTGGACGGCTCCGTTCAGCGGAGACAACGGTCGAGACGGACGCAGCGTCTCGTGCGGAGCCGAACTGTCGATGGACGACGCCGACATCGCACTCGCCTGGCGGGCGGTAGTCGACGCCATGCCGGGGCTCGCGTTCAGCGCCTAACTGCCGGTCGCCGCACCTTTTCCACCATTAACAAGATCGCTTCGGAGGACCCGGAACCGCTGGAACGGGAGATGGCACTGGTGCTTGCGAAGCACGCTCATGAACCGTTTGTAATCTTCTGGCGGCATGTTGAAGCACGCAACCAGCATCTTGTAATTCCCACGGGTGTGTTCAAGGCCGAGCCGAACAATCTCACGAAGGTCGTTGCGCGTCAGATCCCGAGTCATGAAGGGCTCATAGACCGCCGCCCAGAAGGACTCGCCTTGCGTGAGCAGCCGCTGGAACAGGCGTTCGGCCGGCGGGTCCGGCTGGTGATGCGGCTCGGTCGAAGAAGCCGGGCGCCGTTCCTTCCAGATTTCGACCGGGAGCTCGTCCGGACCAATCCGATCATTGTGCTGCCGAAGCACTAGTCGCTCCACGACGTTCTTGAGCTCGCGGACGTTGCCGGGCCACGGATAATCCACCAGCCTCGCGAGCGCTTCCGCCGTCAGCTCCGGCTCGGGGCTCCGATGCGCGACCGCAGTTTCCTTGAAGAAATAACCCAGTAAGACTGGGATGTCCTCTCGACGCTCGCGGAGCGGTGGTACTTCGACATGGATGACGTTGAGACGATAGTAAAGATCCTCGCGGAAGGTCTTGTCCGCGATGCGCTCCAGGAGGCGTCGGTGTGTCGCGGTGATCACGCGCACGTTGAGCGCCGCCCCCTGCCGCTCCGAGCCAACGCGCTGAATCTCACCGGTTTCCAGGAATCGGAGCATCAGGGCCTGCATCCGCAAACTCATCTCGCCGACTTCGTCCATGAAGATTGTGCCGCCGTGGGCCATCTCCAGCCAGCCGCGTTTATCGCGGTACGCATCGGTGAAACTGCCCTTCATGTGACCGAACATCTCGGTCTCGAGCAGCGAGTCGGGGAAACCGGCGCAATTGATCGTGACGAGAGGGCCGGATCCGCGGTTGCTGCGCTGGTGGATGAGCCGGGCCACGACTTCCTTGCCGACCCCGCTCTCTCCGGTAATCAGCACCTTCGCATCAGATCGCGAAGCGTACTGGATGTCTTCTTCGATGGTTCGGATGGCGGCGCTGACTCCCACCATCATCTGCGGCTTGGTCATGAGCGGTGTTGGGCCAGGGATTCGAACGGACTGTTTGGTACTGCTAATGCCACAAACGACAATTGTTCATAGAACGCACCTATTAAGTCAATCATTTTATCGACAATTGTTCCGTGTTACGTATCCATCCGCGTAGCCGCAAAAGAAGGCGAAACATCTGCAATTTGGGGCACGGTAGTTGCGAGCGGAGGACGGAACTTGACAAATTCAGAGGCTCCCTACATATGAACATTCGATTTACGTCCTCGCTCACGCCTGAAGACGAGAACACCCTCGCGCCCGCGTTGATCCAGACCGTTGCGAGCATTCTCGAGCTTCTGCCGGTCGCCTACATGATCCGCATTGATACGTCAGACTCGCAGGTTTATCAGCATTCCGGGGCCGGCAGCCGTTCGAGCGCGCCAAAGGTCTCAGTGCGCTCGCGACTGGATGGTCTGATCCAATCGCAGTCATAATTGTCTGGCCAGGACCAGCTTTTTTCATTCGGATTGCGACTTTTTTCCTACAACCTTATTGATAGGCAGGCGGTCTAAGGTTGCCCCGGGGATCTTCCTGGGAGATGAAATGCACCGCATTAGGGAAATTAAGTCAGCCCTGGAGCTGACTACGCTTCTAGAATCGCATGTCGGGCGCCGGTTCTGCGGAAAAAGCGGGTTCTTCCCGGAATCCAGAGTCCCGCAAGACGGCAGCACTCTTGCTCAATCGGCAACGTCGGCGTTCTCCTTGAAGCGACGCCCCTAAATCGAAGCAAAATCTCATGTATCACGATTTTTTCGGACTCAGCGAGCTGCCCTTCGAGCTCACGCCGAACCCCAAATACCTGTTTTTGACGAAACAGCATCGAGAGGCCCTGAGCACGCTGGAATATGGCCTGTTCGCCGCCAAAGGTGTCACGGCACTGATCGGGGAAGCAGGAACTGGTAAGACGACTCTCCTCCGCGCGGCGCTTGAGTCAGAGCGGTGCAAAAACGTCAGCTGTGTGCACTTGATGAACCCGACGCTGACCCGAATGGAGTTCGTCGAGATCCTGTCGTCACGGTTCGGGCTCAGCGCGCGGGCAAGTGCTTCGAAGGCCGTCATGCTCCAGGAGCTCGATGCGGTTCTTCGCGATCGGCGGGCGCGCGGAAAAATTACCGCATTGGTCATCGATGAGGCGCAGAGTTTGAGCGCCGAGCTGCTCGAGGAAATCCGACTTCTCGCGAACAGCGAGACCGCGACCGAGAAGCTGCTGCCCCTGGTGCTCGCCGGGCAGCCTGAATTGAGAGATCGTCTGAACGAAACCGGATTGCGACAATTGAAACAGCGCGTCACGCTGCGCTGCGAAATCACGCCATTCAATCAACAGGAGACGGCCGCATACATTGCCTTGCGGATCCGAATCGCTGGCGGAGACGCCGTTCGGCTTTTCACACGTGAAGCCGTGATGTTGATCCACGAGCGATCCGGTGGTATTCCGCGCACGATCAACGTTATGTGCGACAACGCGCTGCTGACCGCCTGTGGTCTTGGTAAGACGCGCGTGGATTCGCGCATGGTACTCGAGGTCGCGAGCGATTTCGATCTCGGCGAGAACCGGGGCTACGATTCAGTGCTCGATCAGGAAGAGAACCTGCCGGATCCGGCACCGCTTGCCGCGGCGCCGCCGGCGGTTACCCTCAGCACCTTCGTCCCGGATGCTGCGCCAGTCGAGGTGTCGCGGGACCCCTTGCCAGTTAATGCTGGGCACGAAGTGCTCGATGAAAGGCGCGACATGTTTGGGGCGCCAACCACATCTCCTCGATTCTCGTTGTTCGGCAGGCGCTGATTAGAAGCGGCAGGGCACATCAAGATGAGTCGTATCGAAGACGTCTTTAAACGCATCACCGGCGCAGCGCCTGATCCGCGACCGGCCTCGGCCCTCGAGCGGTATGAGGCTGAGAGAACGGCAAAGCCCGAGGAAAACAGGGTCACGACGTTCGTTGCCGCCGGACCGCACGCAGTCGAACCCAGGCCGCCGATTCGGCGCTCGACGTCGTCGGCTGAACAGGCCGCGCCGTCGCCGGTTAAGCCACCCTCACATCATCAGGTGGGAGTTCCGGTTGGCGAAGATCTCCTTGCGGCCAACGACAAGCTCGTCGATGTTGAGAAAATCTTCGACTACGTCGGATTTCTCGCCCGGTCGCTCCGCCGCCACCCGTTCCTCGCACTCGGCACGTTCGCGGTGGTGCTCGGCTTGACAATGTCGGCTGCCATGCTCCTGCCGAAAACATATTTCGTGTCAACGAAGCTGCTGGCGCAGCGCAATGCGGTGATGACGGCCCTGAGCAATCCGGGCCGGGCCGTACCGTGGGACGCGGACGCTCCAACTCGAGCAGCGGCAGAGACCGTGCTTCGCCGCGACAACCTGATTGCGTTGATCGAAAAGACCGACCTGATGCGGGAGTGGGAGAGCAGACGCGAGCCAATCCTTCGCCTCAAGGACCGTATTCTGGCGCTCATCACCCGCCATCAGCCCACTGCGGAAGACAAACTCGAGTCGATGATCCTCCTGCTCGAGAGCCGAATGAACGTTGTCGCCGGCCCTGTGGGCGACGGAACCGTCACCATCGATCTTCTGTGGCGCGATCCGGAGATGGGTTTCCGACTCGTGGATGCAGCACAGGCGGCATTTCTCGATGCCCGCCAGAAGGCGGAAACCAACGCGATCAACGAAGCGATTCGAATCCTCGAGGACTATTCGCAAGAGCTGCACGACAACGTCAATGTGACTTTGGCGGAGCTTGAACGAACGCAACGCCGCCCGAGCAGCTACGGACGCGCAGCCGCCGCACGGCCGATGACTCTCGCCGACCTCGGGCTCCCGCCCGAACCTGCGGGGGGGTCCGGGGTGACGTCTCTGGGGGCCGCGATCGGCCTGTCGTCTCCCGGCGACGTGGCGGACGCCAACGACGCGGAGGCTGAAACTGCCCAGCTCAGGACGAAGATCAATTCGAAGAAGCAGGAAATCGTGCGCCTGAAGAGCGAACAGGACCGCCAAATCGCGGAACTCCAGACGCAGCTCAGCCGACTAACCGCTGTCTTCGCTCCGGCACATCCGAGCGTTATGACCGTTCAGCAGAACCTGGCGGCGGTGTCCCATGACTCGCCCCAACTCGTCAGGGTGCAGGCCGAAGTTGAAGAACTCGAGCGTGAACTGAAGAGCCGGGAGAATGAAGCTGCGGATCGACAGATCAGGGCGGTACTCGAGGCCCGGTCGGCACCCGCGAGCGCTTCCGTCGAGCCCGAGGCACGGACTCCGGAACCGCCGCCACCGCCTGCGGCGCCAATTGCGCCGAGCGTCGAGCCGCCGAGTAGCGAATTCGCAAGCCTGCGCCTTCGATCGGAACTGAATCAACTCGAGAGCGTACTCGAGAGGACCGACGGCGCACGCATCGAGCTCAAAGTTTCTCAGGCCGCGTTCAAGTATCGCTACACGGTGATCCGCCCCGCGCAGGCGCCAAAGGAGCCGGTCGCGCCCAATCTCAAGAGAATCCTCCTTGCCGGATTGATTGGGAGCCTCATCATAGGGGTCCTGAGCGCCGTGGGCACGGACCTCCTGAGGAACAGGATTCTCGAGACCTGGCAGGTTGAGCGTCAACTGGGACTGCCCGTTCTGGGCACCGTGGAGAGTGCGTGAACAGGGCGGCGTCTGCGTCCCTACCAGCTTCGGACGTAGGTGAACGGTGGCGGCTGTTTCCGATACTGGTACTGTTTGGAGCCATCGTAACGGCCACAGCGGCCATCATCGGAAATGGCAACCTGCTGGTCGCAATGGCGCCTCTGGGGCTTCTTATCGCCCTCTGGGCGATCTGGCACGCTCCACTTCGGATTCCTCTCTTCTGGACAATGTTCCTGGCGTTGGCTCTCGACTCAACCGGCGACGGACCCTGGAATTCCCCCGTCGCCTGGCTCGGGGCCTTGATTGACCTCAATCTCAATCTAGCGTTCCCGGTTGCCGCTCTGACGTTCCCCGGTCTGGCGGTAATCCTCGGTTATCTTCTAGTGGTTCATGCGCACCGTCGTTTGTCGGGGTCGCGAATCGACGACAGTGGACGTCTGGGAGTTGCGCCAGCGATCCGGTGGGCGATCACGTGCTCGTTGCTGGCCTTGCTCATCTGGTCCGCGCTTGGTTACGCACGCGGCGGCAACCTCCAGATGGTCAAGATTCAGGTGCAGACCCATCTGATGATCCTCGCGGCGGGCTGCCTCCTAGCCGCCACGATGAGGGGGATGAGGGATTTTCGGATTCTCGCCGCGATCGTGGTCGCGGCGGCTTGCATCAAGGCGCTTCTGGCCTTGTATGTCGTCAGAACGGTCGTTATGCCTAGTGAAGCGGAACTTGCGGTGGCCACCTCGCACGGCGACTCAGTCCTCTTTGCGTGCGCCGTTACCATTCTGCTCGTCCATTTCGCTGAGAACCCCACTCGGCGGAGTATGTTCGCGTGCCTTCTACTCCTCCCGCTGCTAGTTGGTGGTGTCCTGGCGAACAACCGTCGCATTGCATGGGCTGAGATCGGCGCGGGAGCCGTCTTGTTTTTCGTAATGAGCCGGCCTTCGCGGTTCAAACGATTTGTGATCCGTGGCTTCCTGCTGACCCTGCCATTGGTGATCATGTACGTCTCAGTCGGGTGGTCATCGGGCGCAAAGATCTTCGCGCCTGTACGAACATTCCGATCGATGCAGGATGAGCAGGTTGACGGTTCAACCATGTTTCGTGAAATTGAAAACTACAATCTGCTACAGACGAGGAAACTTCATCCTTGGATTGGCAGCGGCTTCGGACACCCGTTCGTCATGTTCGAGCAAACCCCGGATCTCTCGTTCTTCAAAGAATACCCATACATGCCCCACAACAGCATCCTCGGGCTCTGGGCCTCCACGGGTGTGTTCGGATTCACAGCCCTTTTCATGGTGCTGAACGTCTGTGTGCTCCTTGCCGCGCGCAGCTATTACCGGGCGCGATCCCCGGACGAACGGACCGCCGCGTTCGTGGCGATCGCCACGGTGTTGATTTACGAAATTCACTGCTGGGGTGATATCGGCTTCTCAGAACGGAGGAGCATCTTTCTTGTGGGCGCCGCCTGCGCTGTGGCAAGCAGGCTCGCCGTTTCGACGAGAGCGTGGGGTTACACCCGTCACCACGGGACCCTCGGGCAGGCCTGACGTGCAGTGGATTGATTTCGGGCTTGCCCTCGCAGGACTCCCGGTGTGTGCCGCCGCTCTCTACCTGGCCGGCTTGGCGGCCCTCTCTCGGCGCTCAGCCTCTCCGATTCATCGGGCACCGCGCCTGCGCTTCGACGTCGTGGTGCCGGCGCACAACGAAGAAAGTGAGATCGCGCAGACGGTCGCGAGCCTCCTCGCCGTCAATTACCCGCGAGTTCTGTTCCGCGTCTTCGTCGTCGCCGACAATTGCACGGATCGCACGGCGCAGCGAGCTGCAGCAGCGGGCGCGCAGGTTCTGGTCCGCAACGACACGAAGCACCAGGGCAAGGGATACGCACTCGCCCACGCATTCGACCGGAGCCTCTCCGAAGGTATCGCGGATGGCATTGTGGTTGTGGACGCCGATACGGTGGTTTCGAGCAACCTTCTCTCGGCGTTCTCCAGCCGATTCGAACGAGGGGCGTCGGTGGTCCAGGCGGACTACGGTGTTCGCAATCCGAAGTCCTCATGGCGCACACGAATGATGACCATCGCTCTCGGCGCCTTCCATGGCGTGCGATCGGTTGCCCGCGAGCGCCTGGGCCTCTCGTGCGGTCTGCGCGGCAACGGCATGGGGTTCACCGCGGCCGTCTTGCGAGCCCACCCACCGAGCGCGTTCTCAATTGTGGAAGATCTGGAGTACGGCATTCAGTTGGGATTCGGTGGCAGCCGTGTCGAGTACGTGCACGAGGCTAACGTGCTTGGCTACATGGCCGTCACGGAACGCGCGTCCCGTTCGCAGAGGAGCCGGTGGGAGCGCGGACGTCAGGCTCTTGTGCGGGAGCACGTGCCGCGTTTGCTCAGCCAGGCATGGGAGCGCAGGGATCTGCGGCTCCTCGACCTTGCGATCGACCTCTTGGTGCCACCACTCGCGTATCTGACCGCCCTCACCACAGTCGGCCTCGCCCTCAGCGTCCTCGCTGCAGCGCGCGGCGCCGTTGTGGCCCCATGGGTCTGGGGCATCTCGCTGCTCGGCATTCTTCTGTATGTCGCTCGAGGATGGGCGTTCTCTGGCGTAGGAATGCGAGGTCTGCTCGATCTGCTATGGGCGCCGGTCTACGTCGTCTGGAAGCTGACGCTCCGACTCCGGGACAAAGGGCGGCATCCCCGCGAGTGGGTGCGCACGACGCGCGAGGTGGAATTGTGAAGGAGACACCGTCCGACAACGACTGGCAACGGATCTGGTTTTCGACCAGACAGCAGAACTGGCAATCGCTGGCGATCATCCCGAGCGACCCCGAGGTTGATGTCGTTCGCATCGCCGTGGGGCTGGTCGAAATTGGACGTTTACACGGCGAGCGGCCGGTCACCTTTCTGAATGCGACCAATGTAAAACTGGAGAACGTCCACCACAGTATCGAATCGATTGCTGCGTTGAACGCGCGCGGCGACTGGGTCATCGTGGCGGTTGACCCGGTGGTGGAGAATCCGAGCTCCGTGGCTATCGTGCGGGCGACTTCCGCCTCTCTCCTCGTCGTACGACTCGGCGCATCCCTGCTGGCCTCGGCGCGTACGGCTATCGACGTCATCGGACGTGAACGCTTTCTCGGCAGCGTCGTGCTCGACGGTACGGGGACAGCACTGAGCTCGGCAGTCGATTTGACCCGGCCTTAGAGCTTTTCACCCGCCCGCCACGCCCGCATCCCCGATCAGTCGTTCATTTGGGGGAACAAATCGGTCGGTTCTGGGCGTGCGATCGCGACCTTTTCGTTCCAACCCTGTTACGCCGTCGAGATACGGGAATCTACGGATCCATCCGGAGGACGACTTTATTCAATCGCGGTGGAGACTTACAGCGCTCTACGGAGGAGATGCGGGGCACTCTTTGACGAAAGTTGGCCCCTTCACTGGGTATTTTGCTCAATTTGGCACCAGGAACCGATCTGGCCCGGTAATGGCACTAGAAGAGCTGAGTAACCGTATCCTCTGCTTCGTTTGGACACAAAAACGTAATGAGCGTTCGTTTCACTTTTGGCCAGACAACGGGCATTGTGCTCGTTGGAACCCATCCTTGGGCAAGTACCGCCTTCGACCGGCTGATGCCACGGACGCTGCTTCCCATTGCGCATCGGCCTTTGATTTCCTACGCCTTGTCGTGGCTCCGCGACGGAGGGATCCAACACGCCGCGGTGTGCGCCAATCGAGAGACGCAGGTACTCGAGTCACGACTGGTCCGTCATGTGCCGGACGGGCTGACGGTGGTGTATCACGAAGATCACATGCCGCGCGGAGCCGCAGGGGCTGTCCGTGACGCGGCGCTTGCCAGCGATTCAGAAACCTTCGTTATTGCCGAAGGGACCTCGATCCCGAGCGTGGGCCTTCCGGAGCTGCTGGCGAGCCACGCGGCGTCTGGCGCAATCGTCACTGTCGTGGTTCACACGGAACCGGGCAGGAACGGAAGGCCCAATCTGGAAACGCCAATCGGCGTCTACGTGTTCAGCCGGCGGGCGCTCGATTTCGTTCCCGCCACTGGGTTCTACGACATCAAGGAAAACCTGATTCCTCAGCTTCACAAGGCAGGAGAACAGGTCGCCGCGTACTCTACCTCGGCAGCCAGCCCGCGTGTGCTCGATTCCTCGAGCTACCTTGCCGTCAATGAATGGATGGTCGAGCACCTGATCATGAACGGTGTGCATCCTGAGGGCTACTTCAGGTCGGGAAGCGCGCTGATCCACAGCGATGCGGTCGTCGCCGGGGATGCCGTGTTCGTCGGACCCGTGCTCGTTGGCCCCGGGGCACGGATTCAATCGGAAGCTGTTCTTGTTGGACCAACCTCGATCGGACGTGAGGCCACGATCGGTAGGGGCGTCCTCGTATCGCGCTCGGCCGTCTGGCGTCGGTGTGCCCTCAACAATCGAGCGATTGTTGACCGCTGCCTGCTTGCAGACGACACGGTGATCGCAGCAGGCCATGAGGCATTTCGAGCGGTGATGTGGGCCAACGTGCTTGGCGAGCCCGAAAGCGTAACCATGCCTCGGGAAACCCCTTCCCTTGAGCTGCTGCGGAAAATGGGGCGCACGATATTCGGTACGGCGTGGTCGAGGTCCACGGCAGCCCAATGAGAATCTGGCCGGTCATCCTCGATTCGCAGCCCTCGTATCTGCGCGGTCGTGGACGAAGCGCCTCGCTCCTGCTTTCGCCGCTCGGGCCGAACACGCTTATCGAAAACCTGGCGGCGGCGCTCGAGCAGATCACAGGCAACGCGCCGTTGATCCTGGCTCCGGAGGAAACCGATCCCGGTTATGCCGATTGGATCCACGGACTCTGCCCGGCGGCTCTGGTCGTGCAATCGTCTGATGAGTTCGCGAACGCGCTCTCCAGCCACGAGCTGTCGGACGCTCTGCTGATCGTCGACCCGCGCTGCGTGCCGAGCACCGGCTTCGAGTTCTCCGGGCTGATGCGGCACTACACCGCCGAGCCACGAGCTTCGCATCACCTCGTGGCGTTCGAAACCGGAGTTGGCACGAAGGAACGGGTCAAGTTCGACGCGCGTGGCCATGTTCGAGCTATCCAGCGACACTACGAACAGGCCACGTGGCCCTTCATCGCCGCCATCAGCGCGACCGTCGTACCGTTCGCCTCCGGAGTTCCGGCCGACGGTTTCATTCCCCGATCGCTCGTTGAGCTTCGTCAGGTGCTGGCGACGCGCGGCGTTCCGAGTCGTGACGTGCCGATCGATGGCGTCGGATTTGACCTCAATGAAGAAACCGGCATGCTCGCGGCCAATGAGCAGCTGACCTTCAAGGCAACCAGGGCCCGCAAGCGGCGGCAGGATGATACGTCAATTCAAGCGCCCCTTTTCATGGGGAAGGGGCACACGATCCACAGGACGGCCCGATTCGTCGGACCGGTGGTCGTGCACGATGGTGCGTGGATCGAAGAGAACGCGACGATCCTTGGTCCGGCCGTGATCGGAGCAGGGGCACGGATCGGTTCCGGAGCCATGGTCGCTCACGCCACGATCGGCGCCGACAGCATCGTGGCTGCGCGGCAGGTCGTTCGCGATCGCGCCTGGTTCCGAAGTGAATCGGAGGACCTTGACGAGGTGCTTAACAGCGTGCCGCTGGCATATGCGCAACGCCTCGCGCGGCTCACCCTCGATCCCGAAGCGCAGGCTCGGACCCGGCAGCCAGAAACGAGACCCCTCGGCTGGCAGCTGAAGGTGAAACGGGGGCTCGATCTTGCCGTCGCGGCGATTAGCCTCGTTCTCCTGGCTCCACTGTTCGCCGTTGTCGCAGTCCTCGTCCGGCTCGAATCCAAGGGGCCGGTGTTTTATGGTGACAAGCGGGAGGGGATGGGCGGTCGAGTCTTCGGGTGCTGGAAATTCCGCACCATGTTTACCGGCGCTCACCTCGCGCAACTACACCTGAAGGGTCTCGATCAGACGGACGGCCCGCATTTCAAGGTGGAGCGCGACCCCCGCGTCACCAAGGTCGGCCAGGTGCTCCGAGCACTGAATCTTGATGAGATTCCACAGCTCTTCAACGTGCTCGTGGGTGAAATGAGCCTGGTCGGACCGCGTCCGTCCCCCTTCCGGGAAAACCAGGTGTGCGTCCCTTGGCGGGAAGCGCGACTCTCTGTACGTCCCGGGATTACCGGTTTCTGGCAGGTGTGCCGACACAACCGAGCCGCCGGCGATTTCCACCAGTGGATCGAGTACGACCTGCTTTACGTCCAGCATTTGTCTCTTGCGCTCGACGCGAAGATCCTCACAGCCACACTCCTCACGCTGGGTGGGAAAGCGGCCTATGTGCCAGCCCCGTGGTTGACCGGACGAAGGCCAGGCTCGGCTGCCAGGCGCATGAGTCTGACGACGATGCCTGAAGGCACCGAGGAAGCGGTTTCGGTCTAGCGTCGACTCTTGACGAACCCGAGTCGGCCATCCCTGTAACGACACGCTGCAACAACCACCACAGCGGCGATGCCGCCGGTCAAGAAAGCCGCAGGCAGCGGCAGACGGCGATGCATGACGATCAATCCAGCGAGCAGCAACACGGTTGGGGTTGATTTGAGGCGATACGCAAGGAACGCCAGCGGGGTGTAAATCACGAGATCGTATCCGTGCACTGGCATCAATGCACCCGTTGCCGCCATGACAAGGCTCAGTTGCCAGAGCGGATCGTCGAACACAGCTGGCGCAGTGCCGCGCCGGCGCATCCAGGTCATCACACTGACGAGCACGGTTGCGAGCACCGGCCCGATCAGCATGAACATGTCGGCCGACAAATACCCGGCAGTGAGTGCCGGCAAGCTGGAGAATTCGTTCGGCTGATTGAAATCCAGCCTCTTGTGGAGAAGGTAGTTATCGGCGATGTCTGCGGGAAACCGCGCGAGATCGGTCGGCATCATCGACAGGAATCCCGCGATGAGTGCAGCGGCCGCCGCCCACAGCACTCCGGCGTGACCGCCGTTCAAGAACACGTAGAGAAGCGGCAGTACTCCGACCTGCGGCTTGAGCGATGCGATGAACGCGAACACGGCCAGCCATACCGTCTTTTTTTCATGCCACGCCCAGAACGCCCCAACGACGCCGAAGGTAGAGAAAATCGCCATCTGCGACTGAAAGATGGAATACCGAAGCGCCGGATTGAGCGTCGCGATTGCCAGAACCAGCCAAACGGAGGGCTGGCGCGCAAGCGCCTGAAGCTCAACCCCGACGAGCTTCGCCGAGAAAATGCACGCGCCCAAGTAGGTCAAGACGTTCACCGCGTCCCACACCCGCATGGCCACTGGCCATGGCAGCAAGGCCATCAGCGCGGCAATCGGACCCCAATGCGGGGGATACATGAACGGCATCGGCTGCGCCACGTGCGTCTCTGGCGGCCGAATCGCTGCCCACTCAGCGTTCCATCGATCGAAGTTGTACGGCGAGACACCAGCCAGCCATGAGCGACCAGCGGCATAGACGAACGCGAAGTCGTTCCACGGACGAACCCGCGTGGGAATCCACCAGAACGCGTAGACGACAGACACCATGACGAGGGCAACAGCGATGGGCCAATGCCACCGGACATTTGCCGGGTTGGCTTCAGCTCGGGCGGGCATGATCACCGGCAGAGTGACAGGGCGTGACGATCTGTCGAGCGGGCCACTCCTGGTCGACCACGCGGATTATTCGACGACAATCACGTCTCCGAGACGCAGTCGAAACGACGCTCCGCGGCCCACGCCCCGTAGCAGCTCTTGGTAGGAAAACCGGATGCGTTGGGGTTCGCCGGGGCGATCAACGTAGATCCGATCCTTGTGGGCGAAGGGAGTGAGCCCGCCTGCGGCGGCGAGGGCGTCTGCGACGCCGACACCGCTGGGACCGCGAGGCACCGACTGCAAACCCGGCCGTCCGACTTCGCCACGGACAGAGATGCTAAGCGGATTCGACTCGACGACGATAACGGTCACTCGCGGCACGAGAACGACGGCCTTGAGGCTGCTCTCTATTTCCCCCTGCAGGGCGACTGGCGTCTTCCCTGCGGCAACCACTTCGCCGGCGAGTGTAATCGGGATCTTGCCGTCGGTGCGAACGCGCACCCTGCCCGAGAACTGACCCTGATCGTAAACCTGGATATCAAGCATGTCGCCGATGCCGATGATATATTCGTTCGGGGGCGGGGGCTCGAGCGGAAACATCTCGACGCTGATTGATCCGCTGGTGCTGCCGCACGCCGAAAAGAGCGCGACCATACCGCCAGCCACCGACAGGACGACGATCCGATTGGCGAGGCGGCGGGCAAACGGAGTCCGCGCGAAACTCAGTCCGATCGCAGTTGAGCGCATAGGTTGTTAGTATAACGTCGTTACCATGGCACGGGGGCGCGGACCCCGAGTCCGCAACCACTGCACAGTTTGTCTGAGCTATCGCGGGCCACGCGCCCAGGTCGACGACTTCGCATTGGCCCAGTATGGGTCGACGCCCTCACGTTTGCTGAGACGCTCCGCGAAATCGAGAAGCTCGTTGACAGTCGGCAGGGCGGAGCGGTCTTCACACCCAACGTGGATCACGTGGTGAAGGCTGACAAGAACGAGGCATTTCGTCGTGCCTACGCCGATGCGAGCCTTTCGCTCGCCGACGGAATGCCGCTGGTGTGGGTCGGACGTTTGCTCGGCTGTCCGCTCCCCGAACGGGTTGCCGGATCCGATCTTCTGATGCCCCTTCTCGAGCTTGCGGCGCGCCGGCGCTGGAGGGTCTATCTGCTGGGAGGCGCTCCTGGAGTCGCCGAGGAGGTGTCGCACCTGCTGACCGAAGAGATGGGAGTCTCTGTCGTGGGCTGGGATGATTCGCGCATTTCCGACGACGGTTCGGATTCGAGCGGTGGGTCGGTGACACGAGCGGCCGCAGTACGGCCCGATCTTGTCCTGGTCGGACTGGGTCCGCCAAAGCAAGAACTCTGGATTCAGCGCGCGCGGCACGCGCTCGGTCCCGCCGTGTCACTCGGTGTTGGCGCATCTCTCGACTTTTTGGCCGGACGATTCCAAAGGGCACCGCGGTGGATGGCTCGAATAGGCTTCGAATGGGCTTACCGTCTTGCGCAGGAGCCGCGGCGACTCTGGCGTCGGTATCTCGTGGACGATCCCCGATTCGCGTGGATCGTCCTCAGAACCTGGCTTGCACCACGCTCTGGACGAATCATGGACCGAGCAAGGGACCACGCCCCCGACGGGGAAGCTGGTTCGATTCAGGATGGTTAGATTGTATGAAAAGGGTCGCTACTGCGCTTGTCGTCGTCTGCTGGTTGACGCTCTTGCGTACGGTCAGCGCTTATGCGCAGGTGCCCGTAACCCAGCCTTGGTCGCTTACATTGGGGGCCGGCTCATTCTATGACAGCACCGCCACCGGTGAAGAGCGGCACGGTGACGTTGGCGGCACGCTCCACGCCACTCTCGCGCGCAGCCTCAGCTTTGGTCCTCGCGGCAATCTGAGCCTGTCAGGCAATATCGCGGAGGATTTCTACGACCTGCGACATACGTCGTACGGACTTTCGGTTTCCGGCTCCTACGCCATCACGCGACGACTCTCTTGGACGATCGCCGATACAGTCAATTCGAGCTTCGGGCAGCACGACAAGCTGTTGACCGACGCGGGGCTTGTCTATCCAAACGCTGAGACCCTCAGTCACGGCCTGTCTAGCAGTCTCACGTACCTTCTGTCACGGGCGACGGACGTCCACGTGGCGGTCGCATCACAGAGCGTCGGCTTCGACTCCTCGATCCTCACGGGCGGATCGAACGCGTCAGGGACATTTGGCCTGGGCCGCCGGGTAACCCCCTTGCAAACGCTCGCCGTCAATTATCAGTACGAGCGGACGTTTACCGATGTAGGTGCCGCCGTGATCCAAGGCGTGTCCGCCACCTGGCACCTGACGAAGCAACGAGCCACGTTCAGCGCGACGGGCGGGGCCCAAGCCTACACGCAGCCTGGTCAGGACCGCTACAGCTTCACCCCAGCGAGCTCACTCGGCTGGACCCTGCAGTTAAACAGCACTCACTCACTCGGACTGTCATATAGCAACAGCGCCGAGCAGGCATTTGGATTCAACCGAACCGCTGTCACCCAAACCGTGGCCGGGACTTATGGGCTCAGTTACCGTCGGATGACAATCTCGTTCGCCGGCAACTATTCACGAAGCACAAGCCAGAGCAGCATCGATGCCGTTCTCATCGGCGAAGTGGGCAGCGCCTCGATTCAATACCGCATCCGTCCGAATCTAGGCCTCGCGATGGATTCGTCCGTTTATTCCACGGAGCTGACGTCGACCAACAGGGTGTCGAGTTACCGCACAGGGATCTCATTGTCGTACGACATACACTTTCGCTGAGCGGCTCACGGAATCAACGGTGAAAGGACAATGCCTCGACTGCAATTGCATTGAACCCGATCACCCGGCGGCACCGAGCGCGGGGCGGTCTGCCTTGCGGCGATCGACCAACGTATCCGCTCCAAACGCGGCCAGGATGGCAAGGAACGAGAGAATCGGCACCGAGTAGCGCCCGCTCATGACCACCATTGGAAGCAGCAACAAGCCAGGCTGCGAGGACACCGCGTACCAACAAATTCTTCAGGCTCGTCATCTGGTAGCAGAAAGTAAGAGCCTGGTAAGGAGCGCCGGTTCAGGCCGCGTCGATGATGGCTGCGATCGCAGGGATACTCGTCATCTGCTCGGTCTGTTCGGGTGAAAGCTGCGTTTCAAAGGCTTGCTCCAGCTCCAGGACCACCAGAAGGTGCCCCATCGAGTCCCAGCGCTCAATGGACTTGTTCGAGGCGTCGGGCGGTACCTGCTCCAACGACAGGTTGAATATCGTGCTGATGATCTCGCGGACCCGGTATACGGTTGCTTCCGATGCCATGGCCTAATTCTCCCCCGGTACTGTGCAGTATTCGATCCACTCAGGGCAAACGAGGTCGGGATGCGGCAGTCGCAGTTCCCATCGAGAGGCCGTGGGCATGAGAGCGGGATCCGACGAGAGGGTGACGGCGTAGAACCCGTGATTCGGATAGAAGTCCCGCGCGGGGGCATTCTTCTTTGTCGGCAAGAATGAACCGACGAGCCTTGCGGCTCCCCCCTCTGCGGCCTGCCTTGCGAGATGTGCGAGCAGGGCAGTTTCAACGGTACGGCCAATGACACGGCAACTCAGGAGAAAAGTGTCAATCTCGCACACCTCACCCTCCTGGTGCGTGATCGCGACACCGACCAGCCCGTTGTCACCGAACCGATCCAACACGCGGAGCGTATAGACTCGCCAATCGCGGCCGCGCGACATTTCCTCAATCTGCTGTTCGGAATATCGTCGCGTCGTCAGGTTGAATTGATTGGTCTTCTGCGTCAATTGGGCAGTGCGCGCAAGCGTTTCAGCAGTCACATCGGCGATCTCAGCCCTCATCTTCAGGGATCGGTAGAAATCTTCCAATGAGCTTGCGCTCTCTGCCAGCTCGGTGCGCTGCCGCTGCTCGGCGTAGTACCTTCCGCGCTCACGATCCTCCGCCGACAATGTGAGTCGCTCGAAAACCGCAGATTCCCGCACAGCTCGCGCGTAGTCCATCGGGTCCTGAGGAAGTTCGATGACGTGGACTTCCGGCAGCTCCAGCCGGATTCGCTCTCGTTCCGCCGGATTGTCGTCCAGGAACGCGAGAGCGTCGATGCCGATGTTCAACTCCTGCGCCAGCTCCCGAAGGTTGAGCGCCTTGTCGACCCAGTTGATTCGAAGCGCAGCGAAATGTCGCGGGCGCAGTAGCATGTGCGGGTGCTGCTCCAGAACCTCCATCGCATCGGCCGGATTGTTCTTGCTGCAAACCGCAAGGATAATCCCTCTTTGATACAGGTCGAGGATGGTGCGCTGCAGCGCCAGGAAGGCCGCGCCGGGGTACTCGGGGCCGAGCTTGATCCCGTGCAGGCCATCTTCTCCGACGACCCCTCCCCACAGCGTGTTGTCCAGGTCGACGATCAGCGCTTTGGCACCTCTGCCCATCAAGGGGATGAGATATCGGGCATATTCATCGGCGAGGTGAACGAGGCAGTCTGCAGCAATCGGCATTCGCGCAGTAAGCCACTTCCGCTCGTCGTGCCAACGGTCGCGTCCGAACCTGGACACCAGTCCGTCGTAGTCGAGGACGAAGACACCTGTGTCCTGGGCGGCCATCCGGCGCAGTTCGCGGTTGATGCGGCGAATCGTGTCCGACTGCCCGTCTGGCATCTGTGAATCGAGGATTCCAGAGTTCGAAACGGCGCGAATTTCAAAGTCGTGGATGATCAGACTCGCTTGAGAGCGAATTCGAAACGCGTGGATCCACGCTCGTAAGTCGCCGGTGGCGCGCTCAACTGCTCGATCGATGTCGTGTCGTGCGAGCGCCGTATAGTCGCTCCACAGCTCGGGCAGCAGATCCCGTGTCTGCACAGCAAGGATCACGACGTGCGGGTCGAACGAATATAGATCACTCGTTGGAGTCAGGATGTCCTGGACGTATGTGTTGAAATCACCAACCTGGACCGTCAGATCAATCCCGTGCAGCGCGCAGGATGCACGCAGCATCGGCAGCGCCGGTTCCAACGTAAAGGATCGGAGCACGGCGAGGCGGCAAGGCACGCTCGGAGCGCCGTGTTCGATCTTCTTGATCCTGTCCAGAACGAGCTGCGCTCCCGCGAGTCCAGGAGAGTCGCGCCAGAATTGGCGCAGCGCGGCCAGCGCGGCCGGCCATGCCTTGTTCTCGATTGCAGTGTCAATTGCGGCGCGGTCAATCCTGGTCATCGTTCGAGGCACTCGAAGAAGCGTGCGGGTCGTGTGGAGCCAAGCAACCTCACAGCAGAGATGCTGCGGCCCTTACCGAGGCTATTGGAACTTTGTGACTGCTGCGGATTCTGCCCCTTAGGACGAGCATCCGGTGTGACCGATTATTACGGCACCGCAATGCGAAAACCGCTCGCCGGTAATTGTGAAAGACTTGACCGTCACCGAGGAGTCACCCGTCTGGCGAGTCGCTCCGCGACCACTTGGAAGGCCGACGTGAAGACATCTGAATCGGGATGACGCTACTGGCTGCACAGGATCGCTTCATCGCGTCGCGTTCAAGCCGATTCCGTCGCGGCGGTGACCGGCGCCTGCTCGACGGGCTGCTCGAGTCGCCGGATGATCCTGGCGGGAACACCGCCGACTAGCGTATAGGCGGGAACATCTGTGGCGACAACGGAACCTGCAGACACGACGGCGCCTCTGCCGATCTTGACGCCCTTCAGAACAATCACCCGCGAGGCAAGCCAGACATCGTCTTCAATCAGGATGGGCGATGCATCGGGCATAGTGTTGATATCTCCGGCGACATGGAAGTCGGTGTCCATGACGAGCGTGTAGCTGCCAATACTGCAGTTGCGCCCGATCACGACCGACTGCTGTGCGCAGATCGATGTCCCGACGTTGATGCTGGTCCTGTCGCCGATCCGCAGCTCTCCCCCTTTCATGGCCACAAGTTCGAGCGGCACGAGCGTGCCGCGGAACCGGCATCGGTCCCCGATGACCATCGTTCCGGCGTTCTCCAGGATCACGCGGCCGTACACCTGAGTTAGCGGGCCGAGGCTGGAGCTCTTGCGGAGGTAGAAACGGGCGCGCGCCACGCTTCTGAATGCCGCAATTGCATGTTTCAACCTACCCAACATCAGGATCACTGCCCGCCCAGTGTGACCACACTTTCGATCAACGGCACGGAGCAAGTATCCGACGAGCATAGCGCGGGCCTGGGTTCTTTGGCTAGATCGAACGGTCACAGCCAACACTGAGGCGATGGCCGGCGCGGTTCGGACGTGTCCACGTCGGTGGCGGGCCAGCACAGTGCCCTCGAAGTGTAACCACTTCTGCACACCGGCGCGTGCGGCTGCACCGAATTCGCTAAGGTGCGGCGGGGCACGATTTCGTTCAAGCCGCGCTCGCGTTTACCGCGCGACGCGATGTGCGCGATTGTCACGTCGCTGGAAGAGGCAGGGTCGTCAACCCCCAGGCAGGAGCTCGCTCAGCGGGCGGAAGGAACCATCCCGAGATCGATGACGTTGATGCTGTAGGGTGCAATCTGGGCGGTGAATCGGTCTTTCGCGGGTGAGATCACGAACTTGGAAAAGCCGGCTGCGCCACCCGCATACGTGAACCCTCGTGCGCTCGCCACTGACCCACAGCCGAGCAGACCGATCTCCGTGGACAGCGGTGACGCCGGCGCGAGGTTGAGAAGCACCGCAACGACACGGCGCCGGGCGTCG
>Ga0111538_10001587_pt1 | contig 31998 bp, 20 predicted proteins | sample SoiMethybrSBSTD1_FD_79669 | JGI IMG/M metagenome (GOLD analysis project Ga0111538, IMG submission 79669) | Bulk soil microbial communities from a Populus tree surrounding site in Tennessee, USA - Soil MetaG P. TD hybrid SBSTD1 (version 2)... | ecosystem: Environmental > Terrestrial > Soil >... | reverse complement strand
GCGGCCAAAAGCCTTGACGTGCCGTTCACCGAGGAGCCGGGAGAAGCGGCGTTCTACGGCGCGAAGATCGACTTCATCGTGCGCGATGTCGTCGGGCGCGAATGGCAACTCGGCACCGTGCAGGTCGACTACAACCTGCCCAACCGCTTCGATCTCAAGTACATCGGGCCCGACAACCAGCCGCATCGACCGGTGATGATCCACCGCGCGCCCTTCGGGAGTTTCGAGCGCTTCATCGGGGTGTTGATCGAGCACTTTGCCGGCGCGTTCCCGACCTGGCTCGCGCCCGAACAGGTTCGCGTGCTGCCCATCAGTGAGAAGACCGCTGACTATGGAAGGCGCGTGCTGAGCGATCTGAAAGCCATCGGCGCCCGCGCCTCGATCGATGAATCCGGCGAGAGGATCCAGGCCAAGATCAAGGTCGCGACCGATGAGAAGATTCCGTATCTGCTCATCGTCGGGCCGCGCGATGCTGAGAGCGACTCGGTAAGTGTGCGCGCCCGCGGTATCATGCACGACCTGGGCTCGATTCCCCGCGCAGCCTTTGTCAAGACTCTGCAAAGCGAGATCGCCTCGCGCGGCCGCAGCAGCATCCTGAGCGAGCACTTCCCTGACGCCAGCGCCAAGCCCGAGGCCGTCGCGGTCGCCTGAGCGCATTGCACCCCTGTTCAGCGAGCAACGCCCTCGCGTTCCGAATCCCGATCAAAACCCTTCATTCGATCTTGCCCGCGTGCCGATTGGAAGGTACTGTTGGGGCGTATTCGGACGCTGCCCATGGCTCTGCCGGCGATCCGCGATACACCGGAGTTCACGCGCTGATGCGTATGCCTGCATCTCTTGTCACATCGCAGACGGCCACCTTGTAATGCCGTCCGGCGCTGCGCTTCGACATCTCGTCTTTTCGTTCGGGACTTCGCCGCCGGCGTCTCGGCGGCACGCTCGTTGTCCGTGCATTGCCTGACTCTTTTGGAGGTTTGAGCCATCTCACGTTTTCAGCGTCCTGCCCGTCCCTGGGAAAACCGCGGCCCGGCCATCAACGATCGCATCCGCGCCAAGGAAGTCCTGCTGATCGACGAGAACAACGAGAAAGTGGGCGTGGTGGCCACCATCGAAGCCCTCCGCCGCGCGCACTCGGCTGGCCTGGACCTCGTGGAGGTCTCGACTGAGAGCACACCGCCGGTCTGCCGCATCCTCGATTTCGGCAAGTACAAGTACGAGCAGGCCAAGAAGGAGAAGGCCAGCAAGGCCAAGACCAAGACGACGGAAATGAAGGAGGTGCGGCTGGGACGCTCGATGAAGATCGACCCACACGATGTGGGCATCCGCGTCAATCAGGCACATGGCTTCCTTATGGAGGGCCACAAGGTGCTGATCGTGCAGAACTTCCGCGGTCGCGAGTTGCAGCACCGCCACCTGGGCGATGCCCGCATGAAGCAGATCATCGAGAAGCTCGCGGACGTGAGCAAGGTTGAAATGGCGCCCCGCCTGAACGGCCGCCGAATGTCGATGATTCTCACGCCTGACAAATCGAAGATCGACGCCCTGGCGCGCAAGGCTGGGACGTACAAGCCGGCGGCGACAGACTCCGCGCCTGCGGCCGAAACGCAGCCGGCGGCCCCGACCGTCGTGGTGTCACAGGACGCAACCGCATCGCCGCCTGTGGCTACGGATGGCGCCGTCAAGGAGAAGAAGTCGAGGAAGGCCGCCCCAGCCGCCTGACTTCCCGGACGCATCGCGCAAACCCGGTGCTTTGCTGACCCTTGCAGATGACAGGGAAGGGCGCGACAGATTGCCTGCGCAGGCGCATCTCTCGGCAATGGACGCACATCTCGCCCGTTCTTCCGCAGGAACATTCGTAACTTTCAGCCGTCTGTTCCGATAGAGAGAAAGGTCGGCTCTCCGCCGACCTCACGTCCCTCGCCTCACCGTTTCCGAACGCGAGGGGAGCACGCAGATTCGCTTTCAAGCTGCGACCGCTGTCGCCGCATGAACGCATCAATCACGTCCAATGCCTCGGCTCGCCATCATCTCCGACATTCACGGCAACGTGCAGGCGCTGGAAGCCGTGCTGGCGCGCATCGATGAACTCGAGGCTGACGAGATCGTCTGTCTCGGCGACATCGTCGGCTACGGGCCCAACCCGGGCGAATGCCTGGAAATGGTCCTGCGCCATTGTGGCGTGGTGATCCAGGGCAATCACGAGGAAGCCGCGATCAAGCCCACGCAGGCCGCGACTTTCAACGGCGTTGCGCGCGAGGCCATCGATTGGACGCGCCGGAGCATGAATCCCAAGCACCTGGCTACCTTGCGCCGGCTGCCGCGCTTCGCATCCGTCGGCGAGAATGTCATGTGCGTGCACGACAATCCCGTGCCCGGCCCTTCCGACTACATCCACGACAAGCAGATCGCCGCCCTGGCGTTCCGCGGCGTCGAGGTGCCTGTGTGCCTCATCGGCCACACACACGTGCCCATGGTGTTTGAGGCCCCCACGCTCGATCCTGACGACACGCTCACGGCTCCTGAGTTGATCGCCTATCTGCCGTTCAACGGGAGGCCGATCGAACTCGACGCCGATCGCCGCTACCTCTGCAATCCCGGCTCCGTCGGCCAGCCGCGCGATTGCGATCCGCGCGCTAGTTTCGCAGTGCTCGATCTCGAGGAATCCGGTGGCGGCACGTTCCAGGTAATGCGACAGGAGTACGACATCGCGGCCGCGCAGTTGGCCAGCCATCGCGCAGGCCTGCCGACGATTCTCGCCGATCGCCTCGCGCTGGGCGCCTGATCGAAACCTGATTTGGTGAAGCAAGGCAGACGCTTGGTAAGCCGGGCGCGATCCGTCTCACCTCCGACTCGGGCAACATTCTCAAAACACGGTGATCGACGCAGTTCGCGATTCATCCGAACGCCGGAGCGATCCGATGATGCGTAGTTTGCTTGTGCGCCGCGGCGTGCCAGCCGCACTGCGGCGCGGTAGCATGCCGCGCGCACATCGAGCGCCCCTCGAAGAGCGCGGCGGCATCATCCGTTTCTTCGTTTCGCTGGTTCAGTCGCATCGTCCATGCGCGATGAATGTTCGGAGAGTTTGATGACACGCAGCAGATTGACCGCCGTTCTGAGCGCCCTGGTGGCTCTCGCCGCCGCCGGCCTGATGGCCGCGCCCGAGGCCCGCGCTCACGAGACCGACCAGTACACGCTGCCCCGCCGCGACTTCGCCGACCTGGGCCCCTACTTCAACGCCTATTTCTACGACGCGATCGAGAGGGGCGTGAAGCGCGTCAACGATCGCATCGCCGCTGCCCGGGGCAGCCGCCTCAGCGAAATCAAGAGCCTGCAGGAGGACAGCGCGATCGTGCATTCGGTCAATAGCGAGTTCCCCAACGCGATGTCCGTGATCGAGGGCCTCGACATCGAGTTCGGATCCTCCGCCCTGCGCGAGGCGTACCCCGGCGAGATCACCGGCTACAAGGAAACGTTCACGAACATCTACGAGAAGGCCCACTTCATCCTCGACCCGCGGCAACTGTTCCGCATTTGGCTGGCCAAGACGTTCTACGCCTACGGCGTGTACCTGGGAGGCGACAAGATCGGCCACTTCACCGACATGGGGATGAACTATTGGAACTCGTACAAACACGCGCGCCAGCAGGGGGCCAACGAGGACGAGGCCACGGCCCAGGCCATCAAACTCGGCACACAAGGACTCATCTTTTCCGAAAAGGGCATGCTCGGCTATCTCTCGGCCGGGTCCTATTCCAACGGCGACATGATCTCCAACTACCTCGGGTTCGTGTTCTATAGAAACCTGACATCACCCATGATGCTCAAGGGCCGCGAGCATCCGGCGATGGTGGTGCGCGACGGCGATTCGTGGAAGATCGCCCCGCACGTGCAGCGCGATAACGACTTCATGGCTGTCTTCTTCGACGATCACCTCAACGAAGCCCTGAATCCCAGCCACTACGAAAGCGGCATGCGCGGCAAGATTCGCGAGGCGATCAAGCAGCGGCAGAACGACCTGCTGGACCGCTACTCCGACGTCAACGGGCTGCGCAGACCCATGGCGTGGTTCGAAACCAAGGCCCGCGAGTGCTTTACGTACTACGGCGTCGATTACGGCCACAGCGGCCCGCTGGAGGAATTGAACCTGCTGAGCAAGATCTGCTTCGATCCTCTGCCGGCCGAGGCCTCGCCCGGCGATCGCAACGATCGCGGCTACACACCTCTGCACGACGCGGTGATTCGCGGCGACCTGGCTCGCGCGCAGGCGCTGCTGCGGGCAGGCGCCGACGTCAACGCGCAAGTCCGTTCCGGCGAACGCTTCTCGAGCGAATGGGGCGCGACGCCACTGCATCTGGCGGCGCGCGACGGCCAGCGCGAGATCGTCGAGGCGCTGCTGGCGGCCGGCGCGAGGGTGAGTGCGACAGATGATCGCGGCGCGACTCCTCTGCACTGGGCAGCCCATTCGACAGAGATGATCCAGTTGTTGGCGGCGCACGGCGCCGATGTCAATGCCGTTGATCGCTTCGGGCGCACGCCAATGCACTGGGCGGCCAACCTCGCCGCGGACGACGCCATCGACGCACTCGCGAAGAGCGGCGGCAAGGCGAGCGTCGCTGATCGGGCTGGCTGCACTCCGCTGCACCTGGCGTCCGTTGCCGGCGATGCCCGCGCGGTCTCGCGCCTGATCGACCACGGCGCCGATACCAACGCCGCCGATCGGTATGGCCGCACTCCGCTGCACGCGGCTGTGCTGCTTCGTGACAGCGAAACGACCTCGTTCCTCCTCTCGCACGGTGCGGCAATTGCATTCAAGGACATGTTCGGCTGCACGCCGCTGCATGATGCGGCCGGTCACGGACGCAGCGGGAGCGTGCAGGCGCTCCTGGCCAAAGGCGCGGCGAGCAGCGCTGGCGACCTCTCGGGCAACACGCCCCTGCATCTGGCGGCGCGCGGCGGGCACGAATCGTGCGTCGCCATCATTATCGCTGCAAGGGCCGATGCAAACGCTCGAAACAAGGCCGGCGTCACACCCTTGCACGAAGCGGCCTTCAGCGGCCGGGCAGGGATCGTGACGGCATTGACCAGGGCAGGCTCGGACCTTGCCGCGCGCGATTCCCAAGGCCGCACACCGCAGGATGTCGCGCGCACGCACGGCCACCGTGATGTGCTGGCTCTGCTTGCCACGCCGTCGGAAGGCCATGCAACGGCGTCATCCGGCAGCAAAGCGATGTAGAGTCTCGCAACCATGCCCGCCTTCGCGTTGTCCCTGACTCATGGCCATTCCCGTCTACCCGCGGCGGTCTTCCTCGCGCTGCTGCAGACCGGCTGCAATCCCGGCAGCGGCACGCGGCCGGTATCGCTAGCCATCTGGCAGTCGCAGATCCAGGCATACGTGAGTGACCACGGCAACGGCGATCTCAACGCCCTGCACGACGTTGAAATCACGCCCGGCCAGCCCGGCTTCCGTGCCTACAGCAACGACCGGCCGGAGGATTCCAAGGACCTTGCCGGCGCGCTTGTCGGCGTGCATCCGCAAGGCGCGCGGGTGTGGTACGTGTACCTCGTGGGCGAACTCGACAAGGAGCAGGTGACGACGCTTCGGCTCGCCGCGATTTCGCAAAGCGGCGGCACGTTTGAATGGCGCATCGGCGGCGATGAGGGCGGAGGCGCAGCAGCCTATCTCGCGGCACGGCAGAAGGCTTGGAGCGATCAGCACGGCGCCACCGCTCCGGCTCCACGTTCAGCCTTGGGTTTCCCCGCCGATGCCGACGCGTTCATGATGAGCGCTGCGGGCGATGTGATCACCGTTCGAGAGAGCACTTCGGGCGGGCAGTGGACTCTCGGGCTCGCGGCCCAACAGCCCGCAGGCAAAGCCAGCCGTTAGCCCCGGCTCTGACCGAGGATCAGGGTATTTGCGCAGCGTCCGTCAGCCATCAAATGTACGCCTTGCGGTGATACACCCACCACTCGAACATAAGCACCGCCAGGCACAAGCCAATGGCCCATGGCCATAGCGGGGTGTACGCATTGCCGACAGTATCGCGGCTGTCGATGCGCTCCTGGCCGACCTCGACGATGGGATTGGTGTCGATGAGGCCTTCGCTCTCGGAAAGCAGGTTCGCGGCAAAGTCACGCGAGTGCGAGTCCGCTCCCTGTTTCCATGAAAGCGTGTAGAGGCCGGCTAGACGAATGGGGCCCCACGCCAGTTGCGCCGGATCGGGAGGCGTGAGCGCGATTGCACCGCCGCCCGAGGTTTCATCACCGGCCCGCGGAGCCGAATCGGGCGTGCGAAGGCGGATGTCGATCGCGGCCGAAGGCAGGCGCGCGGTGATCGCTTCGCCGGGCTTCAGGCTCTCATTGGTGATCGCCTGGCCGGCCTGACCCAAAAAATCGACGGAGTTGTACAGGAACGTCACGAAGCCGCGCTGGAAGGGCCAGTTGCTTTCCAGCGGATCGAAGGTGACGTGAATCAGTTGCATCGGCCCGCGCGAGACAATCAGCGCCGCCGCTCCCCTGCTGCCTTCCAGCAGCGTCTGCACATCCGGCCCCGGCTGCACGAGACGAAACTTGCTGACGAAGAGGTTGTCGTGCGCCACGTAATGCAGCACGGGGTGCTCATCCTTGCCGGAGAGCACGAGTTGCTGCTCGCCTTCGCCGAACTCGGTCAGTCCCTCGACCGGCGGCGTTGGGCCAAAGGTGAGGTAACGCCCGCTGGGCATGGCGACGGCCTTGTAGTTGTCGATCACGACGACGTCGTACGGCTCGAGTTCCCCCGCGACGGCCTTCTGCTCGTAACGGGCCGGCGAAAGGACTTCGAGCCGCTCGAACTTCATGCCCTCCAGAGCACGCAGGATGATCGAGCGCGAGGGATTCTCGCACACCAGCGCGACCGCCAGACGCTTGGGCGGTGCAACAACGATCTGCACGACGTTGTCGGCGTCGAGATCATCCTCGCGCAGGTTGGCCACCTCGATGACCGCACCGCGCGGCTGGCTGAAAGGTGTGAAGACGACATTGGCCCGGCCGGGGACGAGAGCCTTGGTCACGGCGTTGATTTCGGCCGGCACGACCGATGTCTCCTCGATGCCGCGGGCCTGGCCATCGACCGAGAGTTGAATGCGGCAGGTGGCCTCCTCGGCATTGAAATTCAGCAGCGAGACGAACACCTGCACCGCGTCAGGCCGATCGTACGGTCGTTCGACGGCCACCGATGCGAATGCGACGTTGTCAGTCTTCTGACCGCCGACAGCGTAGTACTTGAGCGCCTCGCCGCGCAGCACCTGCTCGCCGAGATCAGCGATGCGGCCGTCGCTGAAGAGCTCCAGCACCGCCGGATCGGCGATAGGGCGCTGCATGTCATCGGGGTTGGGATTGGTGGTGTAGGCCCGGGCCAGTTGCAGGGCTTCGGCGATGCGCGTCTCTCCATCGGTGGACTGGATGCGATCGACGGCCTGCAGCAACTGCTGCTTGGACGATGTGAAGCGCGAGACGATCTCGGCCCTGTCGTTGAAGGCGATGATCATGGTCTCGCCCGCGCCGCCCACGAACATGCCGCCGGAGTACAACTGCTCGATGCGGTCCTTGGCCCGCCGCTTCGCCTCTGCGAGGCGCGTCGGCTCGCCCTGATTGAGGTCGGGCGTGGTGGACGTAGAGTTCATCGACGCGGAGTTGTCGATCAGGATGATGGTCTTGCCGCCTTGGGTTTGCCCGGCCTGAATCTGCGGCTGCATCACGCTCAGCGCCAGAAGTATCAGCGCGAGCAATTGCAGGAACAGCAGCAGGCTCTTGCGGAGTTTCTGGAACGGCGCGTTGGCGCGGATGTCTTCGACGGCCTGTTGCCAGAGGAAGGTCGAAGAGATCGGCTGCGGCTTGCGCCGGAGTTTGAGGAAGTACAGGATGATCAGCGGCGGAATGACCGCTGCGGCCAGCAGCACGCCCGTGAGAGGAGTCAGCCACGTCACTTGAGCAGACCTCTCTTCCGCAGATAGTCCATGAGCAGCACGGTCAAATCGGTCGACGTGTCGACGGTGACGTGCATCATGCCGCGGCGGGCGCAGAAGTCGCGCAACTTGCCGCAGTACGCGTTGAGGTTCTCCTTGTAGCGCTTGAGCAGCGGCGCGCTGACGGTGACCTCGGCAGCATCGTCATCCTCGAGGTCCGTCAGCCGCAGATCGCCCGAGAGGCCGTGCTTGCCGGGATCGATCTCCTCGGGCGAGAGAATCTGCAGGCAGAACGTGTCGTAGCCGCCGCCAGAGAGATAGCGAAGGCCTTTCTCGTAGCCTTCCTTCAGCAGGAAATCCGAGAGCACGACCATGACGCCCTTGCCCTGGCGCGCGAGCGCAATGGTGCGCATGGCGTCGCTGAAGGCGCTGGTGCCGTGTGGTTCCTGCTCCAGCAGCCAGTTGCCCATCTCGCGCGTGCGGCGCCTCCCGCGCAGGCTCGACAGCGGGCGAATTCCATCGCTCGAGAAACCATAGAGCGTGACGCGGTTGTGATTGACCAGCCCGATATAGCCCAACGCCATCGCCAGTTGCTGCGCGAAGACGAACTTGGACGGATTGCCCCAATTCATTGATGTGCTGCAGTCGATTGCCAGAACCAGCGAAAGGTCCTCTTCTTCGAGAAAGAGTTTGAGGAAAAGCCGATCGAGTCGCGCGTAGATGTTCCAATCGACGAAGCGCAGGTCATCGCCGTGGACGTAATGGCGATAGTCCGCGAACTCGACGGAAACGCCGCGTTTCTTTGATCGCCGCTCGCCCTGAAGTTTGCCGGCGAAGATCTTGCGCGACAGGACATCCATCTGCTCGAGTTTGGCCATCAACTTCGAGTCGATCAGCTGATCGACCTTGGTCGGACGAGGAAGGGTTGTTGCGCCGAATGTGGCCATGTGAATTCACTGCTGAGACGCTGAGATCGCAGAGAGCGTACGTGGATTGGGCCGAGTCATTTCTTTCTGGTCTTCCTCTGCGTCCTCAGCGGCCCAGCGGTGTCGTTGCCGTCGTGTTCGTGCGGGACGTGTTCGATGAGTCTCTCGACAATGTTGTCGGCTGTCACGCCGTCGGCTTCTGCCTCGAAACTCCGCACCATTCTGTGCCGCAGCGCCGCCGGCGCGATTTCGATGATGTCCTTGAACGCGACCGCGTAACGGCCATCGATGAGTGCCTTGACCTTCGCGGCTCGAATCAGCGATTGTGCGCCGCGCGGCGATACGCCCACTCGAATGTAGCGATTCGCCTTCTTGTCCGAATGCTGCTCGTTGTCGGGATGCGTCGAAAGCACCAGTCGAATGGCGTAGTCCTGCACGTGCGGCGCCACGACGATGCGCGTCGCCAGGCGCTGGGCCTGCAGAATGTATGGCCCGTCGATGATGGGCCGGATCGCCGCCTCGGTATCGCGCGTCGTGCGGTGCATGATCTGGTTCATCTCCGGCCGCGTCGCGTAGGGCACGATGACCTTGAACAGGAAGCGATCGAGTTGCGCCTCGGGCAATGGATAGGTGCCCTCCTGCTCGATCGGGTTCTGCGTCGCCATCACGAAGAACGGCAGCGCAAGTTTGTGCGTGCGGCCGCCCACCGTCACCGACTTTTCCTGCATCGATTCCAAGAGCGCGCTCTGGCTCTTGGGCGTGGCGCGGTTGATCTCATCGGCCAGCACCAGCTGCTTGAAGATCGGGCCGGGCTTGAAGTCGAAACTCCGCCGGCCGGTGACCGGATCCTCCATCACGATCTGCGTCCCGGTGATATCGGATGGCATCAGGTCCGGTGTGAACTGGATGCGAGAGAACGGTAGATGCAGCGCGCCGCCAAGTGTGCGCACCAAGAGCGTCTTGCCCAGCCCCGGCACGCCTTCGAGCAGCACGTGGCCGTCGGCGAAGAGTGCGATCAGCGTCTGCAGGACGATCTCATCCTGCCCCACCATGGCCTTGCCGACTTCGGCACGCAATCGCGCGAAGACATCGCGGAACGCCGCGCACGCCTTGCGCACCGATTCAACATCGTCGAAGGTCAACTCCAGCGAGGGGAGTTTCTCCACCAGCGGCGCGGCGACGGCGGCAGAGGAGGATGCGCGGGCGGTGGTCATGAGAGTGTAGCGAGCGGATCACCGATCAATCGCATCAGGCGTCGGGCTTGGGTTCCTTCGATTCGCCTTCACGCTGCTGCTGGGCACGGCGCTTGGCCTGCAGCAGTCGCGAGGTGTAGTCGCCTTCATCTTCGGGTTGTTCGATCTTGGTTGGCCGCGGCGCAGGCGCCTTTTCGCGCATGTCCTGCGGAATCTCGGCGCCCACATCGATGGCCTTGGCCTGCTCCTGATCGGTCGCCTGATAACGCACGCGACGGTCCGCAGGCGTCTCGGTCTGCTTGATGGCGACGGCCTTCTTGGATGGCGCGCCCGACTGGGCCTTGGTGCGCTTCCAAGCAGCGACGGTGTCGGTCGAAGCCTCGCCGCGGCGGCCGATGGCGCGCCCCGCCAGCGCGCGAAGCCACCTGGAATCGAGCGAGATGCGGCGCGAGGCGACATCGAACAGGAATAGGCTGGCGGCGATGATCGTCAGCAGATCCCAGATCTCGCGCGGGCTCTTGGGAATCTCGAGATTCTCCGCGTCGAAGAGATTGATCAGATCCGGATTGTCGGCCTTCAGGACGCGGCCGCCGGTGCGCGTCGCCAGATCCTCGAGGATCGCCGCGTTGTGCTTGACCGCGCGGAACTCGGCGGCATATGGCACAGTCACAGCCGCCTGCAGGTTGCCGCGCTGGGCGGCATCGCCGGCACCACTCGCATAGTTGATGTTGACCAGATATGCCCCCGGCTCCCCCGTGCGGAACTGGCCGCGATAGCGCCCCGGGCCAACCTGCTGCAGCGGCAGCGCCGTCGCGGAGTTGTCAGGCCCGAGCACCACGGCACTGGTCTGAAGGAAGTTGAGGAAGGCCGCGCCGGCATCGAGGGCTTCGACCTCCACGAACGCGTCATCGCCTTCCTGCCGTGTATTGACCGCAAAGTTCGCCGGGCTGCTTGGCCTCATCACCCAGCGGGTCGACTGCTCCCAGAACGAGCGGAACTGGTCCCAGCTCACCCAGCGGCTGGCCCAGCGGCCGGTCGTGTCCGAAGTGTACGCGATCGATTTGCCCAGACCGTAGTTCCAGTACGCGTAGATCGGATCCTGGCCTTCCTTGGTCTGGATCACCAGCGGCAACTGCGCCAGGCCATCGCGCTGCGCCGTCAGCACGTAGCCGTCGATCGATGGCACCTGCGAGAACCCCGCCGTCGGCCCAGGAAGCCGGCTGGCGAACTGCGGCGAATAGATGTCGCCCTCCTGAATGAGCGAACGCGAGACAACCTGCGCCTCTTTGATGAAGATCTGCGGCAAGTTCTTGGGATTGGTGATGTTGTAGAAGCGGCCGCCGAGATAGTCGGCCGTGTACTGCATGGACGCGTTGTCAGCCGCCGATCCGTGACCGGCCACCATGATCGTGGTGCACGTGATCTTGGCCGCCTTGTACTTGTCGAGCAGCGCCTGGGTGGGAGGCGAGGGATCGCCGTCGGAAATCACGATCGCGTGGCGCTGGCCCGCGCGGACGCTCGTCAACCCCTGGTAGGCAAGTTCCATCGACGAATCGAAATCGGGCATGTCGCCCACGACCATCTTCTTGGCGGCCGCGATCGGCGCCGATTTGTCACCGGCGATCGACATGGGAAAAGCCCACGACGAGCCGTTGATGTTCTGACCGTTGGGGTTCCAGTTGTATTCGACGATGCCGACGTAGTCGAGGCTGCTGAGAGCCTGGATGGCCGAGATCGCAACCTTCTGTCCCCAGAAGTTGCCCTGCGGCATCTCGCAGGAGTGCATGACCAGGGCCAGCGCACCGCGCACCATCTGGCGCGTCTGCGGCGGGTCGAGTTTCACCGGCAAGACCTTCGACGTCTCCGAATCAATCCACCCGCCGGCACCGAAGGAATCAGGCCCGCCCAGCATGACGAATCCGCCACCCAGGTCGTGCACGTAGGCGTGGAACATGCGGTCCTGATCGTCGTCGAAGGCATGCCGCGGAACATTGGCCATGATCACCGCGTCGTAGCCCGCCAGAGACACCAGCCCGCCCTGCAGTTCGCCCGGCTGCTTGCGCTCGACAGCGATGTGGCTGTCGATCAGGGCACGCACAAGATGCTCCGATTCGCTGTCGCTGTCATCCACGATCAGCACCTTGCCGTCGCCGCTGACGAAGGTCACCGCGACCGCTGTGTTGTTGCGCTCGATCTCATCCATCGCGACGTTGTCGGGCTCGAACTTCGCCTCGAACTGCACCGGGCCGGAGGAATCGAGATCGAGCGGCACCTGCAGCACCATCGGCGGGCCCGACTGCACATCGATGTGCATGGCCTCTCCCGGCTCCCCGCCGTTCAGGTCGACCGCCACGCCATTCATCGTCAGGCGCACATTACCGCTGGCCTGGGCCTGCGAACGCAGCACCATCTTGAGGTTGACGGTCTGCCCGACGCGCGCTCGCGCGGGCGCGATGATGCGGTCGAAGGTGACTTCGTTCTTGTGCTCGTATTCGAGAACGATCACATCCACCGGCACCTTGTTGGCCTTGGCCAGTTCCGCAGCGGCGAGAACGCTGTCCACCGTTTCGTTGCCATCGGACGCCAGCACGATGCGATTGGCCGTGTCTTCAGGCATAATCGCCAGCGCCAGTTCCAGCGCGCCGGCAAGATTGGTCGCAGTCAGATCGGCCGGCTCGCCGCCTGTGGGCACGGCCGAGTTGGCGTCGGGCATCGCGGCGATGTTCGAGTCCTTCGCCACCGTGATGACGGCCAGGCGATCCTCGGCCCGCTCCTTGGCTTTCGCCGCCTTGTCGAGGAACTTGACGGAACTGGCCTTGAGCGGCAGAGGAATCGACTGGCTGCGATCAACCAGCAGCGTGACCGTGAGACCCTCGCCGCGCTTCTCCCACGATGGCTTCGCCAGCGCCGTGGCCAGAAGCAGGATGACGATCGAGCGCAACGCGAACACAAGCGTGGCTTTCGACCGACCGAGGCCGCCGATGCTCCGCCGCGCCATCCAGAAGACGGGAATGATCAGCAGCAGCAGGAGGAGCCAGCCGGGGCGCTCGAAGGTGATCGGAAGAAAGTTCGACATGGCGAGGCCTCGCGAAAGTGCCAACCGCAAGCGGCTCAGAACTGGTCCATCACCTGCACACGGTTGTTTCCGGAATCAAGGACGAAGATTCGATCGTCGGCCGCAGCCACGGCCCACGGATACTGTAACTCGCCTTTGCCCCGGCCGACGCGCCCCAGAACGCCAAGGCTCCGGCCGTTGCGGTCGAAATGCTGAATTCGATTGTTGCCGAACTCCGCCACGAGGATGCTCCCGTCGCGCAACATCTCCAGTCCATACGGATACGCCAGTTGTCCGGGTTCGCGGCCGGCCGAACCGAAGGTGCGAAGCCATTTGCCCTGCGGATCGGTCACGACGATGCGGTGGTTGCACGCGTCGGTGATGAACAGTTCGCTGCCATCCGGGCTGAACGCAAGGCTCTGCGGCCGGTTGAACTCGCCCTCGCCCTTGCCGAACGACCCGAATTCGCGGAGGTACTGCCCCTCCGGCGTGAACACCTGCACGCGATCGTTGCCGCCGTACTCCGAAACATACAGGTTGCCATCGGGGCCGAAGGCGACATCGGTCAGGTAGATGAACTGACCGGGCTCCTCGCCATAGCTCCCGAAGCGACGGATCTCGTTGCCGTCAGCGTCGTATTCGATGACGCGAAAATAGTGCGTGTCGGCGACGTACACGTGGCCGTTGGGACCGATCGTTACGCCCGTGGGCTTGCCTTGTTCCTTCTCCGGCATGTGCCATTCGATCTGCGCGTGGCCTTCGAAATCGAAACGCTGGACGCGCGCCGTCTTGTCGATGACGTAGACGAAGTGGTGTTGCTGGTCGATGTCGAGGCAGCGCGGATAGCCGAACTGGCCGAGCGACTGACCGGGCGAGCCGAAGATGTATTCGACATCCAAAGGCTGCGCCTCATTGCTGCCTGAGCAGCCGGCAGGCATCATCATCGACGCTCCCAGTGCGAGGAATGCGGCAGCTTGTGGTGCGCTGGAGCGGCCGACGATGCGCCAAGCCGCCGCCACCCCCAGCCCCGCAGCCAGGGCCAATGCCGTCAGCAGAATGCACGCCACCAGCACCGTCTGCGGCCGCTGATAGTGCATGTCGTTGAGAAGCGTCATCGCGATCGGGATGCGGTCGATGGGCATGGGTGGAACGACCTGGGCCGTCACCGCCGTCTCACCGACTGCGAACGCCGTCACGATCACGCCGCTGGCGATGGACGCCGCGAGCATCGTCGGCCGGGCGCTGCGCCACAGGCCGGTGAATGAAAGCGCGCCGTCGAGCCGCCGCAGATCGTGCAGCGACCGGGCCTCGCCACGGGCGCTCCAGCGCGCCAGCAGAGCGCAGACGAAGCCGGCGCTCGCCAGGTGCGCGATGTTGAGGATCATCGGCGTGCGGTAGAGAGCGTCGTCGAACACTCCGCGGCTCCAGGCGTGATGCAGAGCAAGACCGAGGATCGTCCCCGGCAGCAGGCTCCATGCGAGCCAGCACAGTGAAACGATATGCGCCACGGTTCGAACCGCAGCGCGTTCGTTGTGCCAGAGCATCGCCAGTCCGAAGGTCGCGATCATCGCCGCGATTCCCGATGCCGCCGCGGAAAGCAGCGATGACAGCGTGCTCGCTGCATACAGGTTCGCGTATTCGCTGAACGCGTGGCCGACGCCGCCGAACTGGGCCACGCCGCGCCAGAACAGCGCCAGGGGCGCGAACACGGTCAGCATCCAGATCAACGCCGTAATCCATCCCGCTGGTTTCCCGCCGAGCGGAGGTTGAACGGCCGCTTGCCCAGCGCGGCGGCCGAGCGCCAACCACACGGCGAGCGCGCCGGCGACGGCAATAGCGATCATCGGCAACGATGCAGCCAACACCTGCGCTGAAGGCATCTCTAGCGCCTGCCTGGCGCGCAGTTCGTTGGCGAAAGTAAAGACCTCCGCCAGATCAAAGCACGTAGTGTTGTTCAGCGTGGCCAGGAACACCAGCAGCATGCCGATGAGCAGTCCCGGCAGGTCGGTGCGCAGGCGATCGACAAAGCGCGTCCATAGCGGCGCGCCATCGATCAGCAGCATCTCATCGCGCGTCCGCGGCCGCCGCGCAGCCTGACCCGCCACGCACACCGCCACCAAGGGCCACGACCAGCACACAAGTCCTGCCAGCAGCGTCGCATCGCGCGCCAGTTGCATGGCGTGCCGCTCGATCACCCACCTGTGCAAGGCCGTGCCAGCCGGCCAACTCTGCCACCATGCGTAGAACACCAAGTACGCTGGCAGGCACAGGGGCACGATGACCAGCGCCGATGCAGCGATGAACCCGCGTCGCGACAGCAGACCGCCGAGCCAGCGTCCGGGCAGCCAGCCCACGAGCGCTGCACATATCGCAACCAGCAAGGCCCAGCCCACACTGGTAATGAGCAACTCGCCCAGCGACTTCGGCGCCGGCGCATCGCCTAATAACGCCTGCGCGACATCGGTCTGGCCAAACGCCGCAAGAATCGTGGGCGTGATGGCCAGCATCGGCCAGCCAACCGCAACGGTCCAGATCAGCAGCGCCAGCGCGGCCGGCCAATGGCCAAGCAGTCGCGCGAGGTGCGTGCCCCTCGCGTCATCGCCCGCCATCGCCATCCCCGCTCGCCGGTGACGTCGCCGCCTCGGGCTCGTTGGCGGGCTGCGACTCGGGCTCGCGCCTGATGTCCGCCGCCTCTTCGCGTTCGCGCTTGATCGTTTCGATCGCTGCGAAGAACTGGTCGATGGCCTTGCTTCGCAACGGAGCGATGCGCTCCCAGTCCATAGTCAGGGGATCAGTCACGGCGTATTGTGGGAACGATTCGCGCACCGACTCTCGCATCGGGATGTTGTGCGAGGCGCTCTCGGCAAGCATTCGTTCGACTTCCTCTGACAGCAGGAAGTCGATGAGCGCCTTCGCCGCCGCCGGATGCGGCCCTCCTTTCACGCGCGCCACGGTGTTGGGAATCAGAAGCGTGCCAAGTCCCTTTCCCCCTGCAGGCGCATTGTCGTTCTCGGCCAGCCCATGCGCGGGATAGATCAAATCCACATTCAGCCCGCGCGCCTTGGCTGCCCACACATCGTCGGCATCGGTCATGCCGACGTCCGCTTCACCCTTCGCGACGGCATCGACCACGCCTGCGTTCCCGTTGGTGGACAGTCGCACGTTGTTGGCCGCGATGCCCTGGGCCCACGCGCTGAAATAGCCGGGCATCACTTCGCGATCCCAGTGCCAGAGCATGGTTGCCAGATGCGTACCGGTGGTGCCGAATCGCGGGTCGGCCATGATCAGGCGATCGCGCCAGCGGCTCTGAGTGAGATCCATCCACGTCTGCGGCCGCTGATCCTCCGGCACGCGATCAGGCGCGAAGACGATGACGCGCGGCCGCGCCGCAAAGGCGAACCACCTCCGCTGGCCATCGCGCCATTCACGCGGCCAGTCGGCCGTCGCGTCCGACAAGTGCTCGTCCAGCACGCCCTCATCAGCCAGCGAGATTGACTGCAGGATCTCCGAGGACCAGAAGACATCGGCCTGCGGCTTGGACTTCTCGGTTCGCAGCCTCTCGACCAGACCCGTGGTCTTCTTGGCCTCGGTATCCCCCACCACCTGCACTGCGATGCCTGATTGCTGCTGGAATCGCTCAATGATCGGCCGGGCGATGTGCTCGTCGGTCGAGACGTACAGCACGACCTGCTCAGCAGGCTTGCGCCGGCAGCCGCTTGAAGGCAGCGCCAGCGCCGTGAGAAGCCCCAGGACGCATAGCACGCCGCTGATTCGGCTGAAGATGCGGTGACGGCGTCGTCGCGAACTGTGCACGATGACAGTTTATCGCGCATCGCATCGAGGAATCCGGTGTTCACCCGGTGTATCCAACAACGAGCTTCAGATTGCGCGCAGTCTTCATTCACCGTTTCATCACGGTGCGGTTGCACGAGCGCATGCAGCGATGAGAAAAAGTATGGGTGGAACGATTGACTCCTGAGCCGCCTGCGGCAAGAGTGGAGTTCGCCCGGGCAGCGCCCCGCTCGTGCCCGGGCCATGAACACGACTGGAGAAAGAGCCATGCAATTGCTGCTCGCCGGCCAGGAACGGAATCTCCCCCATTCACCCAGTTTTCCGCAGCGCGTGAGCGTAACCCCGACGATTCTCGCTGCAGCCATGTTCAGCATGCTGATCTCGGGAGGCAGGGCCCATGCGTATCAAGATCGCGGGGCAACGAAGTCTCCTGCGGCCTCGCTCGCCGAACCCGCCAGCGATCAGAACCAGCCCACCGACCCGATCGTCACGATGTGGTCCGAGGCGCGTCCGCTCCCGATCGCTGATGACGGCAGCATCGCGGGAACGCCTTCCGCGACGTTTCTCAACTCCGGCTCTGCGCCCGAGGCCGATGGCCCGGATGACGTCGTCTACACGCCCGATGGCAACACCGTGCTTGTGGTCCATCGCGACACCGACAACGTGACGTTCATCAACGTCAACTCGCGCAGCGTGACGCACACGGTCACCGTCGGCGATTTCCCGCTCGACGTCGCGGTCACTCCAAACGGCCAGAAGGCGGTTGTCGCCAACGCCCTGAGCCACAACGTCTCGATCATCGACATCGCCACGCACAGCGTCGTCGCGACGGTGCCGGTCACCGGCCAGCAGCCCTTCCATGTCGAGATCACGCCCGACAGCCAGTTCGCCGTCGTCGGCCTCATCAACGATGCCGTGAACTCCGGCTTCTCGATCATCAACCTGAACACGAACTCCGAGTCGTCGAACTTCCTCAGTTCATCGCAAGGCGTCATTGGCGGTTTCTTCACGCCTGAATCGGGCATCAGCGGACCGATCCTCACACAGTTCCGGCTTACGCCCGACGGCAACACGATCGTGCTGCCGTTTCGTGCGAACGCGCCCAACGCGCGGGTCAACCTCTACAGCCGCCCCACCGGCGCGCTGCTGCAATCAATTCCGGTGGCGAGCGGCCCGACGTCGGTGGACGTCAGCGCCGACTCAACCACCGCGGTGATCGGCCACGATTCTCCGGGCAACGCCATCACCGAGATCGACATTCCGTCGCTGAGCGTCACGGGCTCGTTCCCGACAACCACGCTCTCGGGCCAGGTCATCCGCATCACGCCCGACAAGGCCTACGCGATCGCCGGTATCTCCAACAATGTCATCTTTGTCGACCTGACCACCGGCGCTGTCGCGGCGACAATCAACACCGGGAGCGTGGGCGAGATCGAGATCTCGCATAACGGACAGTACGCGTTCGTCTCGAACTTCAACTGCCGCGTGATCGACATCGCGACGCGCGCGCTGGTCGCGACGATTCCCTTCGCGGCATGCGTCGAGGCCGCCTGCAGCCCGACGCAGTTGCGGGCCGTTGCGCTCAACAGCCGTTTCCGCGAAGACATCCAGTTCTACAACATCAACGGCGCAGCATCGTCGTTCGAAGGCTTCGCCCTGACCGGCGCGGTTCCCGAAGGCGATGCGGCCCGCGACCTGGCGCTGTCGGCTGACGGCGACTCCCTCATCGTCTGCCACAACACCTCACGCAACATCGCGATCGTCGATGTGCCCTCCGGGGCCGTTACGGCGTACGTCGACGTCGGCGAACGGCCGATGGGCGCTGCGATTACTCCCAACGGTCAGTACGCCGTCGTCTGCGCCACGGATGCCAACCTCGTGCGCATCATTGACCTGTCGAGCAACACCATCGTTGCCTCTCTGCCGATCAACACGCGGCCGTGGCACGTGCGCATCAGCCCCGATGGCCAGTTCGCGTACGTGTTCAATATCGCCGGCACCGACGCCGTCTCGTTCATTCAACTCAACGGCGCGGCCAGCACGATTCTGTCGCAGGTCTCCAACGGCGTGAACGGCGGCTCGGCTCTGGGCTACGCCTACACGGAGACCAGCGGCATCGAACTCAGCCCGGACGGCTCGATCCTCGCGGTGTGCGATTCCTTCGCCAACACGGCCGCAGGCGGAGCCGACAAGCTGCGCCTGTACAACACGGCAACGCGAACCGAGATTGCGCAAGTGACCGTGGGCGACTTCCCCATCCGCGTCGCGTTCAATCCGGCCGGGACGCGTGCCTACGTGGCCAACGCCTTCGGCGACAGCGTCTCAGTGGTGAATGTCGCGGGCGCCGCTTCAAGCGTCATTGCCACCGTCCCCGGCATCGAGTTCCCGCTCACGCTTGATGTGGATGCTGCCGGCGCGTTCCTCTACGTCGGCAACACCAACGGTCCGGCCCCGGCGATGCACGTGATCAACCTGGCCAGCAATACGCAGGTGGCCACCGTGCCGCTCACAACTCCGGCGCGCGAGGCGCATCTCGATCGCGCCGACAACGTGCTGTACGCGGTACTCAACGGCTCATCCACGATCGCGCCTGCGATCGTGCGCATCAACGCAGCTGGCGCTGGCTCGACGCTGATCGACTCCACACCGCTGACGGCGGGGCCGTCCGACATGGTCTTCGACGATGCCAGCGACCGCGCCTTCGCGGCCCAGCCCATTCCCGACGGCATCGACACCGTGGACTTCGGCGTCACGCCATGTCCTGCCGACATCGCGCCCGTCGGTTCGCCGAACGGAGAGGTTGATGTCAACGACCTGCTGGCGGTCATTTCGAGTTGGGGCGTATGCCCGGACTGCCCGAACACCGCATGCCCGGCCGACATCGCGCCAGTCGGCCCGCCCGTGGGAGACTGCTCGGTGGACGTGAACGATCTGCTGCTGGTGATCACGACTTGGGGGCCGTGCCAGTAGCCGATTCAACCAGCGACCTCATTGCTGACTTGGCCGCCGCCTGCCTGCAGGTGGCGGCTTTTGTTCCATGGTGGAATGCGCGCGGCAATGGCGGTGTCGATTCGAACATCGCCCGATCAGCTCGGCTCGACCTCACCATGGAGTGAATCGAAGATGCTGCGAACTGTTCTCGCGGTGGCGGTGCTGTGCATTGTCGCCCTGACCGCCCTTGGCTGTCACGATGGGTATTCAACGTATCAGATGGGCGTCTCGGCAGACTACCGATGGAACGATGACGACTGCCATCAAGGCTGCGCGGTGCCATATCGCGCTCATCGCGTCCCTTCTTATCCGCCGCCGCGCCATGGCTACTCCTGCGGGCGCGGATACTGACGCGGCTGATTCACACGCCGATGGGCGTGAGCAACATGCCCAGCGTAAACAGACGCGAGAACGCCCTGCCCAGCGCGTGCTCCCACCTGAACAGGCGCTGGCGGTAACTGATGTAACGCTCATAACCGTGCCTCAGCATGCGCACGATGCCTGAGGACGTGCGCTCCCAGTGCGTGGCCATGTGAATGGCGCGCGGCCCGAAGGTCTTTTTGAAGCGTCCGCCGCCACCGAGCGTCGAGACGAAGTCATAGCGGCGCAATCCGAGCCTGTGCCCGAGACGGATCGCCTCCCAATGCAGCAGGTTGTGCGCGGGGATGCCACGGCAGCGCAGGTACGAAGCGCCGCTCCAGTAGTACATCGTCTCATCGTCGAGTGGCAGGACGAGGGCCCCGATGCGCCGGGCCTCATGAATCGCCGACAGCACGTGAACGCGGCCGCCTGGGTGCAGCCGCCGCCACAGTTCCTCGAGAAACTGGCGAGGGAACAGTGGCTTGATGTTGCAGTTGCCGAAGGTCTCAAGCGCCATCGCCCAGTACTCGTCGATAAACGAGTCGTCGCGCTCATGCTGCACCTGAACGTTCATCTTCCACGCCTTGCGGATCTGCGTGCGGCACTCGCTCTTGAGGTTGTCCCACAGTGCCTCAAGAGGCTGCGTCAGGTCCAGGCAATACGTATCGAGCCGCTCAACCTCGACAAAGCGGAAGCGGCTGAGATTGACAGGCGTCCGGTCCACAAGCACCTTGCACGAGAAGTACGAGCCCCCTCGGAGGATCGGGTGCCCGAGGAATGCCTCCAGCGATTCCTGCACGCAGCAGCCGCGCCGGAAGAGCGGTCCCATGTACGCCGTGCACCATCCCGGCACGGGCGAGCCGAGAATGCGCAGCGGGCCCTTTCGGGTGGTGAACACGGGCCAGATGGCGACGCAACTGGCATCCTCGCCATCACGAGCCATCGCGGACGCGTCGACGCGCAGCAGGCGCGCCTTCGCGCCGTGAACAGTCTCGATCGTTTCAAGCCAGGGCAGCGTGTGAAAGACGCTGTGACCGGGGAACATCGCGAGCAACTGCTCCCATTGCTCCGGCGCGACCTCGCTCGCAACGTACGTGTTGCGATGTGCCGCTTCTGGGCCGTTCGCGAATGTGGTTGCGCCGCCTGCGACGTCGAACAAATGACTCTCCTGTTTGGTGGACGGCTTCAGTGCCCCCACGGACACTGCGTGAGTGGATGGTGGCGAGGTTGCGGCTTGGACGACCGATCAGGGCCGTCGGCCGAGTGTGACCTGTCCCATGAGATTATGCGTTGAGGGCGGTTGCGACAGAATCGGCAATCAGACTGATTCAACCGTCGTAGCGCAATGATCTGGGTTGCGCGGGATATTCGGGTTGCGCCAATCACATCAATCAGCCGCCGCCGGCAGGTTTGGCGTCGCCGCCCGAGTCATCGTCCGACTCGCCTTGCTCCGCGGGCTTGGCATTGCCGGACTTCGCAGCCTCTTCCTGAAGCGCCTTGGTGAGTTTCTCCAGTTCGCCGAAATAGTGCTGCTGTGCTTCCTGATACTTGCGATGCGTGGCTTCATCCTGCTGGCCTTCATCGAAGCCCTTGCGCTCCTGCTCGATGACCTTGACGATCTCAGCCTTTGATTCGCCGCGCACCTGCTGACCTTCGAAGAGGGTCTTGGCGATGATGTCGCCATCGACGGTGTTGACGTCGGCCTTGGTTTCCTTGGTGCCGGTGGGCGTGGGCGCGATAGGCGCCTTGCCGCCGCGACCCTGGCCTCGTGGGCCAAAGGCGCCGCCCTGGCGCATCGCGAGGTTCTGACCAAGTCCCTGGCACTGACCCTGGCACTGGCCCTGGGCCAGACGCGCCTCCTGCAGCAGTTGCTTGAGCGCCTCCATGTCATTGAGCATCTGGCCCGCCTGCTGCGCGCCTTGTCCGGCCTTGCCTTGTTGGCCGTTCATGCCTGCTGCCATGTTCTTGCATGCGCCGGCCATGCCTTGGCACATCTGGGCCGCGGCCTGCTGGGCCTGCGCCATTTGCATCAGTTCCTGCTTCTGCTGCTCGTTGAGGTTCTGGGCGTTCTGGATCGCCTGCTGCATCGCCTGCGGATTGTTCGCGAGGTTGGGATCCATACCCGCCTGCTTCAGCGCCTGCTCCAGCTGCTGCTGCTGCTTGGCAAGTTCCTCGAGTTGCTTGGCGATCTCTTCAAGCGCCTCGGCCGCAGCCTGCTTCTGCTCGGGCGTGAGTTGGCCCTGCTCCAGTTTCGCCATCAGGTTCTTGATGGCCTGTTCAGCCTTCTGAAAATCGCCAGTGGCCATGGCATCAGCCAGTTCCTTTGCCTCGCCATCCTGTTCGGGCTTCTGCAACTGGCTCAGGGCCTGTTCCATCGCCTCAGCGGTCTTGCCCTTCTCGCCGTTGAGAATCTCATCGAGCTTCTTCTGGATGTCGGTGGCCTTCTTCAAGGCATCGCGCTTGATGTCTTCGGGTTTCTTGAGCGGCGCGTTGGGATCGGTGCCGTCCTTGGACATCTCGCCGATCATCTCGGAGAGTTCCTTCTCCAGTTGCGGCGACTCCTTGATCGTGTTGACGATGGCATCAACCGCCTGCTCGGCCTCGAGCTTGGCCTGCTGCACCTGCTGCTGATCGACGCGATCCTTCGCGAAGAGATTGAGCGGATCGATGAATGAAATCATGATCGCGCACAGCACCAGCAGCGGGCTGATCCACCACAGGCGCGGCGGCTCGATCTTGAAGCGACGGCGAACCAGTTCCTGCGTGCGCGGATCGCGCGCCGCGCTCACGGCATCCTCGATCGCGGCCTGGGCGAAGGCGTCATCGCGCCCCTGCACGCATAACGCCGTCGAGAGTTTCTCCCGCAGATCAAGTCGCTCATCGACGACGACCGCGACGTGCTGCTCAGTAGCGCGGCGATGCTGCCACCACATCAGGCCGATCACCGCGGCCACACCGGCCAGCGCGGGAGCGACCCAGATCCACGGCACGAACGCCTGCGCGGGCAGGCGGTCCGCGATCATCAGCGCCAATGCGATGGCTGCCGCCACGATCGCCACCCAGTGCAGTCGGTCGAGCAGGGCGCTGGTTTCCAGCCGCGTGCGAGCGGTCTTGAGCAGGCTGCGAATCTCGTTCATCGATATGCTCCGTCCAGTCAGGACCTCACAGGATTCCGCCGGGCTTCCCCGGCGACACCATCAGGACTTCCTGCATCTTCTACGATCGACGCCGCGAAAGATTGCGGGCGAGCCTTGCGATCAACTGATAGTATTGTACGAATCGGCTGGACTGGCGGTCTCATTCCCGTCAAAGCCGGCCTTCTTTGCATGAATTGCCACTTCCGCAGCCTTCCCTCGTGCGAAAGGTGGATGGAGACACAACTGTCATGCTGAACCTCAAAACACACTCTCGGGCGTGGCTTTCAGCCGGATCGCTGACGCTGGCGCTGCTCCTGTCGAGCATCATCGCCACGCCGGCACGAGCCCAGAGCGACGCGGAGCTGCGCCGGCAAAACCAGGAATTGACCACGCAGGTCAAGGACCTGCAGGCTGAGCTCGATGCGGCGCGCAAACAGCTCCAAGCAGCCGAGGCCCGTATCGCCGCACTCGAAGCCCAACTTGCGGCTCGCGCAGCCGGCGGCGGATCGAAGATCATCCCCCCGCTCGAGCCTGAGCATGTGACCGTTGATGAATCGAAGCCTCAGGCCAGCCCGCGTGCGCTCTTCAACGCAGCTGTCGAGAGTTACAAGCAGGCGGTGGGCAGCCTGCCGATCGGCCATCCCGGAGATCGCGAGAACGTCGCCTATATGCGCGCGGTGGAGCGCTGGGCGCCTGCCTGCGAGCGCAGCCTGCGTATGCCGATCGATTGGCACGTGCGCGTGCTGGAAGGGCGCCGCGATCGCATCGCCATCCTGCAGGCGGTCGATCCCGTGACCGACGCTCGCCTTGGCGATCCATTCCAAGTTCAGTTCCCCAAGACGCTGGCGACACGCATTGATGATCTCGCTGCCGGCGGCGACCCCGGCGTGCTGGTTCTCAAGGGCACTTCGATCGTTGATATCACGGTCAATCCCGATCGATTGATGCCGGGCTCGTTCGACAAACCCCGATTCGTCGCGCCGTACGCCGAATTCGAGGTCACCGTGGATGTCAGCAGCATCGTGCCGGCCAAGCCGGCGCCATCGTCGACGCAGCCGTCCAGCACCAAGCCGGCAACCCCACAGCCATCGAAATAAGCGTCAGTTGACTGATGCCTTGACGGTGCGGGCAGCGAGCGGCTTGAGGCTCATGCCGCCGACCGCATCCACGACGAGTTCATACGTCTCGCCGACGCGCACCGGCTTGTACACCGCTTCGCCTTGGGCCACGCTGACACCGACGCGGGCAGCGGCCTGGGCATCGCGCGCCAGTTCCCAGAAACCCTCCCAGACGCGCTTCTCGAACGCGCCGGCATCGCTCGCGGCGTACGCCGGCGGAATCGCGCCCGGCACATCCAGCGTTACGCCGTCCTTGGCCGGCAGACGATCAGAGTAGACGCGCCGCAGCAGCACCAGCGAACGGCCGCGCAGCGGATCGCCTTCGGCGACCAGGTTCTTGTCAAACTTCACGGTCCATGCGTCGACGAACAGCACATCGCCCGGAACGGTGATGGCCTGCCGCGCGATCTCGGAGCCCTGCTCGTCGAGTTCAATGAAGTCGATGCTTGTGGATTCCACTCCGCCCTGAGCCGAGGACCGCTGGTCGGTGACGCGCACGTGCGCCACACGGCGCGAGCGGCTGAGGCGCTCGACCATTGCCTGGCGCTGGGCCAGCGCGTGTTCCATCTGCTGATTGAGTTCGCGCAACTCGGCGATGGCCCGATCCTTCTGCGAGGCGCTCATGCGCCAGTACCCGACCAGAACGATGCCCGCCAGCAGCGTCGTCAGTCCGAGGATGCGCGTAAATGTGGTCATGTCAGTAACGTGCGGTGAGGATCTGGCGCGGGCCGGAGATTTGAAGCGCAGCAATTGCGCACCAGATTGTTGGCGCGCACCGGCGTGTGCCGCACCCAGCCGTCATCGGCAATCGCTGGCGCGATGCACGAAATCGAGCGATATCGCCGCTTTCACCACAGCCGCGGCTGGCCATTGATGTCAAGGCAGGTGAGTTTCGTGACCTTCCACGTGCCATCGGGCATGCGCTTCACGCGCACCATCCAGTGCGATGAGTTGGGATAGGGAAACGACGTCACAGTTGTGATGCAACCCAGCCGCACCTCGGCTTCGTTCGATGAAATCGTCTCACCCCTCAGTCCGCTGATGCGATTGGATTCGATGTCGTAGTTCGCAGCGAGATCGGCGAATCGCGCCTGAATCTCAGCGTGGCCGAATCCGGGATTCTGCGGTGAGCCGATATGAAGCGTTGCGTCGTCGCTGAAGAGCGCCAGCCCGCCCACCAGATCCTCGCCAACAGCTGCATCGACGAGCGCCCTGGTGACCGCCTTGCCATGCTCGCCGGCGGTGGTGATCAGCGTCCCGCTCACCATGACCGCCGCGCCAATGAGCCCGATCAGCAAGGCGATGCGCACGCGATTGCCCAGCCCCTCCCGCGCGCCAAGCCACCCAATGATCAGCGCGATCGCCAGGAGAATGCCACCCAGCGGCCAAGGGTTCTCCAGCACGTAGTGCGTGAAGAGGCTGGATGACGGCTCCGACTGCATGCGCAAAAGCCATTCGCGGCGACGATCAGTCAGGTTGCGTGAAGCGCACTGGCACCGGCGAATGGAGACGGTTTCGCCTGCCTGAACGGGGCGCGCCAGTGCCTATGATGGGGCGCGATGCCCGAGTTCGTGCAGGTCAACTTCGGCCGGCCGATGCCGCTGTTTCCGCTGCCCGACACGGTGCTGCTGCCGCACGCGGTGCTGCCGTTGCACATCTTCGAGCCGCGCTATCGCCAGATGATTGAGGATGTGCTCGACGCTGCCGGGCAGATCGCGATGGCCTCGTTCAACGATCGGGATTGGAAAGCGCACTATCACGGCACACCGCCGCTGCGCCCCGCCGTGTGCGTGGGCCAGATCGTTCAGCACGAAGCGATGGACGACGGGCGGCACAACATCCTGCTGCACGGCGTGTGCCGAGCCCGAATCAAACAGATGATCGAACCTGATGACGAGCGGCCGTATCGCATGGCTAAACTCGCGCCACTGGAGACGGTGGACAAGAAGCCGCCGCCGATGACCAGCGTCCGGCGCGATCTGCGCGACCTGCTTAAGAGCCCGAGGCTGGCGAAGATGCGCAGCGTCGAGACCGTGGTGCAGTGGTTCGATCGCAAGGATGTGACCACGCACGCGCTGCTGGAACTCATCGGCTTCGCGCTGCTGCACGACACCGAGACCAAGTACCAGTTGCTGCAGGAATCCTCGCCCGTGCAGCGGGCCAAACTCATCAAGCGTGAATTGCGCAACCTCGATCACCTCGTGCAGGCGGCTGAGAAGCAGGGCTACAAGTCCTGGCCCAAGGGCATGAGCTGGAATTGAGCGGCGGCGCTGCGGCGTTGTGCGAAACTCCGATCTCGCCGCGCGGTAATCCTCTCTGTGTTACCTTGGTCGCGTGACTGAAACAGGAGGATCGCCATGTCGAACGCCCGCATCGCCCATCGCTGCGCGTCTGCCGGCCTTCTCGCCGGATCGCTGCTGCTCGCATTGACCTCGCCCGCCATGTCGCAGGAGAAGTACCGTCAGCCCCCGGCCGACATCGTCAAGATCCTCGATGCTCCGCTGACGCCGGGAGTCAGCCTCAATCCGCAGCACACGCTGATGGTGCTGATCGAGCGCGAGAGTATGCCGCCGATCAGCGAACTGGCCAAGCCCATGCTGCGCCTGGCCGGCGAGCGGCTCAATCCGCAGACCAACGGCCCGTTCACGCTCGCGCGCAACACGGGCTTGACGCTCAAGAACGTAAGCGACGGCAAGGAAACCAGAGTCGATCTGCCCGGAACGGCTGACTGCAACATCGGCGGGCCCAACTGGTCCGCTGACGGCACGCGCTTCGCATTCAGCGTGACGCGCGACAACGGCATCGAACTATGGATCTGCGACGCGAAGATCGCGAAAGCGCGCAAGGTCACCGAGCCGATTCTCAACGCCACGATGGGAGGTCCGTTCGACTGGATGCCCGATGACCGCCGGCTGATCCTGCACCTGATCCCCGACGGCCGTGGCCAGGCGCCTGTCGCGGCGAAGGCGCCGACCGGCCCGGTCGTGCAGGAGGTCGAAAGGCAGGCCAAAGCCCCCGTGCGCACGTACCAGGACCTGCTGGAGAATCCGCACGACGAAGCACTCTTCGACTACTACTGCACCTCGCAACTGGCGATTCTCGACAGTCAGACCGGCGCGATCACCAAACTCGGTTCGCCCGCGATCTATGACGCCGTCAATGTCGCGCCCTCCGGCAAATGCATGATCGTCTCGCACATCGTGCGTCCGTATTCCTACCTCGTGCCCGCGGGCCAGTTTCCCGACATCGTGGAACTGTGGGATGCCAGCGGCAAGGTCATTCGCGAACTCGCGAAGAACCCGATGCGCGACACGATCCCGATCGAAGGCGTGCAGACTGGCCCGCGCGGCTTCACTTGGCAGAGCAATTCATCCGAATCCGATGGCGATGTGCTGCTGTGGACCGAAGCCCTCGATGGCGGCGATCCCAAGAACAAGGTCCCCCACCGCGATCGCGTCATGCGGCTGGGCGCACCATTCCAAGGCGATGCGGTGGAACTGCTCAAGACGCAGCATCGCTTCTCCGGAATGAACTGGTTCGCGACGGAGAATCTCGCGCTCGTCAGCGAGTACGACCGTGACAAGCGCTGGCGCAAGACGTGGATCTACGACGTTTCACAGGCGACCGACCCGGCGTATCAGCCGCGGCTGCTGTGGGATCTGAGTTCACAGGATCGCTACAACGATCCCGGCCGGCCCATCAACACGCTCAACAAGCGCGGCCGAAATGTCATCCTCGTCCACAACAACTCGATGTATCTCTCCGGCGGCGGCGCGACGCCCAAAGGCGATTGCCCCTTCCTCGATCGCCTCAACCTCGATACCCTCAAGAGCGAACGCCTCTGGCAATGCACGGGCGAGAACTACGAGAGTGTCAGCGACCTGCTCAACGATGACGGCTCGCTGGTGCTGACCAACTATCAATCGATCAAGGATCCGCCGAACTACTTCGCGCGCGACCTCGCCGGCAAAGGCAAGGCCGATCGACAACTGACCAACTTCCCCGATCCCGCGCCGCAACTGCAAGGCATTCACAAGGAACTGGTCACCTACACGCGCGACGATGGTGTGCAACTTTCAGCCACACTGTATCTGCCGCCCAACTACAAGATGGGCAGCGGCGAGCGCCTGCCGCTGATCGTCTGGGCCTATCCGCGCGAGTTCAACGATGCGGGCACGGCGGGCCAGGTGTCCGGCTCGCCTTACACCTTCACGCGCATCGGCGGCATCTCGCACCTGTTCCTGCTCCTGCAGGGTTACGCGATCATGGACAACGCCACGATGCCGGTGGTCGGCGATCCGGAGACGATGAACGATACGTTTATCCCGCAAATCGTCGCCAGCGCCAAGGCGTGCATCGACAAGGCTGCGGAGATGGGCGTCGCCGATCCCGAACGCGTAGGCGTAGGCGGCCACTCCTACGGCGCGTTCATGACGGCCAACCTCCTGGCGCACTGCGATCTGTTCCGCGCGGGGTGCGCCCGCAGCGGCGCGTACAACCGCACGCTGACACCCTTCGGCTTCCAGAGCGAACGCCGCACGCTCTGGGAGGCGCCCAAGAGTTATGTTGAACTCTCGCCGTTCATGTACGCCCACAAGATCAATGAGCCCTTGCTGATGATCCATGGCGAGATGGACAACAACCCCGGCACCTTCCCCATCCAGAGCGAGCGCCTGTATGCGGCGATCAAGGGCAACGGCGGCACCGCCCGGCTGGTGATGCTGCCGTACGAATCGCACGGCTACGCGGCCCGCGAGAGCGTGATGCAGACACTGGCGGAGATGATCGACTGGTTCGATCAGTATGTAAAATACGCAGCGCCGCGCCCGGCGGGAGCCACGCCCGCAGGGAAACCGGCGGCGACAGAGTCGAAGCCCGCGGCGGCAGGCGCAGGACACTGATTCACCTGTTCGAACGCGACTTCTACAACACATCAGAGCCCAGGCATAGCCGTGCCTGGGCTTTCTCATTTGCATGGCATCTGCGCCAATGCAGGCGATTTGCCAAGCGGGCAGGCAGGCTGCGAAACGAATGCATTTGCGATCCTACCGATTGCCTTGCGCGCCCGCGTCCGCTGCTGCGCCGGGAATCGCAACAGAAGGAGCATCCTCCATGAGCCTGCTTGGATTGATTCTGTTGATCGTGCTGATCCTGCTGCTTCTGGGCGCCCTGCCGCGCTGGAACTACAGCCGCGACTGGGGCTACGGCCCGACGGGTCTCGTAGGCGTGCTGCTGGTCATCCTGATTGTGCTGTGGCTGTTGGGATACCTTCCGCGATAAGGCATTCGAGAGCAACGATCCCGCAGCGCAAATGCGCGGTTGTCGTCTCGATGAATCGAGCATCGCAGACGGATGCAGATCGTTACGCCTGGCCGATCTGTCTGTTGCGCCGCGCCGCGACCATGTAGCGCTGCAGGTTGATGCCCGGGCAGGCCGTGGCCGCGCTGGGCCATTCCTGGTGCGTGCGCAGGTGGGCCATATTCACACGATAGTTCTTCATCAGCCAGGACACGTGGCGATTGAGCGCTGCCAGTTGCGCCTGCGTGGGCGTCTGGCGGTCGAAGTTGCCCATGCACATCACGCCGATGTTGCCCTGGTTGCAGTCCTTCACGTGCGCGCCCTGCCAGTTGATCGGACGGCCTTCCCACAGCCGGCCGCTGCGATCGACGATGTAGTGGTAGCCGATGTCGCCCCAGCCCTTGCCGCGATGTGCGCGGCGAATGGATTCCAGGCGCGCCCGCGATGAGTTCTCATCGCTGGCGAAGAACGGATCCATGCCGTCGTGATGCACGGTGACCCACTGCGGGGTGGTCATGCGATCCATGAGCGCCGGCTCCGGCGCCCCGCCGCTCCAGCGCGTGCGCGAGATCAGACCGGGCGGTCCCGCCACTGGACGCGCGGCCGTCGCGGGCGGAGGCACGGGCTCGGGAGGAAGATCGCGCTGCTTCCACACCGGCCCCGGAAGCGCGGTGTCGGCGGTCTGCTTCGGCGCGCAGCCTGCGACCAGCGCGCAGGCTCCGAGCAGGAGAAAGCCGCGGCGCGAGGCCATCATGTGCTCGTCAGGTAGCAACGAGATCAACTGCGGCAGGCGCGGCTGCGTCAATTGCTCTCCCCGAGGCAGATTGGGATCGTGTTCCAGACCATCCATGGCGGGCCCTCGAAAGCATCACAGGGTCGTTCACCGAGGTATCGTCCGTCACCTCGTTCAGGCTGCAGTATACCGATTCCGCCACGCGTCAATCGCCGAGGACTCGCGCGACCGTCGCTGTGCCCTGCAGCCGCGGACGAATGGAGCAACAACAATGGGCGAGCCTTAAGCAGTATCGAACCATGACCCGAACGCGCACGGCAGAATCGTGGTGATGCTGTCTTTCGTGCACCCCGATTCTGAGTTGTTTTTTGGTGCATTTCGCGGCCTCAAACCGAGCCAAAATGGGGCTCATTATTCGACTTGGCACGAGCGTCATTTGCGGCGCTGGACTGGCGCAATCATGCACATCATAAGTACTGTATTTTCAGGCATTTACACAAATATCAAACTTCTGAAAAACAGCCTTCAGCCTGCCCAGAAACAGGGCGATTTCGCCTACAATAAGCCACTTGCCACGCACCCTCAAAAAACCTGCTGAAGTGGTCGCGCCGGAGGCCCAGTCCAAGGCTGTTGGTGCGCCCGATTCGGCGCCTCGAGCCGCGTCGAAAAACGGCGGGGCGGCTGCCTCTGCCGACACCTACACCGCTGACGCCATTCAGGTCCTCGAGGGCCTCGAGGCGATCCGCAAGCGCCCAGGCATGTACGTCGGCGGCGTCGGCCTCAACGCGCTGCATCACTTGGTGTACGAGTGCGTGGACAACGCCATCGATGAAGTGATGGCCGGCTTCGCCACGCTCGTCACCGTGCGCATCGGCGTCGATGGATCGTGCACCGTGATCGATGACGGCCGCGGCATGCCGGTCGACCCGATGACCAGCGACAATCCGAAGATTCACGGCCGCCCGGCTGTCGATGTCATCATGACCGAGATGCACGCCGGCGGAAAGTTCGACGACAACACCTACAAGGTCTCGGGCGGCTTGCACGGCGTGGGCGTCAAGTGCGTCAACGCGCTGGCCGAGTGGACTGAAGTCGAGGTGTACAAGAACGGCAAGGTGTATCTCATCACCTTCGCGCGAGGAGAGGTGGTCAAGCCGCTCGATGTGATCGCCGAGCGGGCCGATGCCACCGACGCCAATCCGCGCCGCACCGGCACACGGATTTCGTTCCTGCCCGACAGCGAAATCTTCCCCGACACCGTCTTCCGCTACGACAGCCTGCAACATCGCCTGCGCGAATTGGCGTATCTCAATCCCGGCGTGACGATCCGGTTCATCGATGAACGCGTGGATGACCGCGGCCGGCGGCGCGATGAGACGTTCCACTTCGAGAACGGCATCAAGGGCTACGTCGAACACCTCAACCGCAGCAAGACGATCATGAGCCCGTCCATCG
>Ga0111538_10001586_pt1 | contig 32001 bp, 31 predicted proteins | sample SoiMethybrSBSTD1_FD_79669 | JGI IMG/M metagenome (GOLD analysis project Ga0111538, IMG submission 79669) | Bulk soil microbial communities from a Populus tree surrounding site in Tennessee, USA - Soil MetaG P. TD hybrid SBSTD1 (version 2)... | ecosystem: Environmental > Terrestrial > Soil >... | reverse complement strand
GAGGAGGAGCAATGAGGCGTACCAGCGTGGCTCCGTTCGGCCGCATGCTCCTCATGCAGACGTGGAGCCGGCTGCTGTGGTTCTGGCGGATTCCTGCCTGGACCGTCTCGAGCCTGGCCATGCCGGTGTTTTTCTTTACTTTCTTCGGTCTCCGCTTCGCACACCTCACCGACGCCAGCGGATTCAGTACGGGCGCCTATTTTCTGGCGTCATTTGGCGCCTACGCTGTGGGACAGGTGATGGTCTTCTCCTTCGGCATCGGGGTCTCGACCGAACGCATGCTGAAGCAGGACCTGCTCATGCGGGCGACCCCACTGCCGCCGATCGTCCACCTGCTGGCGCGGAGCCTGAGCGCACTCCTGTTTGCCCTCGTCGCACTCATCGGGCTGATTGTGTATGGAGTCATCGTGGGCGGTATCCGCGAGGAGCTGAGTGTGTGGGCGACGGTCGTCATGCGGCTGCTGGCTGGCTCGCTGCCGTTCATTGCTCTCGGCTTCGCGATCGGCTACCTCGCTGGCAATGCAGCCCCAGCGGTGGCGAATCTCATCTACGTGCCGCTGTCGTTTGCCTCGGGACTGTTCATTCCGGTCTCGCAGCTCCCATCGTTCGTCCAGCCGGTAGCACCGTACCTCCCCACCTACCACTACGGCCAGCTCGCCTGGAGTGCGATCGGCGCGCCATCGGAACCCGTGGCCACAAGCCTCGCCTGGCTCACGGCGTACATGGTGCTATTCCTGGCACTTGCGGTCAGGGCCTACCGGCGGGAAGAGCAGCAGAAGTTCCTATGATCTCTATCAGCCTTCGTGATACCAATACTCCATCAATGCAGGGGTATTGAAGGTCAGTACTTATCCAGAGGGCTCGTGTGGAGAGTAGCCCCTGTAGGGAGGGTATGGTATAAGGGTGATGGATACCTGTGGTACAGGCACAATCGCCCAGTGGCCCCATGAGCCAAAGTAACACTGGAAGAATATCTTTCGATTTCATACATTATTGTCGTTGAGTCCTGTGAGACCTGTCTGCAGTGAACTGTGATACGGCTAGAACGGAGTGGAGCTATGGCTTTCTTGAACGCTCTCGCAGGTGTGTTTCGACAGCGCCCCATGATACAAGCAACTGGCACTACGATCTCCGCCGCGGACACGACCTACGCCTCCAGGGCCACCACCGGAGCCGTGGCAGGAGGGCCGCCACCGGCTGCAGGGGCACTGGACACCAGTCCCCAGATAACGACAGAGGAGTACGAACCCAGCACCCAGGAAAAACAGCTCATGCTCCATTTGAGCAACGTCTCGCATGGAGTCAACCACTTCCAGAACCAAATGATGACCATGTTGTGGCCCTCCATTATGGCAACCTTGGGGATGAGCTACACCGAGGTGGGTTTCCTCTCAGCTATCTGTTCAGTGCTCAACAGCATCTGCCAGGGCGCGTACGGGTTCTTAACGCCCTTTTTCTCGCGCTGTAAGCTCCTAGGGTTGGGCAATCTCGGCATCGCGTTGGGCACGCTGATGAGTGGCTTGGCCGGTTCTTTCCCCATGCTGGTCGTGGCCCGAGGCGTCGCGTCCGTAGGCTCGAGCGCCCAGCACCCGGTGGGCTATAGCATTCTCGCGAGTTACTTTCCAAAAAATCGCGGTGCCGTGATGGCGCTGAATACCAGCGTTTCCAACGTCGGGACACTGATTGCGACGCCCCTGGCAACCGCCATGCTATTGGTCATGGGCTGGCGTCAGATCTTCTTTGCGGTGTCGCTTGTCAGCGTCATCATGGGCCTGGTGTACTTCTTTTTCCGCGATTATAGTGCACCGAACCGGGTGGGCTCTGGCCAGTCCCGACTCGCCCAGGGTTTGAAGAGTTACTGGAGAGTGCTGAAGAACCGCAATATGCTGATTATCGCCCTGGTGTTTATGGTCGGAGGCGCCGGCCGTGACGGCGGCGTGAACCAGATCTACTTCGCGCCGCACCTGGCCAACGATTTTGGCTATTCTCAACTGATCATTGGCGTCCTGATTACCGCCATTAGCCTCGGCGGCGTCGTAGGTCCCATCTTCTTCGGCTGGCTTTCGGATAAGTTTAGCCGCGTGCGTATGCTGCAGATATCGCTGGCGCTGTCCTGCGTGGGTTCCCTATGGGTCGCCCATCTAGGGCCTGGTGAAGTGATGCTGTTCATCAGCCTTCTGCTCTACAGTGCCTTCACCTCGTCGCGTGGGACCCAGACACAGGCCATCGTCGCCGATGCGGCCACTGATCAAGACCGCGATGCCGCCTTTAGCATGTACTTCCTGTTGGGGTTCATCTCCCAGCCTTTCTGGGTGCTGGTCACCGGGTATCTCATGGACAAAGCGGGCTTCGCGACCGCGCTGACGTTGCTGAGTGTCACATACATTGTTGGAATTTTTATTCTGTCCTTCATGAAGGACGAGCCCAGCACCGCCAGACAATCTGCAGCTTGACATCCTCCCCGGTCTCAAGGCCGAGATCCCCGCTCCAGCTGACCTGGAGGTGTTCGCCGGCACGCCGTGGCAATGCGTGTGGCCATGGCGTCGCTGGCATGCGCCAGCCGCAGACGACGCCCGTGCGTCATGTTGTCGATGTAGACTGCGTGATTTCACACAGGTATTCCACATGCAATGTTGTACTTGCCTCGCAGTTCGATACCAGTTGATCTCCACAATGAGAACTGCTGGTGCCCATGAACGACGTGTTGACGACAACGCTGAAGGCAGTTAGAATGAATACGCTGGCAGATAGTCTGAGCTTCTGCAGCCACAAAGGTACTCCCTAACTGCTCCTGTCGCTCAGCATGAGAACTGGCTGTGCGCAGGGTCGAGCTTGAAATTTCACGTTCTCTAACTTGCAGCACACCTTTGCGAGCCGTCTGGTGATGGCTGGAGTGGACTGCCCAACGGTGCAAGAACTGATGGCCTATAAAGATATCACGATGACGCTGCGCTATACGTATTTCTCTAACGATCACCCGCAGTGTGCTGTCAGGGTGTTTGCATGGGTTGAGGATGAAGTCCTAGTAATCTTCACACCAGCTCGTGTCAGGGATGTTGCTCTATTTCCATACGTATCTGATTTTAAGTTGGGCCGCTAGCTCAACTGGCAGAGCAACGGACTCTTAATCCGTAGGTTGAAGGTTCGATTCCTTCGCGGCTCATTCTGGCTGCCTGGTGGAATTGGTAGACACGCTAGCCTTAGGAGCTAGTACCCTTGCGGGTGTCCGAGTTCGAGTCTCGGGGCAGCCACCTGGGTGTCCGCATTGGGGTAGGAGCGGGAAGCAATAGGGATCAAGGATAATGAAAGTTGAGATAGAGCATGTAGCTACCTGTGTGCGGCGCTTGACGATCGAAGTCCCGGCCGACAAGGTAAATCACGAATTTAGTACTATTTACAACGATTTGCAGCAACGTGTTCGCATGCCGGGTTTTCGTCAGGGCAAAGTGCCGCGCCGGTTATTGGAAAGTTATTATCGCCAGTCCGTTGAGCAAGAAGTCCTGCGCAAGCTTGTGCCTGAAGCCCTCTCCGAAGTCCTGATCAAAGAAAATGTTGCATCGGTTGGCGAGCCTCAGATCGACCAGATTGCCCTCGTCAAAGGTCAACCCTTGCGCTTCGTTGCCACTACGCAGGTCATTCCTGATTTTACGCTTACGGACTACCAGGGATGGCAATTTGTGCGCCGTATCCCGGAGGTGACCGAGGCCCAGATCGACCAAGCACTCGAAACTATGCGGGCGCGCCAGGCGATCCTGCAGACGGTAGAGGGCCGGGCGGTGCGTGAGGGGGACGTGGTTATCCTTGACTATACCGGCTCTCTAGATGGGCAGCCTATCCCAGGTTTCACTGGTACCAAGGTGTCAATTGAGGTTGGCAGTGGGCAGTCCTTCCCAGAGATTGAGCAGGGGCTGGTCGGGATGGAACAAGGCAGTGCAAAGGTGATTCCGGTACAGTTCCCGGAGGATTTCCGCAATACGGCCGTAGCCGGCAAAGTGGGGCACTGCCGGGTAGTGGTGACGGAAATCAAAGAAAAACACCTTCCAGACCTCGATGATGACTTCGCCCGTGGGGTATACGACGATGTCGATTCGCTCGCAGCCCTACGCACAAAATTAGGGCAGGAACTCGAGCAAGTCGCCCGGCAACGAGCTGATGCCGGGGTGCAGCAGGAGATTTTAAAGCAGCTCGTCGTCGCCCATCCGATTGAAGTGCCCGAGGTACTTCTCAACGAGGAACTACGACGTGTCTATCTCCAGCACAAGCGTCAAGAGAGTGGTGGACAATTGACTGAAGCTGACTACTATGTTGCCCCAGAGAGCCTTCGTGAGCCTTTTGGCGAACAGGCTCTTGAAAGTGTGCGTGGGCAATTGATTCTGCGTCATATTGCTACGGCGGCTGAGATCACAGTAGACGCGACGGAGGTGGAGGCAGAAGTGGCAGCCCTGGCGGCGCGGGCGGCGCAAAATCCTGAAGCATTAAGAAGAACTATGGAGCGCAACGGGACTTTGCGTGCCCTTGAAGCCAGTCTATTGGAAGCTAAAGTCTTTGCAAAGGTCATGGCGGATATGCATATTACCGATACAATAGTGAGTGAGGATACAGCGGTATCCCAAGCGTAGTGGGTGTGGCTACGCCCACGCGAAGGAGGAACGAGGCGTATGGCACTAGTGCCAATGGTCGTTGAGCAAACGAATCGCGGCGAGCGGGCGTATGACATCTATTCACGTCTGCTCAAAGACCGTATTGTCTTCTTAGGAACCCCGATCAATGATATGATTGCGAACCTCATCATTGCGCAGTTGCTGTTCCTAGAAGCCGAGGACCCCGATCAGGACATTTCTTTTTACATTAATAGTCCTGGTGGTTCTGTGACAGCTGGGCTCGCGATCTACGATACCATGCAGTACATTCGACCCGGTGTCTCAACCATTTGTATTGGCATGGCGGCGAGTGCCGCCGCTCTCCTGTTGACTGCCGGGGCTGCGGGCAAGCGTTTTGCGCTGCCGCATTCCACAATTATGATTCATCAACCGCTCGGAGGTGTCCAGGGACAGGCGACCGAGATCGAAATTCACGCCCGTGAGATTCTGCGTATGCGAGAGGTGCTCAACGATATCTTGGTACACCATACAGGCCAACCCAAATCCAAAATCGCTGAAGATACCGAGCGCGACCGCTTTATGACACCAGATGAGGCGCGGACATACGGCTTGATCGATGAGGTCATCGTGTCGCGGAATGGCAAGAATAAGCGTATAGCAGCAGCTACTCCGACCAAAGAGTGAACTGCTCACATCCATACGCCCCAGGCATATTCAGACATCTCCGGTGCAAGAGGGAGTATCCATGCCGCGGAAAGATCCACAGGGAGACGTGCTGCGCTGCTCGTTTTGTGGCAAATCTCAGGAAGAAGTCAAAAGGCTCATTGCAGGACCAGCGGCATATATCTGCGATGAGTGTATTGATTTATGTAACGATATTATTCTTGAGGAAGGTGCCGCTGAGCAAAGCAAGGGCCACAGGCGTCTGTTGACGCCCAGAGAGCTTAATCAAAAGCTTGACGATTATATCATTGGCCAGATCAAGGCCAAAAAGATTCTCTCGGTTGCCGTCTACAACCACTATAAACGTATCGAGGCCAATGCTGTCCGAGGTGAAGTAGAGCTGCAGAAAAGCAATGTGCTCCTCATTGGTCCAACAGGCTCTGGGAAAACTCTCTTGGCACAAACGTTGGCGCGCATCTTGGATGTGCCCTTTACGATAGCTGACGCCACCACGCTGACAGAGGCAGGTTACGTTGGCGAAGATGTCGAAAATATTATTTTACGCCTCTTACAAGCAGCAGATTACGATGTCGAGCGCACTGAAAAAGGTATCATTTACATCGATGAGATCGATAAAATCAGTCGCAAGTCCGAAAACCCCTCCATCACTCGTGATGTCTCCGGTGAGGGCGTGCAACAGGCGCTCTTGAAGATCATTGAGGGGACAGTCGCCAGTGTGCCGCCACAGGGGGGGCGCAAACATCCCCACCAAGAGTTTCTGCAGGTGGATACGACGAATATTCTCTTTATATGTGGTGGTGCGTTTCATGGTTTGGAGAAGATCATTGAGCGACGTATCAGCAAGCGCACTATGGGGTTTGAAGCGCAGTTGTATACACGTGACGACAAACCCTTGGGGGAGCTTCTTGCCCAAGTTCAACCTGAAGATCTCCTGAAATTTGGGTTAATTCCAGAGTTTATTGGGCGTTTACCGATTGTGGCAACCCTGGAGGAGTTGACGGAAGAGGACTTTGTACGTATTCTGACTACCCCCAAAAATGCCCTTGTCCGGCAGTATCAGAAATATTTTGATTTTGAGAAAGTCAAGCTCAAATTCACCGAGGCAGCCCTACGGGCCATTGCCCAGGAAGCCTTACGCCGCAATACAGGAGCGCGTGGTCTGCGTTCGATTATGGAAGAGATCATGCTTGACACTATGTACGAATTACCCTCGCGTAATGATGTACAAGAATGTATGGTAACCGAGGAGGCGGTAGCACGGCGCCAACAACCGGCTTTGCTCTATAAACAAGCCAGTTAGCCAGGCAAGTGGCGGGGTTGTTTTTCTCTTGACAAGTGGTATTACCAACGGTAACCTCAGCCACTTATTATTACATAGGCACGTAGCTCAGGGGGAGAGCGCTTGCTTGACGCGCAAGAGGTCGGCGGTTCAAAACCGCCCGTGCCTACTTCCCAATGGCGTGTGGCAACGTCAGGCTTGATGAACGCCCGTGAGGGCACAGTAGGAGGTGAAAGCCTATTGCTAAGCAACAACGCGTCAATGAGTTGATCCGTGTCCGTGAAGTGCGTGTCGTAGGTCAAGATGGTTCCCAGTTGGGGATCATGGTGACAGCAGAGGCGCTGCAGTTAGCAGAAGAGCAGGGCTTTGATCTGGTGGAGGTTGCTCCGAACGAGAAGCCACCTGTGTGCCGGATCATGGATTATGGAAAATACAAATATCAACAAAGCAAGCGGCTTCAGCAAGCTAAGAAGAAGCAAAAAGTTGTCTCAGTAAAAGAAATTAAGCTGCGACCAAAAACTGAGGAGCACGATTACCAGTTTAAGAGTCAGCATGTACGTCGCTTCTTGCAGGATGGCCACAAAGCAAAAGTGACTGTGGTCTTTCGCGGTCGTGAGATGGCACACACAGAACTTGGGCGGCGCATGCTTGATCGCATTGTTGAAGATATGGGCGATATTAGTACAGTAGAGCAGACGCCACGTCAAGAAGGCCGGAATATGTCAATGGTTTTAAACCCACGCTCTTCCTAGACTTGGTTTCTCGTCATGTTGCAGCCCTCGATACGTCAGTATAGGGGCTTCTGAGAATTTAGGGTTATTCAATGCCAAAAATGAAAAGTAATCGGAGTGCAGTCAAGCGCTTTCGGCTCACGGCAACCGGTAAAGTACGGCGTAACCAGGCTTTTGTCCGCCATATTCTCACAAAAAAGACACGGAAACGGAAGCGTACTCTACGTCACACGACACTTGTGGCGGCTGCTGACGCACGGCACATAAAAAGACTCCTGCTCGCCTAACCCGTCTTCTGAGAGCCCATACCCTTGTTTGAAGGGAACCTATTATGCCACGAGCGGCCAGTGGGCCAGTGACAACACGACGTCACAAACGTCTGCTAGACCATGCGAAGGGGAATCGTGGAGCGCGCGGGAAGCTGTATCGTAGGGCCCGCGAAACAGTGGAGCGTGGGTGGAAGTTTGCCTACCGCGACCGGAAAGCACGGCAGAGGAGCTTTCGCCAACTCTGGATTATACGTATTAATGCTGCGGCACGTCTGCATGGTCTTTCCTACAGTAAGTTCATGGCTGGATTGAAAGGGGCACAGATTGCCCTGGATCGCAAGGTATTGGCAGATGTGGCTGTACATGACCCGGAAGCCTTTGCCCGAGTTGTCTCCCTAGTTAAAGGGCATCTGCACCAGACTGGGGAAGCCTAGTAGGTTTCCTCTGCATACTGCCAGGGGAGGGCATATTTTACACGGCTGCCTGTTGGTATGCTTCCCTGTTGCTCTCATCACTGCGATGTCATCCTGAGGCCTCTTCGTTTCTGTGTATCTTAGCAGACCGCTAGTGGCATCTTCACTCTTCGGTAGCTACAGGGCTATCGTCCGCAAGGTTGCCTCATGGATATAGCAAGACTTGAGGCTCTGGAAAGACAGATCGCGCAATTGATCCAAGCCTTTATACGGATCAAGGAAGAAAATACGCATCTGACGCAGAGGCTTGCCCAACTCCAACAAATGTTACACGATCAACAACACAGCCTGGAGCGTTGGCAAGCTGACCAAGAAGAACTCGCCTCCTTGCGTACCGTTACCCAGACCTTACAGCAGGAGCGTGAACTTATTCGCACCAGACTGGAAGAATTGCTGGTCATCGTGAAACGCTTAGAGAGGTTCTCTCACACACCGAGTGATTCGCACGTCTAAATTCCTCAGAGGCATGGCTATGGCGGAAGATGTTGAGGTAGAAATTTTTGGCCAGATTTTTCGTGTTGCAGCTGGGGATGCGGCGCCTGCCTATATCCAACGTCTCGCCTATTACGTCGACGAGAAAATGCGTGCGATTGCCTCTGCGACAAAAACCATGCCCCTGAATCGCATGGCGATCTTGACCGCTCTGAATATTGCTGATGACCTCTTCAAACTCCGTGACTCCTATGAGCAATCGGCCCGCCTGGTCGATGCGAAAACCGAGCAGCTCATTTCTCTGGTACACGAACAATTGAGTCATGAGTAAAGGGCGTACAGTCTACAGGCTGACGCACTCCGGACGCCTAGGGTTTTCCTTGCGTCCGGGTGATACATCTGTTACAGTAGCTTCTGTGACCCCAGAGTTCGGCGAGGGTCTGGCTTCGTGGTGGAAAAGTGTACCCGAGGCAGGAGCAGTTTGCTTAGCCAGGTAGAGAGACTCGCCACATAGCGTTAGTGAAGAACATAGAACTCCTGTCGTATGCTCATTTTCTTCTGCGCTTTTATGCAGCAGGAAGACGGAGAAGAGCATGGGGAGACTTTCTTGTTATTGATTAAGGCTTGTTCTTGCTGAGGACGAGATGTATTACAAAAAAGGTCAGTTCCAGGAAATACAACAGCTATGATGGATTGCCATGTATGCAGAGACTACTAGCCCATGATCAGATGTATGGTGCGCATCGACTACATGGCGCGACTCATATAAATAATTCGTATTGTCCCTTGCCAGAGGCCTTATGGCTCTGGTCAGTGGACTGACCAGAGCCATAAGGTTTTTCGTCTTCAGAGCGTAGAGTTGTGCACGCGCGTCTAGTCTGTCTCCTCTGTTAAGCCTTCAGTCTATCCTTCCTCGTGGCCCGCGCTCTACAAGGCGGGGTATGATCTACCCCCATAGGCGTTATGCTTACGAAAGCAGAGTTGCGTGAGCGTCTCCTGGCGCAGAGGGCGATGCGCACGCCGGCAGAAATCGAGCAACACAGCGTGGTCATTGCCGCATATGTGTGCGCCTTGCCGGCTTTCTGCGTCAGCCATACTGTTATGGTGTATATGGCCCTCCCGCAGGAAGTCCAAACGAGGCAGATCATTGCCCAGGCGCATCAGGCCCAGAAGCGGGTGGCCGTGCCAGTCATTCGTGGGCAGGAGCTCGTAGCGGTAGCGCTCAGCGAGGCTCCGGCGCAACTGCGGCGCGGCCGTTTTGGTATTCTGGAACCATGCGGGACTCTGCACGTTATCCAGCCCCAGGAGATTGGTTGCATTGCTGTACCTGGGATTGCTTTTGATGCGCGTGGTGGACGTCTGGGCTTCGGCAAAGGGTATTATGATCGTTTTCTCAAGCAGTTACCTGCGACAACGCACAGGTATGGTTTGGCATTTGGCATACAGATGGTGCCATGCGTGCCTCAAGCACTGCATGATGTCTGTATGCATGGCATTGTGACAGAACACGGCTGTATCCCCTGTAGGCATGCTCTACCATAGGGGAGGGGACTTCGAAGCCGGCAGGGGAAAGGAGAATTGTGTTGCACTCTAGTGTATTCATTAGCGCCGTGATTATGATTGCGGCAGCCGTGGTAGGACTCCTCGTCGGTTATATAGGACAGCGCGTCGCTACCCAACGGCAGCGACGTGAGACAGAAGAGCATACGCGTCGCATATTGCACGATGCGGAAAAAGAGGCCGAGAATAAGAAGCGTGAGGCGTCCCTCGAAGCGCAGGCCTCGTGGTACCAGGCTAAGGCTGGCATCGAGCAGGAAGCCGCCGCAACGAAGCTTGAGCTCCAGCGTTTGGAGAAAAAGATTCTCCTCCGCGAGGAGAATCTTGAACGCAAGTTCGAGCATCTTGAAGAGAAAGAACAGGCCCTTCAACGCCGTGACTACAGCCTGATCGAGCGCGAGGAACTCTACGCGCGCAAAGAGCAGGACCTCACCACCCTGCTGGCGACCCAGAGGCATACCTTAGAGCAGATGGCCCATATGACTGCTGCCGAAGCGAAGCAGCAACTCATAGATCGCATGCTCTCCGACGCCCGTGCGGATGCTGCCGAGAAGCTCCGCCGTACCGAAGAGGAGGCCAAGGAACTTGCACGCAAACGGGCGAGCTTTTATACAAGTCTGGCCATCCAACGCTTTGCTGCTGACCACGTGGTGGAAAGCTCAGTCTCTGTCGTGACGCTGCCGAGCGAGGAGATGAAGGGCCGCATCATTGGCCGGGAAGGGCGTAATATTCGTGCCTTTGAAACGGCGACAGGGGTCGACCTCATCATTGACGACACCCCAGAAGCCGTCATTATCTCAGGCTTTGACCCGATTCGCCGTGAAATCGCCCGGCTGGCACTGGAGCGTCTGCTGGCTGATGGTCGCATCCATCCAGGACGTATTGAAGACGTGGTGGAAAAGGTCAAGAAAGAGATGGCCAATACCCTCAAGGAAGAAGGTGAGGCCGCGGCCTTCGAAGTGGGGGTTGAGGATCTCCATCCAGAAATTGTCAAACTCTTAGGGCGCTTGAAGTACCGTACGAGCTATTCGCAAAATGTTCTCCAGCATGTCAAGGAAACGGCGTTCCTGGCCGGCATTATGGCCGCCGAACTCGGAGCGGACGAGCGTTTAGCGCGACGGGCAGGATTGCTCCATGATATCGGCAAAGCTGCCGATCATATGACGCAGGGCACGCACGTGCAAATCGGCCAGGAGATTGCTAAAAAGTACAGTGAACCCGACGTGGTGCTGAATGCCATTGGGTGTCACCATGAGGATGAGGAGCCGCGCTATATTGAAGCCATCCTGGTGGCTGCCGCGGATGCCTTGTCGGCGGCACGTCCTGGGGCGCGACGGGAGATGCTGGAAGGCTATATCAAACGTCTCCAGAAGCTGGAAGAAATTGGTGACTCTTTTGCCGGTGTCGAAAAAACCTATGCAATCCAAGCTGGACGCGAAATTCGTATTGTGGTCCAGCCTGACCAGGTGAATGATGCCGAAGCTACTTTACTCGCACGGGATGTGGCGAAACGCATTGAGCAGGAGATGGTCTATCCCGGGCAGGTCAGGGTGACGGTCCTGCGTGAGACGCGGGCGACGGAGTATGCCCGCTAAACAGCGTGTCAGGAGATACCTGGGGCCCCCAAAAGGTCCTGGAGTTGGATCACGAGTTGCTCAAAGGTCAGTGGGGCATTGACATTCATGGCCAGATAATGTCGCAGTTGCTCAAGCAACGCAAAGAGATTGAGGAGAGGCTCAACAGCCACAGCACTGGCCAGGCTCCCCAGCTCTGCTTGCAAATCACCATTGTACAGCGGGATCGTCGAAGTCACCTTCAGCATCACGAGGTCGCGACAGAACAGGGAGAGCCAATGCAGAATCTCCTCGCACTGCTCGCGTGACCCAGCCCATTGTCGGGCCAGGAGAAAGAGCGGCATACTTTTGGTGTGGCCGCGCTCCTGCAGCAACGTGTAGGCGTTTTGCCGCCTGGCGAGCACCTGGCCGATCTCGGCCTGCATCCAGGCATCGACGCGTCCTTCGGCAAGGGTTGCTACAAGGGTAGCAGTAGGTTCGTCTACCCCTTGTTGGAGCAGAATCGCTCGAATGTGGGGAGGGGCCAGCGGACGAAAAGGGATCTGTTGACACCGGGAAATAATGGTCAATGGCAACGCATCTTTTTTGCTCGTCAGGAGGAGTAAAAGCGCACTTGCGGGCGGTTCCTCTAACGTTTTCAGAAGAGCATTGGCTGCAGGAGGTGTCAAGCTTTCGCAGCCATCAATGATGACGACAGTACGTTGACTTTCATAAGGCCTGAAGCCGAGTTGGCGTTGCATGGCACGAATATGCTCAATGCGAATCGACGTACCCTCGGGGTTAATCACGACGACATCCGGGTGATTGCCGGTAGTCATTTTATGACAGGAAGCACACCGGTCACAGGCCTCAGCAGTGGTGCCTTGGCATACCAGGGCTTTGGCGAACTGCAACGCCGTGAGCTTTTTCCCAACTCCGCTTGGACCATAGAAGAGATAAGCATGACCAAGACGGGCACTTACTAAGGCTTTCTGAAGCAATGAGAGGGCATGCTCTTGACCAAGAATCGCGCTAAATGCCACAGGTGCTCCTTGTACTGCAGTTCTTGGGTACCAGGCTGGTAGCATATCATAGGGGAGAGGTATCTGTCATCCCTGCGCTGGGTGTGATACTGTTCGAGATCCTAGTTCACATACGAGAGAAGAGCGTGTTTGCAGGCTGTATGCTTAGAAAGCAGTCGTATTGCCTGGTATGGAGTGCTACAATAGACAAAGAGTACCGAGGAGTTGGACATAATATAAGGACAGTAGTGTAGGGGCATTGAGGTGATGTGAAGAAGGGTAGCGTGTATGCGAGAACCTCTGGGTTCTGAAGGACTGGATGAGCGCACGCGAAATATTTTAATGGCCGTTATCCACAGTTTTATTCATACAGGTGAGCCAGTCGGATCGCGGACGATCTCAAAACGCTTCGATTTTGGTATCAGTCCGGCCACGATTCGCAATATCATGTCTGATCTTGAAGAGCTAGGCTTTCTGGAACAACCGCACACCTCCGCCGGACGCATGCCGACAGATCAGGGCTATCGTTTTTATGTCGATAATCTCCGTGGCATCGAAGTGCTCAGCGCCGAGGAATCAGCCCTCATCTCACGGCGCTATGCACCGTATCATGGGGAAGTAGATGAGGTCATGACTGCTACTTCACGGTTGCTGTCCGAGATCTCGCGCTATGCTGGTGTCGTGCTCCATATCTTTTCGATTACAATCTTTAAGCGTATTGAGTTTGTCAAGATTCGCGGTCGGCAAGTCTTGGCGATTTTTGTTATGGAATCAGGAATGGTGCATAATAAGCTTATCATGCTGGATGAGGAGATAACCCAGGAGGAGCTGTATCAGATCTCCAATTACCTCAATCAGGAGTTTTCAGGCCAAGCCTTGCGGACAATACGCCAGCACGTTCTGGACCGCATGGCGGAGGAAAAAGCCCAGTATGATAAGCTATCGCAGCAAGCACTCAGTGTAGGCGTAAAAACCTTTGGGGAAACCAGCGAAGACGAGAGCGATATCTATTTGGGCGGCACGGCTAATATCATGGACCAACCCGAATTTGCGTCGAATCTTGAGCAGATGAAAGAACTCTTCAAAGCTTTTGAAGAGAAAAACCGCCTGATCAGTCTCCTTGATAAGTGTCTGGATGAACCCGGGGTCCATGTCGTTATTGGCTCCGAAACACCTTTTAAAGATATTCGTGAGTGTAGCTTCGTGACCCACACATACAGCTACGACAATCGTACGCTCGGTGTCCTCGGGGTCGTGGGCCCGAAACGCATGGTCTACCCACGGATCATGGCCATTGTCGATCACACAGCCAATATCGTCAGTAAAATCCTGACACAACAATAAGACCTTCACCGATTTGTCTGTATATGATTGCTTCTCTCGATTGTCAATGGTGGGAGATTTATGTACAGGTGCCTGAGAGCCTGAGCGAGGCTGCCAGTGAGTACCTCCACAGTCTTGGCTCAACGGCAGTGGTGTTCCATGAGCAGGCTATGCTGACCCCGCAGCATACCGTCTGCATCGAGACACGACCTGATACCACAGCCTGTACGGTTCTCCAAGGGGCCCTTCCTCTGGAGGACACGCTCTCTAACCATGTGGCTGTCCTGCAGCAGTGGCTCAGTACCTGTGCCGACGCGACCCCTGACGTGCAGCTCTACTGCAGACCACTGTTGGACGTGGATTATCTCACGCAATGGCAGCAGTTTTTCCAACCACTTTGCATTGGGGAGCGTCTCATGATCCGCCCCCCATGGGAGACCTCGCCCGTTCCTGCCACCATGGCGTGCCTCACACTCAATCCCGGTCCTGCTTTTGGGACAGGGACCCATCCGAGCACCCATCTGTGTCTGCTCATGCTGCTCCAGTACGCTGCACAATGCCAGGGTAGTAGATTACTCGACGTCGGGTGTGGCTCAGGTATTCTCAGCCTTGCCGCCTTGCAACTAGGATGGCAGAGCGCCGTAGGCGTAGATATTGATGCTCAGGCCATCGTTGTAGCCACGCACAATGCGGGGTTAAATGGTCTACAAGACCGAGCACGATTTCTCCATGGTTCATGGCAGCGCGTGACCGGTGTGTTTCCCTGCATAACCGCCAATGTCTATCTGGGGCCGTTGGTAGAGATGCTGCAGCCCTTGACAAGATATCTGGCCCCAGGGGGAACGATCATTCTCTCTGGTCTCTTAGCCTCCCAGGAAGCGACCATGCGTACAGCGATTCAGAACGCTGGATGCGCAGTCCAGGCAAGACGGGTAGAGGAGGAGTGGGTAGCCCTGGCAATCCGGCGTGTGGGTGAGGTGGAGCACGAGTTTCTCCACGTGTGAGCAGCCATGGGTATACACCGCGTTTGTGTTCCTCCAGAGACTCTACGACAGCCCACCATCACGTTGTCCCCAGCTATAGCCCACTATATTAGGCATGTGTTACGATTACGAGTCGGGGATGAAATTACCGTCTTCGATGGTACTGGTCAGGAGTGCCTGGTCCGCCTGACCAGCATGACAGCGACGCATGTACAGGGAGAGCCGCTGGCGTTGCTGGCCCCTACGCTGCTCACTCCCAAATCACTCATCCTTGGGCAGGCGTTACCTAAGGGACCAAAAATGGATCTGATTGTGGAAAAATGCTCTGAACTGGGTCTGACAACTCTCGTGCCGCTCCATACGGAGCGGACAGTGGTCCGTGAGACGTCAGAGCGGCTTGCCACAAAGATGGCGCGCTGGCAACGCATTGCGGCGGCGGCGGCGCGACAATGTGGGCGGCGGACGTTACTCGATGTCCAACCGCCTATGGCGCTGCGAGACTTTTGTGTGCGCTATGGCAGTGCCCCAGTCAAACTCGTCTGCTGGGAGGAAGAGCGGCAGCAAGGTCTACGGCAGATCTTAGAGAGTCTTACAGGTCAGGGGCCCATTGTGCTCTTGATCGGACCAGAAGGCGGTCTCACCGTTCACGAAATCGAGATGGCGCGTACAGAGGGCTTTACCACTGCCAGTCTCGGAGCGCATCTGCTTCGTACCGAAACAGCAGCAATTGTACTCACGGGTATTGTACGCTACAGTTTAGGCGACCTGGAACCATCGAGAGACCGCGCGTAAGGAGGGGTACACGGTGAAGGTACTCGTCGTAGGCAGTGGGGGACGGGAGCACGCGCTGGCCTGGAAACTTGCCCAGAGTCCTCATATCACAAAGCTTTACTGTGCCCCGGGCAATGCTGGCAGTCGTCAGCAGGCGGAAAATATCCCCATCGCAGCGGATGATATGGCCGGGTTACGACGTTTTGCTCTAGAGCAGGAGATTGATTTAACGGTCGTCGGCCCTGAATTGTCCCTGGCACGCGGCATTACTGATGTGTTTGCAGAGAGCAACCTGTGCGTCTTCGGTCCTACCCAGGCTGCGGCCCAACTTGAGACCAGTAAAGCGTTTGCTAAAAGGTTTATGTGGGCAGAGGGCATCCCGACGGCTGAAGCAGCGATTTTTGATGATGTGACGCAAGCCCAGGATTATATTCGTTGGCATGATGCACCCCTGGTAGTCAAGGCAGACGGCTTGGCAGCTGGAAAGGGGGTGACGGTTTGTCAGACCCGTGACGAGGCCCTGCACGCAGTCCAGCAGGCGATGCAAGCCAGAGTGTTTGGCGAGGCGGGACGCCGTGTGGTGCTTGAGGAGTTGCTGCGTGGCGAGGAAGCCTCCTTTCATGTTTTAGTGGATGGCGAAAACGTACTCCCTCTGGCCGCCGCCCAAGATCATAAGCGCGTCTATGAGGCGGACTGCGGCCCAAACACTGGTGGGATGGGGGCCTATTCGCCTGCGCCGGTCATTACGGCGGCGCTCCATCAGCGTGTTATGACGGAGATTATTGAGCCGACAGTACGCGGGATGGCAGCCCGTGGCATACCATACCGCGGTGTGCTGTATGCAGGGCTGATGATTGTTGACGAGCGTCCATACGTCATAGAATTTAACGCACGATTTGGTGATCCGGAGACCCAGCCATTACTCGTACGACTGCATAATGACCTCTTGCCGTTGCTCGATGGCGCAGCCCGGGGGCATTTAGGCAATCTGCAAGCAGAATACCTGGCAGACGCTGCGGTGTGTGTGGTGATGGCGTCAGAGGGCTATCCTGGATCGTATGCCGTAGGAGCCCCTATCGTTGGTGTGGAGAAGATCAAACGCCTGGAGAACACATGGGTTTTTCATGCTGGGACGGACATACAGGAGGGGCATCTGGTGACTAATGGTGGACGCGTGCTCGGCGTGACCACGCGCGCTGCCTCGCTGGCGTCGGCTATCACACACGCATATCAGGCGGTGGCGCAGATTCAATGGCCAGGGATGCATTACCGACGCGATATCGGCTATCGGGCTCTCTAGCGCGTCCCCGCCTAACGGTTGTGGTCTTGGGCAAGGTCGGGAGGATGAGGAGCATGATGAAAAAGGTCGAAGCCATCATCAAGCCTTTCAAGCTCGATGAAGTCAAGGAGCGTCTGAACACGGTTGGAGTGCATGGGCTGACGGTGACAGAGGTGAAAGGGTTTGGGCGTCAAAAAGGGCACACAGAATTGTATCGAGGGGCGGAGTACGTGGTAGATTTTTTGCCCAAGACTAAGCTGGAAATCCTGGCTCCAGAAGAACAAGTGGACGATATCATCGACGCCATTATGACAGCGGCCCATACGGGACGCATTGGCGATGGGAAAATTTTTGTCTTGCCAGTGGAGGATGTGGTGCGTATTCGGACGGGGGAACATGGGAAGGATGCTATATAAGCTTGGAGCGGTTGCCCTACACTCTAGGACCAACTCCTCTATCTGAGGCTAAAGCCCTCCAGCCTCTTGGATACTCATGAACAGATCTCGGCTACGGCTTGCTCTACTGCTATCAGCCCTTACGCACGTCCTTGTCCTTGGTCTCCTGCGCTTCATTCCACTCACGGCGCTGACACGGCCGGCGGCGTCGACCTCCGATGCCCCGGTAGCAGTGCAATTGTTGGAATTACCGTCGCAGTCCCAACCGCAGATTGCCCAAACACCAGAACGTACGCGTAAGCTCCCCGAAGCCCCAGTACGCAAGCTCGAACCTAAGGCGCCACAACCTCCGGCACCTCTGCGTGCCTCAGAGCCAGCCACACCGAAACCGGCAGCCCCCCCGCCCAAAGGTGGCACAGTCGTCGATTTGCCGAAACCGGTGCGTGAAGAGCGCCCTGATAATGCGCGTCTCGTCTCGCGCTATGACAGTAAAGCGCAGGATGTTGGGCCAGGAGAAGGGGGCACGCGTAAGCCTTCCGGAGAGCAGCCGCGTGCTATGCCTCCAGATATTCCGCTCCCAGAGCGTTACAGTGCCGGTAAGCCCACACTGCCCGACGCGTCTTTAGAACCGTCGGTGCCAGCCGTCGCAGCGCCCCCAGGCGTGACGCCGGCTCCACCTAAGCCATCGAGTTCTCCGGCGGCGAAAGCAGAATCGGCTCCACCCAAGCCGCCAGCCCCTGTGCTCAAGAGCGAGATCTTGCCACCCCCCAAACCGCCGGCCCCAGCACCGCAGGCTAAACCGGCGCCGCTGCCACGTCCAACCCCGCCGGCCTCACCGCGCCCGCCAGCGGAGGAAAAACGTCGGCCTGAGGCGCCAGCGAGTACCCCGTCAGCGCAGGCGAAAGCGGCTCCACGTCTCGTAGAGCCCCCCCGAGCGCCGGCAGAAGAGGCACGTCAAGCAGAAGGACTCCCTGGTGGGAGCATGCCGCAAATACCACCGGTTCCTACGCCGCCAGCCGTGCCGAAGATACCGCAGGGACCTGAACGTCAGAGACTCACGCCCGAACAGGAACTTGCCATGGTGCAGCGCAGTGCCCAGGAGCGTGAGGAGGCTGGGAAGTCAGCCGGCAGCGGGAAGCAGGCCCTGGCTGAACATTTTGCCCGTTTAGAAAAACATCAGCCGTTGCCCTCTTTCGATGCCCCAGGTGTGTTCGAGCAGGGTCCGGAACGTTCTGGAGAAGGTTCCGGCACCGGCGAGGGTGGGAAGTATCGTTCGATCGCTTCGTATGGCTTTAAGCATGTCTCCTATCTGCTCAGCATGCAGCGTAAAATCGAGCTGGTGTTTACTGTGCCGCAATTTCGTCCCGATCATGGTGCCATAGGCGTGCCGGTTGTCGGCTTTACCGTCCGACGCAATGGTGAATTGGCGGAAACGGTGCTGCTGCGTTCGTCAGGGTATCCAGCGGTGGATCAAGCTCTCCTGAAAGCTGTCAAACGGGCGGCGCCGTATCATCCGTTTCCCGACGATATGCCTGACCAAGAAATTAGCATACGCATTTATGCGTCACTCTCATAACCACATGGCCACACGACGCGTATGACAGACACGTATATTTTGGCTCTTGACCAGGGGACAAGTAGTTCACGGGCGCTGCTCTTCGATCGCACTGGTCACGTGGTACATCAAGTGCATCAGGCATTTCCACAACACTATCCGCAACCTGGTTGGGTGGAGCACGATCCCGCTGATCTCTGGCACTCGCAGCTCACCACGGCGCAACAAGTCCTCCAGCAAGCGGGTGTGCACCCTACGCAGGTGGCAGCCCTGGGGGTGACCAATCAGCGTGAAACGACGCTCATCTGGGACCGGGCGACTGGGGAACCGATTTATCCAGCCATTGTCTGGCAATGTCGCCGTACTGCGCCCCTGGTAGAAGCGCTACGGTCCCAGGGCTGGGACGCAGAGATCCAGCAACGTACCGGGCTCGTCCTCGATGCCTATTTTTCAGCCACCAAGGTCCAGTGGCTGCTGCACCATATTCCCGGGGCCCGCCCCCGTGCGCTGCAGGGCCAGCTAGCGTTTGGGACGGTAGACACATGGTTACTCTATAACCTCAGTGGTGGGTGCTTGCACTGCACAGATTACTCGAATGCGGCACGGACAATGCTGTACAATATCCACACGCGCTGTTGGGATACCGAGATTCTGCGTGCGTTGGATATTCCAGCCGCTCTCCTTCCCGACGTGTGTGATTCGAGCGGTGTGTTTGGCACAACAGCCCCAGACCATTTCGACGGGGTGCCGATTCCTATTGGCGGTGTGATAGGCGACCAACAAGGCGCCCTCTTTGGTCAGGCCTGTTTTACGCCCGGGGCGGTCAAGAACACCTACGGCACGGGCTCTTTTGTACTGATGCACAGCGGCACCCAGCCTGTCACAGGATCGCATGGTCTTCTCAGTACCATTGCCTGGGGCCTGCATGGTACCCTGACCTATGCCCTCGAGGGCAGTATCTTCTCGACAGGCTCGGCCATGCAGTGGCTACGGGATGAATTGCAGATCCTCCAGAGTACTGCGGAGAGTGAAAGGCTGGCAGCCAGCGTATCGGACACGCATGGGGTGTATTTCGTACCAGCGTTTACTGGGCTGGGCTCTCCCCACTGGGATATGTATGCGCGTGGGCTGTTGATCGGGCTGACACGTGGTACGAGCCGGGCGCATATTGTCCGTGCAGCCCTGGAAGCAATGGCCTATCAGACTTGCGATGTGGTCAACAGTATGGTCGCCGCGGCGGGTGTGCCAGTCTCAGTCGTACGTGTGGATGGGGGGGCAGCGGTCAACGCTCTAGCCATGCAGTTTCAGAGCGATATGTTACAAGCGCCGGTCCAACGGCCTCAGGTTGTGGAAACGACAGCCCTGGGAGCTGCCTATCTCGCCGGCTTAGCTGTGGGTTATTGGGAAAGCCAGGACCAGATTGCGGCAAACTGGCGTTTGGATCGTACCTATACGCCACAGATGTCCGTGGCTCATCGTGATCGTCTCTACCGTGGCTGGCAGGAGGCGGTGCGCCGCTCCCGGGCCTGGGCTACAGAGGCAGCGACGTAATATGGGGGCAAGAGTTCCCTGACCCTCTAGGCCAGCGACCCGGTGTGTGCACAGAGTGTATGCTATGTCCGAGCACGTCCACCATACACGTGTTGCCGTCATTGGCGCAGGTTCCTGGGGCACGGCATTGGCCAATCTCCTGGCGACCAAAGGCTATGAGGTTAGCCTCTGGGCTCGGGGCCAGCGCCTGGCCCAGCGTATGACCTATGAACGAGAAAACGCGTTGTACTTACCTGGTGTCTCATTGCATGCACGCCTCACGTCGACGGCTGATTTTGCTGAAGCAGCGTATGCTACGACCGTCTTTATCTCAGTCGTGCCTTCGCATGCCGTACGGACTGTGTGGGAGATGTTGACTCCCATGCTCCCAGATGTAGCGCTCTTAGTAAGCGCCACAAAGGGTATAGAGACAGGTTCGCTGTGCACCATGTCCCAGGTGCTGCAAGCGACTCTCGCCCTGAAACAAGGCATCGAGATCGCTGTCTTATCCGGCCCGACATTTGCTCGTGAAGTGAGCCAGGGCACTCCAAGCGTGGCGGTGGCTGCTGCCACCAGTCAGGCCGTGGCAGAGACGGTTCAACAGCTTTTGAGCACTGCGACATTTCGTGTGTATACCAATACCGATGTGCTTGGGGTCGAACTCGGGGGGGCGCTAAAAAATGTCATGGCAATTGCCGCTGGCATCTGTGACGGTCTCAATCTCGGCTATAATACACGTGCTGCCCTGATTACACGTGGTTTAGCCGAGATGACGCACCTTGGCGTGGCGATGGGCGCAAAGGCCCAGACATTTGCCGGGCTCTCTGGTATGGGAGACCTGGTCTTGACGTGCACTGGCCCTCTCAGTCGGAATTATGTGGTAGGAGTACAATTGGGACAGGGCAAAAAACTGTCGGATATTTTGTCACACATGCACATGGTCGCTGAAGGAGTGACCACCGCCAGTGCTGCGGTGGCCCTGGGAGAGCGTTATCAAGTGGAAATGCCCATTGCTGAAAAAGTCTATGCCCTGCTGCAGGACCATATTACACCGCACGAGGCGGTCACAGAACTAATGCAACGCACCTTGAAGCATGAGGATCGCTGAAGGGCGAGTGTATGAATCGCGTGCAGTTGGCTCAGCTACTTAAGAATATTGCTGCGGGCAAGGTTACCCCCGAGGCCGGCCTGGAGCAATTACGCTTTCTCCCCTATGAAGACGTGGGGTTCGCACGGATTGATCATCACCGGAGTCTCCGCCAGGGTGTGCCGGAAGTCATCTACGGCGAAGGCAAAACCGTCGAGCAGGTACGCATTATTGGCGAACGTATTCTTCTCCATGGCAGTGACCTGCTTGCCACACGCCTCTCTCCGCCAGCGGCGGAAGCCCTCCTGACGCTTGCACCGCAGGCAGAATACAACGCTATAGCGCGCACTGTTGTGGTGCGTCAGGCGTCACATCCTACGAGCACTACAGGCGTGGTCCTCGTGGCCGCGGCTGGGACTTCAGACCTCCCTGTCGCCGAGGAGGCTGCGGTCACGGCCAGGGCCCTCGGGAGTACCGTGCAAACGGTGTATGACGTTGGCGTAGCAGGATTACACCGTCTCCTCGATCAATATGCTCTCCTGGCCGCGGCCAGGGTTCTCGTTGTTGTGGCGGGCATGGAAGGCGCACTTCCCAGCGTAGTGGGGGGCCTGGTAGATAAGCCGGTCATTGCCGTGCCCACCAGTGTAGGGTATGGGGCGCACTTCCATGGCCTGGCACCGCTGCTGGCCATGCTCAATAGCTGCGCCGCTGGGATAGCGGTGGTGAATATTGACAATGGCTTCGGCGCCGGCTACATGGCGCATAGCATTAACCTCATTGGTGAAACAGCGACCGGCTCGGCCTCAGAGACGATGCAGGAACAGTAGATATGCGCATTGCTTATGTCCATGGCTATGAAGGTGTGACGGGGCCGCTGTTGTTAGGGGCTTGCCTTGATGCCGGCGCTTCACTCACGAGCGTGGAACAGGTCTGGCACCATCTACGCCTCCCGGCAGCGGAGGTGTCATGCGCACGTGTGTCCTGTGCCGATGCGCTGGCCACGCATGTGACCTGGACTGCTCCACACGCGCACGCATTTCTACACGCACACTCCTATGCGACTCTCATAGGCTTGCTTGAGCAGAGTGAGGCTTCTTCGTATGTTAAGCAACGTGTACTGCTCTTGCTGAGGCACTTTATTGCAGCAGTAGCACGTGTCCATGGTGTGACAGAGGGGGGAGAACTTGCTCTCCAGTCTGCGTTTCTGCCCGAGATACTCTACCTGGGGAGTGGTGTCGCTAGTGCGCTGGAAGAGCTCGCTATTGAGCAAGTTATCGCGGCCCCCATGCCGCTGAGCACTGGGTTCATCGATGATGCACAGGGACGCCGACCCCTGCCCCATCCCCTCACTGCTGAACTCTGCCGGGACCTGCCAGTCTCTGGCGAGGGTGTACCGCGCCATGCCGAACAGACGACAGTTGGCGGGGCAGCGCTACTCACCGCCTGGGCCACACGTTTCGGTCCGCTCCCTGACATGACGGTTGTGGGCACAGGCTATGGTCGCACGGCGGCATCCGCAGCGGAAACTGCACACCGTCTGCAAGTGCTGCTGGGCGAGACCGTCGGCCCTGCTGCTGCCGAGCGCATTGCCGTCATTGAAGCCAATATTGATGACATGAACCCTGAGTTCTACGAATGCGTTGCCGAGCGTTTGTTTGCTCAGGGGGCTTTAGATGTCACCCTCACTCCACTGTTCATGAAGAAAAATCGTCCAGCCAATACCTTAACTGTCTTGGCCCCTCTCCACGCAGTCGCCACCTTATCACACCTGATCCTCCAGGAAACTTCGACATTTGGTGTCCGTGTACACGAAGTCTGGCGCCATAAACTCGAACGTTTCCATCGTCAGGTTGACACACGCTATGGCATCATCCCTGTGAAGTGTGGCGTCTTAGACGGTCGCATTGTGCAGGCTGCGCCAGAATATGAAGCTTGTAAACGTCTTGCCCTCGAGCAGGGGGTACCCGTCCGCCTCGTCTACGCTGAAGCCGCCAGCCTCGCGGCTCCCTGGCTGAGCTGAGGACGATCATACCGGCTGACTCTACCTGGCAGGGAGAACTCTCCTCGTATGCATGATCGTGTACAATCAACAGACCAGCGTACTAGCGGTCTCTTGTGCCATCTCACCTCCTTACCCGGACGCTACGGGATTGGGGACCTGGGTGCCTCGGCATACCAGTTCGTCGATTTTCTGGTGGCGAGCGGTCAGCAGTACTGGCAGGTGCTCCCTTTGGGACCACCGGACGATGTCTATTCGCCCTATCAGGGGGCTTCAAGCATGGCTGGGAACACCCTCCTGCTTAGCCTGGACACCCTGGTGACGGAGGGGTGGCTCGCCCCAGAAGCGCTCCACGATGCCCCGGTCTTTCCAGACGCTGCTGTGCAGTACGAAGCGGTCATCCCATGGAAGGGAGCCCTGCTGCGGCAGACTGCAGCCCGGTGTGTGCAGGCGTGCTCGGGGACCGATCGTCTCACCTTCGAAGCGTTTTGTACCGAGCAGCACGCCTGGCTTGAGGCTTTTGCCAGGTTTATGGCACTCAAAGAGGCCAATGCAGGTCTTCCCTGGACGCAGTGGACACACCGCACCGAGCCTGATCCAGTGGCCGTGGCGTCCTACAAGTTTTTGCAGTGGCAATTTTTTCGGCAATGGCAAGCGCTGAAGCAATACTGCCATGACTGTGGCATTCGTCTGATTGGCGATCTCCCCATCTATGTGGCCCACGATAGTGCGGATGTCTGGGGGCATCCCACCTTGTTTGCCCTGGATGACACGGGCCAACCCACGGAAGTCGCTGGCGTCCCGCCAGACTATTTTAGTACGACAGGACAGCGGTGGGGAAACCCGGTGTACCACTGGGACGTCATGGCTGATACGGGCTATGCTTGGTGGATTGCACGGCTGCGAGCCATCCTGGAACTCGTGGATATCGTGCGTCTGGACCATTTTCGTGGTTTCGAAAGCTACTACGTCATCCCCGCCGCTGCGCCTACGGCTATACAAGGCACATGGCGCAAAGGCCCTGGCGATCGTCTTTTTGCCGCCTTGCGTCAGGCGTTGGGAGGTTTACCATTTATCGCCGAAGATTTAGGCATCATTACGCCTGAAGTCGTCGACTTGCGGGAACGCTGGGGTCTACCGGGCATGCGCGTCTTACAATTCGCGTTTGGGAGTGATGCCTCAGACGATCCCCACAAGCCGCATAACTATCTGAAACACTGTGTGGTCTATACCGGAACGCATGATAACGACACGGCACGGGGCTGGTTTAGCACGCTCGTGCCGGAGGAACGCCAGCGTGCCTTGCGGTACCTGCACAGCACGGGCCGGGCCGTGCATTGGGACATGATCCGTGTGGCCCTGGCGTCGGTGGCTGACACCGTCATTGTACCCCTCCAGGACGTTCTCGGGCTCGGGACCACCGCGCGCATGAACCAGCCGGGGACGAGTGCGCAGAACTGGCGGTGGCGCTTACAGCCCCGGCAGTTACACACCCGCCTCAGTGAGCGGTTAGGCATGCTCACACACACATACGGACGGCAGTAGGAAGCCACTTACAGGCGCAACCACGAGCAGGCATATGGTCCCAGCGTCAGCGCATACGGTCCAGTCTCAATTGGGGGGGCCTCTCCTTTACCCAATATCTCGCGCGGGACCCTGCCTGTATAGGCTGTGAGGTCTAATTCTACCCGCTGGGGCTGGGATGACAGATTGGCCACGACCAGAATGGTGTCGGTGGCGTCGTGGCGTATGTAGGCCAGGATGGCGCGATTATGTGGCTGCAGCAGCGTCATCTCCCCACGTCCAAATACCTTGTGCTGCTTACGTAGGGCAAGCATACGCTTCATCCATCTCAGTAGTGAGGCAGGATCGCGCTCCTGGCTTTCGACGTTGATCACCTGGTAGCCATAGATGGGGTCCATGATCGCTGGGGCGTACAGCCGTGGGCTCTCGGCACGGGAAAACCCCGCGTTGCGGTCGCCTGACCACTGCATTGGTGTGCGCACTCCGGCGCGATCGTCCAGGAAAACGTTGTCGCCCATGCCGATCTCGTCCCCATAGTAGAGGATGGGAGTGCCTGGCAGAGACAAGAGCAGACTGTGCAGGAGCTGGAGGCGGCCCAGATGCCCATGCGCCAGGGGTGCGAGGCGGCGGCGAATCTCCGTATGCAAGAGCATACCCGGCTCTGGGGCATAGGCCTGATACAGAAGCTGGAGTTCTGCTTCCGTGAGCATCTGGACGCCCATAGCGTCATGGTTGCGTAAAAAGAATCCCCACTGGGAATTGTATGGGAGGGCCGGCGTCTGCTGCAGCATGTCCGTGATGGGCGTCCGATCTTCCTGGTATAGGGCGAGAAAGAGGCGTGGCACCAGGGGAAAGTGGTAGGCCATGTGGCATTCGTCGTCCGCCCCAAAATACGCCCGAATGTCTGCTGGCGTCTGCGTCACTTCGGCCAGCAACATGCGGTCCTCATAGTGCTGGTCCAGGAAACAACGCATGGCCTTCAGGATGGCGTGCGTCTCCGGCAGATTGGCGTTGTCGGTGCCCTCACGTTCGCACAGATACGGGATGGCATCGAGACGGAAGCCATCCACACCAAGGTCGAGCCAGAAACGCATGGTCTGCAACATCGCGTCAAGGACGAGGGGATTGGCGTAGTTGAGGTCAGGCTGTTGGGCGAAAAAGCGATGCCAGTAGTAGGCTTCCGCTACCGAGTCCCAGGTCCAGTTCGAGGTCTCGACGTCTCGGAAAATAATCGGTGTGCCAGCATAGCGCTGCTCTGTGTCGCTCCAGACATAGAAATCGCGGGCCGGTGCACCAGGCTTGGAGCGCCGTGCGGCCTGAAACCAAGGATGCTGGTCGGAGGTGTGATTGGCCACCAGTTCGGTAATCACCCGCAGGCCGCGTGCATGGGCTGCCTGCATGAAGCGCTGAAAATCGTCCAGGGTGCCATAGGCCGGGTGCACGTTCTGGTAGTCGGCGACGTCATAGCCATCATCGCGCAGGGGCGAGGGATAAAACGGCAGCAACCAGAGGGCCGTGACGCCCAGATCCTGCAAATAGTCCAGCTTCTGTGTCAGTCCTGGAAAATCGCCGATCCCGTCGCCATTGCTGTCGTAGAAGGCCCGCACGTGGAGTTCGTAGATGATTGCGTCTTTATACCAGAGCGGATCGGAGTGGGTCAGATCTGAGTGTGCCATGCGTGTTCTCTGCTCCTCTGTAGCGCCAGCCAACGTGCACGTCGGGTGGTCCAGTGACGCGCCTCTATGCAATAATACCTAAGCGCGGCTTGCAGGAGATCTATAGGGGAACAAATTTTTTCGGTAAAGGAGGGCGCTCTATGCCCTACCGGCGTATTTACGAAATCAACACGCGTGTCTGGCTGGCGGAGCTCGTGGCGGCTCAGACGATCCCTGAAGCTACTCTGGCAGCTATACCCGAGTCGTACATCAACCTCTGGCGGCGCTGGCAGATCGACGCTGTCTGGCTCATGGGGGTGTGGGAGCCCAGTCTGTACAGTGCTCGGGTGGTGCGAGACAATACGGCCTCGGTCGTGTCTTTGCAGCCTGCCCTCGACGACTTTACCCTCGACGATTGCCTCAGCTCCCCGTATGCCGTGCGAAATTATACCGTCTCCGAGCAGCTTGGGGGCCTGGAGGGATTGCTCCGCTTGCGCGCCCGACTGCACCAGGCTGGCCTGGGGCTGATCCTGGATTTTGTGCCCAATCATACGGCCTGCGATCATCCCTGGGTGCACGAGCATCCGCAGTATTATGTCCAGGGCTCCATGTCCGAAGCAACCCGCGCTCCCGGAGACTATTTTCCTGTGCAAACGGCGCAGGGCCTGCGCTATATCGCCCATGGCAAAGACCCCTATTTTCCTTCCTGGTGCGACACGGCACAGTTGAACTACAGTAACCTGGAACTGCACGACGCCATGCAAGACCAACTCCTGCGTCTGGCAGAGTGGTGCGATGGGGTACGCTGTGACATGGCGATGTTGTGCCTGTCCGATATCTTTAGTCAGACCTGGAGTAGACTGGACCTCCCAGTACCGCCGCGCGAGTTCTGGCACGAAGCTCTGCAGGTAGTGCGGGCACGCTTTCCCGATTTCTGCTATATAGCCGAGGTCTACTGGGGTCTGCAAGGGCGCCTGCAGCAGCTTGGCTTCCAGCTCACGTACGACAAAGAGTTTTATGATGCATTGCTGGCGCGCGATATCGATAGGCTGGGGGCCAGTATATGTACCCCACATACCCCGCTCGAGGCCAACGTACGTTTTCTAGAAAACCACGACGAGACACGCGCCGCAGCATGCTTCAGCGACCACCAGCAGGAAGCGGCGATGTTGACCATTGCGACACTTCCAGGGGCGATCTTGTTGCATGAGGGGCAAACCGAGGGCTACCGTGTTCGTACCCCGGTGCAACTCCGTCGCCGCCGGCAAGAGCCCGGCAATCAGCGCCTGCAGAGGTTTTACGAGCGTTTCTTATCCTTACCGGATATCCGACAGGGCCATTTTGTTGTGCTACACGCGTGCCCGGTGCATGCGGGAGATGATACATACAAAGCGCTCCTGGCCTGGGCCTGGGCTCATGAGACGCAGTGCTGGCTCGTCGTCATCAATTATGCTGAGCGCATGAGTCAGGGCTTGCTTAACCTGGCAGCTCTCCCCTTACCCTCTGGTGTTGTACGCTTCAGGGATCACTTGCACGACAGCACCTATGAGCATAGCTGTGAGACCGTACAGGGCCCTGGCCTTCCGGTGGTGCTCCCGCCTTTTGGCACGCATCTTTTGGAAGTGACACCGCATATCTGATATTCGGAGTGATTACATTACGATCTAAGGTAAAGCATGCTGTGCAACTCCCTTCTTGCAGCTCCTATGCCGAAGGAAACTTGTCAAGAGTGGACGATTTGTCGTATGATGCGCACGAACACATATTGGCTGAAAGCAGCTCCAGAGAAATTTGAGTCGAAAAGATTGTGTTTCAATACGAGAAACTATGGGCTATGTCCCCCGGTGCATTTTTGTAGGCGTATTTCCTGGAGACCACCACACTGCGGACCCTCACACTCCACTTTCCCGAGCAAGCGCTCCCCACCTTGGATACTTTGCTGAAGCAGACGCAAGAAGCCCGTATCTACCGCCGTGCCCAAGCGGTGCGTGCAGTCGTCCAAGGGCACCGCCTCTCAATGGTGTCTGACGCGCTGCACTTGATCTATGCCGCGCTGCGCAAGTGGGGCCATCGCTTCGCCAACCAGGGAGTCCAAGGCTTGGTGGATCGCCCCCGCCCTGGGCGTCCCCCCAAGGTGACCTGCGAACTGACACACCCCCTCGATCGGCTCGTCGACCAAGCCCCCCTGCAGCACGGCTCCACGCATGCCCAGTGGAGCGGTCAGGAACTCGCCACCATCTTGGCTCGTCAGACCGGCATCCAGCTGAGCCGTGAGAGTGTCCGCGAGGTGTGAAAAAAAGACGTCCGCGACCACCGTCCCACGGGGCGCCTCGGTCCCGCTCCCGCCGAGCGGTCATGGGCGTCGCTCGCACTGGCGGCCCTGGAATATCGCGCTCGGCGCGGTGAGATCATTTTGATCTATGAAGAGGAAACCATTCTCTGGCGTTTTGCCCTCCCCCGTGTGGGCTGGTGGCACGGGAAAGCCCAGCGTTATCGCCTACCAGCTCGGCCGCTAAGTCCCAGCCAGATCAAACGCGAAGAGGCGCTCAAACGCCAGGCGTGGGGGCGCTATCGGCGGTGGAGTCGCGTGTCGAGCGGCGTGTGACTCAGCGTCATCGGCGCCGTCCAGTATGGCACCTCGAAAGCCTTGTATAAAGTCGTCCCGCAGTTTGATACGGAGGGGTTTCGGCAATATATCCATCAACTGATGGCCCTCTTGCGCCACACCGGGAAAGAGGTGGTCCTCGTCGTCGACCGCAGTGGTCTTCACCGAGCGCACAAGCTCGCGTCAACACTGGCCCACTGGCATGAACAGTTTCGGTTGCAGTTCTTGCCGGCTCGATGCGGACACCACCTCAATCCCATTGAAGGTTTTTGGCGGGTGATGAAGGACCGGATCGGCGCCGGACGGTGTTTTCCCGATCTGCATCAGCTCTATGAGCGCATGCGCCAAGTCCTCATGGCCCATCAAGAGCGCCCTATCTACCAGTTTCACTGGTAACGATTCTGCCTCGAACTTTATGGGAGCTGCTAGATGGGAGCGCCCTGTCCAGGGCGGGCTGAAGTCCGGACGAAAGGTGAACAGCGCCAGGATGCGAGCCGTGGGGCCTTGAGCGATCAGGAGGCTGAGGAACTCCAGCGTGGACGGATCGACCCAGTGCATGTCTTCCATCACAAACAGCACGGGCTGCCGGGCCGCAATGCGCAGCAGGATGGGCAGCAGGGCATACAGGAGCTGCTGCTTCTGCTGCTCGGGAGCGAGGGTCAAAGGGGCATACTCGGCCGGCAGTGGGAGGGAGAGCAGGGCAGCAAAGAGCGGCACGGCCTCGGCCAGTGACAGGTCATACTGTACCAAGAACCCCTGAAGTTTGCTGAGCTTCTGCTCCGGGGTCTCCTCGCGCTCGAAGCGTAACGCCACCCGCTCCAGCAGTTCGATCCAGGGATACAGGGCGGTATTTTGGTAGTAGGGCGAACACTGGCCCAGCGTCAACAACGCCTGGGGCTCGGCGGCCACCTGTTCTTGCAGCACCTGCACCAGGCGCGATTTGCCAATTCCTGCCTCGCCGCTGAACAGTACCACCTGCCCGACCCCCTCCTTGACCTGCGCCCAGCGCTCCACGAGGAGCCCGATTTCCTGCTCCCGCCCACCAGGGGGGGCCACCCGGCGCTGCCGGCCGCTTCCAGGCGGCTGCGCACCATACTCTCATAGAGCACCCGATAGACCGCCAGTGGCTGAGTGAAGCCTTTCAGCAGAGGGGTCCCTAAGGGTTGGCAGGCAAAAAAACCGCCGAGCAGCTGGAAAGTGGCAGCGCTGATTACCAGGGTATTGGGCGCCGCGAGACCTTGCAGACGGGCAGCCAGGTTGGGCGTCTCGCCGAGCGCCAGCTGTTCCTGGCGGGTCTCTCCCCCCACGTCGCCCACCACCACGAGCCCGGTGTGGCACCCTAGGCGCGCAGCCAGGGTCACCCCCCGCTGGCGCGACTGTGTCGGCGCAGGGCGCAGCCCTTCCTGTGCCAGGCGGGTGTTGAGTTGGCCCAGCGCCTCCACCATCCCCAGTCCCGCCCGCACCGCCCGCTGCGCATCATCTTCGTGTGCCCGGGGATAGCCAAAGTAGACGAGCAAGCCATCGCCGAGGTACTGCGCAATATGCCCCTCAAAGCGGGCGATCACCTTGGCACAGACGTCTTGATAGGCCCGCACCACCTCACGCAGATCCTCCGGGTCGAGCTGACTGGCGAGCACAGTCGACTCCACCAGGTCACAAAACAGCACGGTGAGTTGACGGCGTTCAGCGTCGGCAGGACGTGAGACTGGTCCAGCAGCGGTGGCCAGGACGTCCGCCACCGGTGGCGCCTGGGCTGGGTCGTCGTCCTGGGTCGCATCCTGCGATGCACTGGCCGTAGGGGGCGATGCGGGGTCGCCTGCCCACACCAGGACGCGGCCCGCCTCATCGACGGCAAGCCGCTCGGCATCGATCAATGCCTCCTTCAGCGCCTCCAGCTGATCCTCGTCCAGCTGGAACTGGAGCCGAAGCGTCCGGTACGTCACTCGCCCTCGACGTTGGAGCATCGCAATCGCTTGATCGAGAATCTCCTCAAAGGTCATCGCCCACCCTCCCGAAGCTGATGCGGCATGCAGAAGACGGTGTGGGAATGGAACAGGCCGTTCGAGCGTATGTATACCGCATATGGGTGACAAAAGAAAGCGGGCAATACTGGCAGTATGTGACGTAGAGATGACGCCATGCCTCACAGATGCGCGGAGGCATGTGTCACGTGCGCTTGGGCAGACTGCCACCGCCACAGACCCACACGGGCTCCAGGAGTGCACCATGTCTCCCACCACCCAATCCCGTCAAAAGACACGCGAAAGCCAGACAGCATCGCCGTCTCACAGCGCAGGAGCGCCTCGCACGTGATCGCCACCAGGCGCAGCACGCCGCCAAGGTCTTGGAGCAGGCCCTCCATGAGTTGGACCTCCCCGAAGACCTGGTAGCCGAGATTGAAGGGCGCTTGCGGAGTCAACAGAAGCTATTAGGCAAGATCTGTGGGGTGATGTTTCCCGCGCTATTCGGGTGCCGCACCAACACAGAGCTATGTCGGGTGCGGGGCTGGGATAAGAATCTACCCTCCCGTCTGCTCGGGGCGCTGCCCAAACGATCCTAGATCAAGCGACTCCGCCACTTGGGCCTGGAGGTATTGGTGCCGTTGTGGCACCATGTTGCCCGTATGAGTGAGGCCACGCGCAGCCGCTGGCAGTGGACCTGGGTGGGCGATGACTCGGTCTTCAAAAAGTATGG
>Ga0111538_10001585_pt1 | contig 32012 bp, 32 predicted proteins | sample SoiMethybrSBSTD1_FD_79669 | JGI IMG/M metagenome (GOLD analysis project Ga0111538, IMG submission 79669) | Bulk soil microbial communities from a Populus tree surrounding site in Tennessee, USA - Soil MetaG P. TD hybrid SBSTD1 (version 2)... | ecosystem: Environmental > Terrestrial > Soil >... | reverse complement strand
GATTCGCCGGCCGTCTTGAATTCACCGCGGGCGAAGATCTCGGGCAGAACGCCGATGCGATCGAGGACGCGCCGGAAATAGCGGGTCTCGACGGCGACGCCGAGAGGAGCGATCGAGCTCGCGGGACCGATGACGATCTTGTCGGCCGCGGACGCGACGAGCATCTCGCGCGACCCGCCTCCCATTGGGAGGTACGCGAAGAGCGACTTGTTGCTCTCTTTGAGGCGAATCAATGCCTGACGAAGCGACGTGGCTACTGCGGCGCCCGCATGAAGCGATCGAATTTCGATGACGAGCCCGTTGACCTTGGGGTCCGCCGCTATCAGCCTGACGAGCTCGCGCACGCGGATGAGTGACGTCGCTCGTGACGGCATGCGCTGCCACCAGGGCCGTCGGTCGGCGAGCTCGACCACCGGGCCATCGAGCGTCAGCACCACCAGGCTGCCTTCTTTCAACAAGCGTCGCGCACGCAGCGCTCGATACGGCGCGGAGAGTGTCGCGCCGAAACCCGCCAGCGAGAGGACGATGGGGTTCACGCGGGAAGCAGCGTAGCACCGCTACTGAAAGGAGCCGACCCAGCGCGCGCCGATAGCGGCCCTCGGGGACGGGCGTATGCGGCGTGCGGCTCGAGATGGGGCTTCAGCCGGACAGTGCGACGCCTAGAAAGCGGGTCACCCAATGGCGTGCTAGGGATCGCGCAGGCACATGAGCTCGTCGCGCCCGCGCGTCTTCGTCAATTTTGCCTCCAGCATCGACGGCAAGATCACGCTCGCCCCGGGTTTGCGCAAAGGGGCGTTCATGATGTCGCGTCATCACGAAGATCCTCGGCGCATGCGCCAGATCCGTGCGATGGCGGACGCCGTTCTCATCGGTGCGAGCAACCTCCGCGCCGATGATCCCGATCTCGCCATCGATGCCAAAGAGCGAATGCGTCGCCGCGAAGCGAAAGAGCGCGAGCCGTTGCGCATGGTCGTTACCACGAGCGGCGACGGGATCCGGCCGAACCAGAAGATGTTCGATCCCGCGCTCGGCGGGCCGTCTTTCGTGCTTCATTCCGAGCGCATGCCGCGCGAGGCGCGCGAAAGGCTCGCTCCGGCAGCGACGCTCGTCACGCTCGGTCAGCATGATGTCGACGTGCCGCGCATGCTCGAATGGATGGTGCAGGGGCGGGGGGTGCGAACGCTTCTCTGCGAAGGGGGAGGGGTCCTCTGCGCGCAGCTCTTTGCCGCGCGCGCGGTGGACGAGCTTTTCGTCACGCTCGTTCCGCGCATCCTGGGGGGCGCGCTGGCGCCTACGTTGGCCGCGGGGCCCGGGTTTTTGCCGGACGAGATCCCCGATGCCACGCTGGGATCGATCGATCGCGTGGGGGATGAGCTGTATCTGCGTTACGACTTTCGCTGGCGTTAGACGCGGAACATCGAGGCGCGCGCTTACTTGGATCCCGATTCGCCAGGTGCGCCCGCGATGCGCCGCTTCTGCAATCCGTCGAGCCGATAGAGATACACCTCGCGCAGCCCCCCCGACCAAAGCGACTCGCTGCGGTTCAAGAAGACGATCTTGAGCTCCCCTTCGCCGCTCGGATTGGGCTCGCTGCGATCTTCGCCGGGCCCCGTCACCAAGAAGATGCCGTCCTTCGGCTTGATCGGAATGTTCGGCAACGCGTAGATGAACGGCGTCGGGGAGACGCGCCCCCACGACGTGCTGGGTGCGTTGGAGATGACGAAGCGCGACAAGTTGTCGTCGATCCAGGACAGCAGGGGAAGCGTTTCGCCGTAGCCTTCGATGATCCCGGCATTGCCGATGGCAAAGAACTTCTGCGTGGGGACGGGCTGCTGCTCGGCCTCGTCCTTGAGCACATTGAGGCGGCGGATGAGCGAGCGTGTGTCGGCCATGACACGGTTTTATCGCGTTTCCCCGGACACACAAGAACGGCACAAGAACGTCAGGGAAATCGGCCGCTCGCCGCGAGCAGATCGACCCGCGCCTGGCGGGCGGCGTCTTCGGCGATGGCGGCCGTCGTCTCGGCGTCGCGCGCGCGGCGCTCGGCGTCGATGACTTCGATGTTGGTCGTGGCGCCGGCCTGGTACGCGACGGTGGCGAGCTCGAGCGCGCTCTTGGCGAGTCGCGCGGCGCTCGTGGCGGCGGCCAACGCCGCCTCGGCGCGTTTGACCGTTTCGAAGGCCACGCGAACGTCGGAGCGCGCTTGCCGGAGCAGCGCGTCGTATTGCGAGCGCGCCTCGTTGGAAAGCGCTTCGCGTTCGGCCGCCAGACCGTAACGAAGACCGCCGTCGTAAAACGGTATCGTCAAAAGGAGCTGCGCTTGCCACCCGGTGATGGGCTGCACCAGCGTCGCCGGGTTCTGATAGAACGGCTGCACATTGCCCAAGAGAAAAGGGAGATAGTCGGTATAGCCGTCCCGTTTCACCTGTTCGGCAGCTTCGAGCCGCGAACGGGACGCAACGACGTCGCGCCGCGTCGTGGTCGCGTCACGAATGGCGCGGTCCATCGCGGGGGATTCCCCGAGCGCGATGTCGTCTTCGGTGTCGAGCGGCCCTTGCTCACCGACGAGGACACCGAGCGCTTCGCGGGCGCGCGCGAGACCCGCGTACCCTGCTTCGACCTGTGCTTGATCGGTCGCCACCTCTTGTTCGGCGCGCACCGCGTCCACGCGATTGCCGATGCCTCCGGTGAGGCGCGTGTGCGCGTAGTCGTAATGGGCCTTGGCAGTGGTGAGCGCGCGTTCCCCCACGTCGATCACGCGCTTTTGCGAAATCACCGTGATGTAAGCGCGCGCCACGGCGATCGCCACTTGGCGTCGCACGTCTTCGGCGCTCGCACGTGCGGTTTCGACGTTGGTTTTGGCGTGCGACCACTGCGCCCAGCGCTGGGGGACCACGAGCGGTACGGTGAGGCTGAGGTTCGCGGAAAGTTGGTCTTTCGCCGAGACAACGCGGTCACCGAAGATGCGGTTCGTGTCGAGGCGCGTGTAGATGGCATTGCCCGTCAGTGTAGGGAGCGACGATGCGCGCGCCTCCCTGACCAGCGCCTCGGCGCGCCGGATCTCTTCGACGGCCACGACCATGCTCACGTTGCGCGCCTGCGCGCGCTTTACGGCTTGCGCGAGGGAAACGCGTTCGACGCTCGGCAGCGCGCCTTCGGGCGGGGGCAGAGCGGCGGGTGCACCTTCCGCGGCGGGTGCATCGTGCGCGGCGGGTGCACCTTGTCCTGCCGCCGAGATTGGAGCGAGTGACAACGCGAACGCGGCGATCACCGCGGCGCGGCGCGGAGGTTGGGAAGGGTCGAGATTGCGCTTACGCATGGGCGGTGCTTTCCGCCACGCCGGGCTCGGATTCGTCGTCATCGTAAGGGGCCTTACGCTTGGCGAAGCGATCGAACACCGTATAGAGGCAGGGCACGAGAAACAGCGTGAAGAAGGTGGACACCGTGAGCCCACCGATGACGGCGCGCGCGAGGGGCAGATTGGTCTCGCTCCCTTCGCCGATGCCGAGCGCCATCGGTACCAAGCCGAGCACGGTAGCGATGGTCGTCATCAAGATCGGCCTCAGGCGCGTGCGCCCCGCTTCGATGGTTGCTTCGACAATGGGCTTTCCGCGGCGACGCAGCACGTTCGCGAAATCGACCAGCAAGACGCCGTTGGAGACGACGATGCCCACCATCATGATGATCCCCATGAAGCTGTTCACCGACAGTTTGGTGCCCGTCAAGAACAGCATCAAAAAGACCCCGGAAATACCGAGGGGCACGCTGAACATGATGACCAGCGGATCGACCAGGGATTTGAACTGCGACGCCAGCACCATGTAGACGAGGGCGAGCGCCATGAGCGCCGCGAAGATGAGCCCGCGGAACGCCTTTTGTTGCTCGGCGGTCTGCCCGCCGAGCTGCACGGTGAAGCCGTCCGGCGGTTGCATCTGGTTCACGGTGTCCTGGGTCGCGACGCTGGCGGCACCGAGGTCCTTGTCCGGCGCGACGTTGGCGGTGACGTGAACTACGCGCTGCATGTACTTGCGATCGATGACCACCGGGCCGCTCGAGCGCTCGACCTTGGCCACGGTATCGATGGAGACGATGTCGCCGCGCGGCGTACGCACGAAGAGATCCCCCAAGTTGGCAGTGTGCGTGCGATAGCGGTCGTGCATGCGCACGTTGATGAAGTACTCGTTGCCCGTTTTCTGGTCGGTGAAAGGAATGGGCGAAAGCTGGGTGTTGCCGAGAAGGCTGGTGAGCACGGTCTGCGCCACGTCTTGCTCGGAGATCCCGAGGACGCCGGCCTTTTGGCGATCGACGATCACGTCGAGCTCGGGGGCGTTCTCTTCGCGCTGAATCTGCACGTCGGTGAGAAGCGGCTGCCCCTTGTCGTCGGTGAGCGCGTTGAGCTTCGTCACGAGGTCGCGCGAAAAGCGCGAGCCGGCTCCGAGGTCGTAACCCAGGATCTCGATGTCGATGGGGGCGGCCGATCCGAAATTGAGGATACGTTTGACGATGCCCCCCGTAAAAAAATAGACCTGCGTCCCCGGCAGCGCGTCGCGCAGCGCGGCGCGCACCTTCTCGGTGGCCTCGACGTCGCTCACGATGCGGTTCGTGCGGTTCACGAGGTTGACCTGGATGTTGGCCGAGTGCGAGCCGGTGTTGGCGGTGAAGAGGGCGGTGCGCCCGCCGGGGAGGCCCGTGTCCGCGAGCATGGTGGTGTAGATGGGGGTGTCCACCTGCTTGTCGCGCATCGCCTCCAGTGCTTCGTTGGCGATCTTCTCCACGCGCTCGGTGACGAGCTCGGTCTTTTCGACGCGGGTACCGATGGGCGTCTTGTAGATGATGCTGAACTGTCCTTCGTCGGTCTCGGGGAAAAACTCGCTGCCGATCTTCTTGCGCAAAAAGAGGCTCGAGATGAAGAGCGCGAGGATGGTGACGACCGTGACCAGGCGGTGCGAAAGCGTCCACTTCAAGACTTTGGCATAGCCGTGATCGAGCCCGTCGAGCCAGCGCGTGATCGTGCCGGCTACGCCGCGCTGTTCCCCGTGGCCGGCCTTGAGCCAATAGAGGCAAAGGAGCGGAGTCACTGTGCGTGACACGAAGAAGCTCATGATGAGCGCGAAGGCGATCGTCATCGCGAGAGGGAGGAACAAGAAACGCGCGATGCCCGCCATGAAGAGCACGGGGAAAAAGACGACGATGGTCGTGATGGTCGAGACCAAGATAGGCATGGCCACCTCTTGGGCGGCGGCCAAAACGGCTTGCTTGCGACTTTGTCCTAGTGCGAGGTGGCGATGGATGTTTTCGAGCTCGACGATGGAATCGTCCACGAGGCGCCCCACGCCGAGCGCAAGGCCCCCCAACGTGAAGACGTTCAGCGTCTGCCCGGTGAAGTACAGCAGCACGAACGTCGCCACGATGGAAAGCGGTATGGCCACCGCCACGATGCCGGTCGCGCGCAGGCTCGCCAAGAAGAACAAAATGACGCCGATGGCCAAGAGGCCCCCCTGCACCGCTTCGTGCTGGAGCGCCGAGACCGCTGCGCGGATGTACGTCGATTGATCGAAAGAGATGGCGAGCTTCACGTTGGCCGGCACGCCGCGCAGGTTGGGCATGGCCGCGCGCACGGCGTCGACCACGCCGATGGTGTTCGCGCCGGGCTGCTTGAGGACGCGGATGTACACGCCGCGCTGTCCGTTCACGCGCACGATCTCGTTCTGATCGGCGGTGCCGTCCTCGACTTCGGCGACGTCCCCCACGCGCACCGGCGCGGCGACCGTGCCCCCCGCCGCTTGCCCCGGGCGAACGACGACTTCGCTCAAGGGTCGCGCATGCGCGAGCTGCGTATTGGAAAAGACGTTGTAGTCGCGATCGCCGGCGCGAAGGCTGCCGCTCGGCAAGAGCAAGTTCGACGTTCGCACGGCCCCCACGAGGTCCATGATGCCGAGCCCGCGGGCCCTGAGCGCGTCGCGGTCGGCCTTGACCGTGATCTCGCGCGTCTTGCCGCCCCCCACGGTGGCGCTGGCCACGCCGGGGATGCGCTCGATCTGGGGCTCGACGGTGTTGTAAGCGAGATCGTAGAGCTGCTTCTCGTCGAGACCGTCGCTGGAGATGGCGATGGCCACGACGGGGATGTTCGTGATGTCGAATTTGATGATGAATGGCTGCTGGATCCCCGGCGGCAGCGTGTTCAAGATCTGCGCGACGCGCTGGGACACCTCGAACTGCGCATTGTCGAGGTTGGTGCCGAAGTTGAACCAGACGCTGACCAGCGAGACGCCCTGCTTCGACGAGCTTTCGACGCGGTCGACGCCGGGAGACGCGGAGACCGCGCGCTCGATGGGCTGCGTGATCGACTTCTCGATGTCGGCCGGCCCCGCGCCCGTATAAAAGGTGGCGACGCGGATGACGGGGATGGTGATGTCAGGGAAGAGATCGACGGAGAGGCGCGTCACCGACACCCAGCCGAGCACCATCATCATGAGCGACACCATGAGGATGAGCACCGGGTTGCGAAGCGCGAGCCGCGTGAGCCACATGCCGTGCCTCCCTCAGTTGCGCACAGGGCCCGTGGCGCTGGCGCTCGGTGCCGCCGTCGGCGCGGCCGCACGGGCGCCGCTGTAAGGATCGATCTCGCGCGAGGCGCGCACGGTCAATCCTTCCGATAGGCCGTCGGCGCCGGCGATCACGACTTCTTCGCCCCCCGTGAGCCCCTGCGTCACTTCGAAGAATTGGCTGTCGTCGAGATCGGTGCCGATCTCGACGTTGCGGCGCGTGACCTTGGTGCCCATCAAGACGAACACGTACTTTTGGTTCTCGGTGATCTGCACCGCGTTGACGGAGACGACGGGCACGCTCGGATGCATCGCGAGGCGCACGGCGCTGCGGCCGTACATGCCGGGACGGAGCTCGCCCGAGGCGTTGTCGAGCTGCACTTCGGCATCGAGGGTGCGCGTGACGGGATCGAACGACGGCGCGATGCGCACGACTTGGCCGGTGTAGCTCTTGCCCGGGATGGCATCGACCTCGACGTGGGCGGCTTGTCCGATGTTGAGGCCACTCGCGTCGCGCTCGTTCACCGTCACGAAGACGCGCAGCTTGTCGAGGCGCACCACGGTGACGATCGCGCCGCCCCCCGGCGGCCCGACAAGCGCGCCGGGATCGAGCCTGCGTTGAGAAATGACGCCGTCGATGGGGGACTCGATGCGCGTTTCACCCAGGCGCACGGCGAGGGCGCCGATCTGCGCCTTGGACGTGGCTTGCGCGGCTTCGGCCGAGGCCAGCGCGGCCGACGCTTGCTGCAGCTCTTGCTGGCTCACGACGCCGCTCGGCGCGAGCTTTTGCGCGCGCTCGAAATTGGTGCGCGCCAAAAGGGAGGATGCCTCGACCTGCGCGAGCCCGGCGCGCGCGGCCGCGAGTTGATCGGGGAGATCGCTCGGCCGCACCAGCGCCACGAGCTGCCCCTTCTTCACGCGATCGCCGCGATCGACGAGGATGGCGTCGACGTAGCCGAGGACTTTGGAGCCGACGTCGGCCTGGGCGAGGGGGCGAAGATCGACGGGAGCGCGCACCTCGACGGGAACATCGCGCCGCTCGACCTTCTGCACCACCACCATCGGTGCGGGGCGCGTCTTGGCCGGCCCGCCGGCGTCGCTCTTGTTGCAGGCCGCGAGCCCGAGCGAGGTCGCGAGCAGCGCGAAGCTCAGCGCTCCCCACGAGGAGTCCCCCCTGCGCTGCTCCGATGGACCCATAACTCGTGGGGATACGACCATTTCGTTGCAGGCGCAACCATTGCGATCGTTAAGTATTGTGTTAGCGTCCCGCAGTCCAATGCGCGCCAAACCCTTGAACCACTCACGAAGTCTCGTCGAGGAGTTAGGCATGCTCATCGGTCGCACCCGCCGTGTCGTATGGACCAATGCCGCGCGTCGGCTGGAGACGGCCGGCGAAACGGTTTTGGCGTGGCAACTCTTGTCTCACTTGGTGCGCGAGGGCAAATCGACGCAGAGCGAGCTCGCGGCAGGCGTAGCGCAGCACCCCGCCGGCGTGTCCCGCCTTCTCGAGGACCTCGAAAAGCAAGGGTACGTGCTGCGCCGGCGCGATTCCAAGGACCGCCGCCGCGTGTACGTCGAAGCGTCGGCGCGCGGAAAGCGCCGTTTCCAAGAAGGCCTCCCCGAAATCGTGGCTGCCGTCGATCAAGCGCTCGAGCCGCTGAGTGAATCGGAGCGGCGCGTCCTCCGCGACCTCCTACGCAAGATGGCGGGGCCGGTTTCGGAGATTCGTTCGCCGGCGAGGGTGGGATAGCCTCCCACCCCATGAGCAAGACCCGCCTCGAAGCCTTCAGCGACGGTGTCATCGCCATCCTCATCACCATCATGGTGCTCGAGCTGAAGGTCCCTCACGGCGACGACCTCGACGCACTGACGAAGGTGTGGCCGGTCTTCTCGAGCTACGTCCTCAGCTTCGTGTACCTCGGTATCTATTGGAACAACCATCATCACCTGCTGCATATGGTCTCACGGATTAACGGCAAGATCCTGTGGGCCAACTTGCATCTCTTGTTCTGGCTGTCGCTCATTCCTTTTGCGACGGGGTGGATGGGCGAAAATCACTTTGCCTCGATGCCCACTGCCGTTTATGGCGCGGTGCTTTTTTTCGCCGGCGTGGCGTTCATGATCTTGGAACGCGCGATCATCGCGTCGCAGGGGCAGGCCTCGCAGCTCCGCGAAGCGGTCGGGGCCGACTGGAAGGCCGTCGCCTCGGCCGCGCTCTACGCCTGCGCCATCCCCCTCGCATTCGTGAAGGAGTGGATCGCCGACGGCATTTACGTTTTTGTCGCGGCGATGTGGTTCGTCCCCGATCCGCGCATCGAATCCCGCATGAAGGAGTGATCGGACGCGCGCACGCGCGACGCTTGGGCTAACCTCCCGCCCATGACAAGGGACAACCTCGTGCGTTTCGGGGTGGCGATGGAGACGAGCCTGGTCGCCGAGCTCGACAAGCTCGCCGCGGCGCGCGGCTGCAATCGCTCCGAGCTCTTGCGCGATCTGGCGCGGGCCGAACTAGGACGAACGTCGCTGCAAGACAAAGTGCAGGCGTTCGCCGCGGTGACGCTCGTCTACAACCATCACGTGCGCGAGCTTTCCGAAAGGCTCACCGAGCTGCAACACGAGCTCGGCGATCAGGTGCGCTCGACGATGCACGTCCATCTCGATCGCGAGCATTGCCTGGAAGTCGTCGTCATGCGCGGCCGCTCCGACGAATTGAAAGCAGCGGCGGGGCGGATGTTGGCAACGCGCGGCGTCCTGCAAGGGGGCGCCGAGTACGTCGCAGAAGAGACGCTGGGCCTCGGCTCCACGGGGCGTCGCACGGTTTTCGTGGAGCACGACCACGCGCATCCGCACGCGCACGATCATCATCATCCTCACGCGCCGGCGGGCGTCTCGACGAAGCCGCGGCGCGTGGCGAAACGACGCGGAGCTGGACGTTGAAGCGCGGAGCGATGTCGAAGATGGCAGTCACGAAGACGCGTTGGGCCTTGGGCCTCGTCCTTCTGGCGCTCGCTTGCGCACCTGCAACCCGTGCCCCCGCGTCGTCAGCGTCGTCCGGTACGGCGCCTTCAGCGACGTCGCTGACGGTCACGCCGGAAGACGCGGAGCTCGATCGTGTGGCGGCGATTCACGGGGCACCGGGGCCGTGGGCCGTCGCGGGTTTCCGCATGGGTCGCTACGCGCTCGCCAGGCTCGGACTCGCGGAGGGGAGCTTCGATCTGGAGATCACCCACCATACGCCGCGTCAGGTGATGTACTCGTGCATCGCCGATGGAGCGGCGGCCGCGACTGGGGCGAGCGTCGGCAAGCTCAATCTCACGCTCGTCGAGAGCACCCCTGAGGCGGTCGAAACGACCTACCGAAAGAAATCGACGGGCCAGTCGATCACCCTCCGCCCCACGGCTCGGTTCCGCGCGCGCTTTGCCGACACACCGCGTGAGCGCGCCCGCGAATTGGGTCGTGAGGTGTTGCGCCTTGGCGACGGTGAGGTGTTCGAAGAGGTCCCGAAAGGCGCAGCTGGCGCCCGCGAAAGTCCTTGACGACGCGTTTCGGTTCGACGTAGACGAAAGGTCGTTCATTTTCGATTGAGTCAAACGCTTCGGGTGCCCTTAACCAGGGCATAAAAGGGAAGCCGGTCCAAGTCCGGCGCGGTCCCGCCACTGTAGATGGGAAGCAGCTCCGACTCGCCACTTGGCGCGTGCGCCAGGGAAGGTGGGAGCAGCGTTGGAGGCGCAAGCCCCTGAACCCTGAGCCAGGAGACCTACCCGACAGCGCGACTGTGCTTCCGCGTGGACACGGAAGGGTGCGTCGGGCGGTCCTCGCGACCTCACTTCAACCCTCTTTCCGCGCACAAGAGTGGTTTTCGTAGTGATGGTCCCGGTTTTGCCGCGCGCGAGCGCGGCTCGAGAGCGCATCTCAGCGCACTAAGGAGAGTCTGCAATGCGGATGGCAACGGGCAGTCGAGTGGGGTGTTGGCTGGGAGCGGGGCTTTTCGCGCTTGCCGCGGTCGGATGCGGGTCGTCCCCCGCTGATTCGAACGTGGGAACCGGAACGCTCGATCTCGAGAATCGCGCGTACATCGTGGGGCGCGACTCGGGTGATGTGACCGTCATCGATCTGAATCGCATGGAAGTGCTCGGCGTGCTCGACACGCAAGGCGTGAGCAATCACATGGCCGAGCTCAATGCGGACTTCACGAAGGGGTACATCGACTCCTCGGGCACCAACGAGACCATCATCTTCGACACGCGCTCCCTCAAGATCACGAAGCGCGTTCGGCTGGGCGACGAACCGACGCACCTCGCCTTGAGCCGCGACGGCAAGTACCTCGCCGTGGTGAACGAAGCGACCAACTCGGTCTCGTTCATCGACGCCGCGACCGATACCGAGGTCAAGCGCCTCAGCGGCTTCTCGACCCCGCACTTCGTCCGCTTCGCGCCCGACGGTATCTATGCGTACGTTGCCAACATCGGCTCGCACCACATCACGCGCGTCGAAATGAGCTCGCTCACCATTGACGGCGAGATCGTGCTCGATGGTTTCCAGGGCTCGCCTCATCCCAGCGATGCCGAGGACGAGGGGGGCTTTGCCGACGTCCAGATCGACCAGAACGGCATGCTTTACGGCGCTCATGCAGCGACGGGGCGCGTGCTCGTGTACGACACCGTGTCGCGCACCAAGGTGGGCGAGATCAAGGTCGGCGCCAAGCCGTGGATCGTCTACGCCGAGCACCCGTTCCACTCGGTCACGCATCACGTCGTACCGAATTTCGGCGACGAAACCGTCTCCCTCATCAAGCCCGGCAACGTGTCGATGGGTGGAAGCATCCCCGGCGCCGATTCCGAGTCGTACGGCGTCAACTACTCGCCGCTTGCCCCCGGCCTCGCGTTCGTCATGAACCGCGTGCGCAGCGAGATCGCCGTGGTCGACACCGAGCTGCGTCAGGTCGTGAAGAACATCCCCGTGGGCGGCAACACCGAGACCGCTTCGACCACCGCCGACGGCAAGTACGTCGTCGCCGCCGTGAGCAGCGCCAACCGCGTGGTGGTCATCGACGCGGTCACGAAGACCATCGTGCGCCAGTTCGACAACATCGGTCGCTATCCGTGGAGCGTCACGATTCCGCGCGGCCAAAATTATTGTCATTAAAGATGCCTTTGAAGTCCGGATCGCTCGCGGCCTTCGTGCTCGCTGCGACGCTCGTCGTCGCGGGGTGCCGGGGGCCCGAGCATCTGGGGGAAAAAGCGGCGGAGCTGCGGGTCATCAGCCTGCACGACGTGACGACGGAGCTCGTCGTCGCGCTCGGAGGCCAAGGGTCCCTCGTAGGCATGGCCGATCTCGTCGATGCGAGCGACGACTTGCGCGCCGCGACAGCCGCTGTGCCGCGGGTGGGGGAGCTCGAAACTCTGCTCGCCGTGCAGCCCGATGTCGTGCTCGGCCTCGAGATCGTCAAGCTGAAAAGCCCGGATCTCGTGGCCAACCTCGAAGCGCACGGCAAGAGCGTCCTCTTGCCGGCCTTGACGTCGGTGAAAGACGTCGAAGCGCTCATCCGCGACGTGGCGCGCCGTTTGAAAAAAGAGCGGGAAGGGGAGCGCCTCTTGGGGGAGCTTGCCGCGAAAGTCGGCACCGCCGTGCATGGGGGCGAGCCGCGGCGCGTGTTCGTCTATGACTGCTGCGATCCGCCGTTCACGGCGGGGCGCCGCACCGTGCTCTCCGATCTCATCGCGCGCGTCGGGGGGCGCAACGTCTTCGGCGACGTCGATGTGGCCTACACGCACGTCAGCTGGGAAGAGGTGCTGCGGCGCAAACCGGAGCTCATCGTCGTGCACGCTTATGGCGAAGGTGGTGCCGCCGACGTCGGCGAGAAGATGGCCGCTCTGCGCGGCATCGAGGCGCTCCGCGCGCTTCCGGTCACGGTGATGCCCCTACGCTATTCGCTCGGAGGATTGAAGACAGGGGAGGCCGCGACGCTGCTTCGTTCGGCGGTAGCGGCGTCCACATCGACGCGAGCGGGTCCGACGTGAACCGGTGGAGCGTCATTCTCTCGCTTCTCTGTCTCGCCGCGGCGAGCGTGGGGCTTTCTGCGGGACCCGCAGGTTGGACGACCCCGTGGCACGCCGTGCAGCGTTTGACGGACGGGGATGTCATCATCGCCGGCTTGCGCGCGCCGCGCGTCGGGCTTGCCGCGCTGGTCGGTGCGTCGCTCGGCCTCGCGGGGGCGGTGATGCAAACGCTGCTGCGCAACGATCTCGCGGATCCTTATGTGCTCGGCCTCTCGGGCGGTGCGTCGGTGGGGGCCGTGCTCTCGCTGCTCCTTTTGCCGGCGCTGCCCCCCGGTTTCTTTGCAGCGCTCGGGGCTGGGGCAACGGCGCTCCTCGTGCGGGGGCTTGCCGGGGCACCGTACGATCGAACGCGCCTCTTGCTCGCGGGGGTGACCTTGAGCTCACTGCTCACCAGCTTGACGGGGCTCTTGCTGGTTCTCGCGCCCGAGGATCGGCTTCTGCGATCGGCGTCGTTTTGGCTCTTCGGCGGCATGGGGACACCGCGCGCTTCGCTGCTCCTCATACCAGCTGCGCTGCTCGTCCTTTCGTTCGCGTGGCTCGTGCCGCGCGCGGAACGTCTCGATCGCCTGACGATGGGGGACGACGTGGCGACGTCGCTCGGGGTCGATGTGCCCGCCACGCAGCGCTTTGTGCTCGTCTGGGCCGTGGCGCTGACGGCGAGCGCGGTCGCCGTCGGGGGCCTCGTGGGTTTCGTGGGGCTCATTGCGCCGCACGCCGCGCGGCGGCTCGTGGGGGCGCCACATCGCGCGATGCTGCCGGCCACCGTGCTGCTCGGGGCAACGCTCGTCATGGCGGCGGACACCGTGGCGCGCACGGCCTTTGCGCCGCGCGAGCTCCCGGTGGGGCTCGTCACGGCGGGGCTCGGAGGTCCGTTCTTCCTCAGTCTCTTGCGGAGAACGGCCACGTGAGCGCCCGTGCGACAGAGCGGAGGGACGCGGATGACGTCCTTCGGGCGTCGGGGCTCGCCGTGGGGTGGAACGGCCGCGACGTGCTGCGCGACATCGATCTCACGGTCGCGCCGGGAGAACGCATCGCCCTGCTTGGTTCGAACGGTTCGGGCAAAACGACGCTCTTGCGCGTGCTCGCGGGGATCGCGCCGCCGCTCGCCGGCGATCTTCGATGGCGCGGTGCCGCGCTCCCCAAAGGGGGGGCGCGCTGCCGGGTCGTGGGGTACGTGCTGCAAGCGGAGCCCACCGTGCACTTCACCGTGCGGCAGCTGGTGGCGTTGGGCCTCGGCACCGACGGTCCGCCGAGCGCGCCGCAGATGGCCGAAGTGGAACGCGTGATCCGCGACGAGGGGCTCGGCGCGCTCGCCGATCGCCGCTGCTCCACGCTGTCGGGGGGCGAATGGCAACGCGCCGTCATCGCGCGGGCGCTCGTGGCAGAGCCCGCACTCTTGCTCCTCGACGAACCGACGAGCCACCTCGATCCGGCCCGCCGTGCCGTGCTGCACGAGCGCCTCTTGCGGGTGCGCGACCACGCAGTCGTCGTGGCGACGCACGATCTCGAGCTCGCCGCACTCTGCGATCGCGTGATGATCATCGAGGGCGGCCGCGCGATGATCATTGGACCCCCCGCGGAGGTGCTGACGGCCGAAGTGCTCGAGCGCGCGTTCGGCGTGCACGTGCGGCGCCTGGACGACCCCGAGGGGGGGCCATCGCTCTTTCGCATCGTGGGCCTGGCGCCCCGCGCTGCAGCACAGGAGGGGGCGTGAGCGCGATTTTTACATTGCCCGTACTGCCGAACGGCGCCCCCGAGCGCGCCGCGCTCATCATCCTCGGGCACGGCAGCCGCGACCCGTCCGCCAACGTGGAGTTCGAGGCGCTCGTCGCGGCGTTCGCGGCAGAGCAGCCGGGGCGCGACGTCAGCCATGGGTACCTCGAGCTCGCCGAGCCGTCGCTCGCCGCCGCTTTGGAACGGGCTGGCGAGCGTGCCGCGAGCGTGCACGTCTTGCCGCTCATTCTCTTTGGCGCGGGGCACGTGAAAAACGATCTCCCCCTCGCGCTCGGCGCCGCGCGCCGCAAGTTCCCCGCGGTGTCGTTCTTGTCGGCGCGCCCGCTCGGCGTGCACCCGCTCTTGACCGCGCTCCTCGCCGAGCGGGGCGAATCGGTGGCGCCCCTTTCCCCCGCCGAGCGCGCGAAGACCGCAGTGCTCGTGGTGGGCCGCGGTTCGAGCGACCCCGATGCGAACGGCGACTTTTGCAAAGTGGTCCGACTCTTCGCGGAAGGGCGTGGCTTCGGTCGTGTGGACCCGGCGTTCATGGGGATCACCGTGCCCAAGGTCGACGAGGCGCTCGAATCGCTGGCGCGCGCGCGGCCCGAGCGAATCCTCGTCGTGCCGGCGCTGCTCTTCGGTGGGTCGCTCGTCGCCAAGCTGGACGAGCAGCTGGCTCGTTTTGCGGCGCGCTATCCGTGGATCAAGACGGTGCGCGCGCCGCACTTAGGTGCGCACCCGAATCTGTTCGCGCTGATGGACGAGCGCTTGCGCCAAGCCGCGGAGGAGGGGGCACCGTTACCGTGCGATACCTGCCAGTACCGCACCGCGCTCCCCGGCTTCGCCGAGCAGGTCGGAGGGATGCGGGCCCTGCTCTACAGCTTGCGCCACAGTTTCACTCACACGCAGGCCGCACCGCACGTGCACGCGCACCGGCCGCTGAAGAAGCACGTGCTCGTGTGCGGCAACGTCGATTGCGCCGAGCGCGGCAGCCTGGCGCTCATCGACGAGCTCCGGCGGCTCATCAAACAGGCGGGCCTCGCGGTCGACGTGCGCGTGACGCGCACCGGCTGCATGGGGCGCTGCGGCGAAGGTCCCACGCTCGTCGTCTATCCCGACGGCGTCTGGTACCGCGGCGTGGTGGCGAGCGATGCGACGTCGCTCGTCGACGAGCATTTGGTCGGCGATCGCATCGTCGCGCGCCTGGTCGACAACATCATGCAGTAACGAAGAGCACCGAGAAGAAAGGAAACGAGAAACATGGCCTGTCACGAGATCGCCGCCCTTCGCCTGGGCCTCATGCGTATCCTCGGTCGCGACGACGAAACCGAGCGCCAGCACGAGCTCGCCGAGCTGGGGGACGCCGCCCAAAAGCCGGGACCGATCCAATCGCTCTGCGAGGTGCGCGACTTTGCGAGCTTGCACCGCCTCTTCGCGGCGTCTCTCGCGGAGCTCGAGCACAAGGTGGCCACCACCGCGGATGGGGATCCCAAGCTCCCCTACCTTCGGTCGCTCGTCATTCTGAGCAAGAAGACCGAGCTCGACCTGCAGAACCAGGCCGATAGCCTGACGCGCTTCTATCGCGAGCTCGAGGAGATGCACGACTTCGTGCACGAGATTTATCCGGCGAGCTGAACATGGCGGTCCCCAAGACAGCGCGGCTCCTCGCCGCCGAGAACGTCGCACCCAAGGCGCGGAGGCTCGTCTTCGAGATGGCCGATCCCGCCGAGCTCGGCTTCGTCGGTGGTCAATACATCATCATCGATTCGGGATTGACATTGCCCAACGGCAAGGCGGCCAAGCGCGCCTATTCGATCGCTTCGGCCGACGCCGATCAGACCCGCTTCGAGCTCATCGCGCGGCGCATCGACGGCGGCATTTGCTCGAACTACCTGCACCAGCTGGAACCCGGGGCGACGCTCAAATTCAGCGGACCTTGGGGGAAGTTCTTGCCCGTTTCCCTCGAGGCCGATGCTCAGGTGGCGGGTTCGACATGGGTCATCGCCACGGATACGGGGATCACGGCCGCCCTCGGGCTGCTCCGGGGCGGCGCGTTTCGTGAGCGTCGCGCGCAGACGACATTGCTCTGGCTTTCGTCGCCGACGGATGATTTCGTCTCGCGAACTTTCGTGAGCGATCGCATCGCGGCCCTCGGTGCGTCGGGGGGATTGCGCGAAGTGCACATGGGCGACCTGCCCCCCGTGCACCACCCGGAGCGGGTCGCCGCGGGGCTCGCGCATTTCGATGCTTTGCGCCGTTCCTCGGTCCCCGAGCGGGTGTACCTAGCCGGCGACGGCGCGTTGCTGTACCCCTTCGCGAATGCGCTCGCTCTCGCGGGTCTCGCCGAATCGCGGGTGGCCATCGAGAGCTTTTTCAACGTTCCCGTAAAGAAGGTGGGCGTCTCCGCCGAAGGAGATGCGAAGTGATCGATGGAGGCCGCAAACAAGGGGCAAAAGAAGCGAGGCCTGCGAACCGGGTACACGACCGGTGCGTGCGCCGCTGCGGCGGCCAAGGCGGCCGCGCGTTGCCTCGTTTCCGGCACGATCTTGCGCGAGATCGAGACGACGCTTCCCAACGGCCAGAAGGTGACGTTCCCGCTGCAGCGCTGCGAAATCGAGGGTGCGCGTGCCACCTGCAGCGTGATCAAAGACGCGGGGGACGACCCGGATTGCACCCATGGAGCCGAGCTCGTAGCGGAAGTGGAGCTCGCGAGCGCAGCAGGGATCACGATTCGCGGTGGATCTGGCGTGGCGACGGTCACCAAGCCGGGGCTCGGTCTCGAAGTCGGCGCCCCCGCGGTGAACCCCATTCCGCGCCGCAATATCACGGAGATGATCGAGGAAGAGATCCGCGGCAGCTCCTGGAAAGGCGCGATCGTGACGGTGAGCGTGCCGCGCGGCGAGGAGATGGCCAAAGAGACGACCAACGCGCGTCTCGGCCTCGTCGGTGGCATCTCGATCCTCGGCACGACGGGGATCGTGAAGCCGTATTCCACGGCCGCCTACAAGGCGAGCGTGGTCCAAGCGATCGACGTGGCGAGCGCGCGGGGTCACGGCGAGCTCGTTTTCACGACGGGGGGCAAGTCAGAAGCGTACGCCATGGCGCTCCTTCCGCATTTGAAGAGCGAAGAGACGTTCATCCAGGTGGGGGACTTCATCGGCATCGCGGTGAAGCACGCCGCGCGCCGCAAGATCCGCCTCGTTCACATCGTCGGCATGATGGGCAAGCTCTCCAAGATGGCCGACGGCAAGATGATGACGCATGCCGCCGGGTCGGAGGTGAACATGAAGCTGCTCGCGGATCTCGCGACGGAGCTCGGCGCTTCGAGCGAGCTGCGCGATCAAATCTTGGCGGCCAATACGGCGCGGCACGTTCTCGAGCTCGCTGCTGCCGCGGGGCTCACCGGAATCACGTCGCTCGTGTGCAAGCGCGTGGCGGAGCATACGACGCGGCACGCGGGTGGCACCCTCGCGATCCACGTGCGGCTCGTGGATTTCAACGGTGCGCTCTTGGGGATGTACCCGAGCGAACCGGCGGCATAGCGCGCGCCGCGAACGTAGAAAGGAGCGCCCACCGATGAACGACATGCGGCAGATGACGACCCTCGGGCGCGGCATCGAAGACAAAAGCTTTGCCATCATCGACGACGAGGCGGGCCCCCACGATTACGCGCCGCCGGAGTGGCAAGTCGTGCGGCGCATCATCCATGCCACCGCGGACTTCGAGTTCAAGTCGCTCGTGCGCCTCCACCCTGAAGCCGTCGATGCAGGCGTCAAAGCGCTGCGCGCGGGGGCCACGGTGCTCGTCGACGTGCGCATGATCGAGGCAGGTCTCAACGCCGATCGCCTCCGCGCCTACGGGTGCGCGGTCGTCAATTACATCAGCGACGACGACGTCATTGCGTTGGCCAAGTCCAACAACTCGACGCGTGCCATCGAAGCGATGAAGAAAGCGCATCGCCTGGGCAAGCTCGACGGATCGATCGTCGCCATCGGCAACGCGCCGACGGCGCTGCTCGAAGTCGTGCGCCTCGTGCGCGAAGAGGGGGCGCGCCCCGCGCTCGTCATCGGTGTCCCCGTCGGGTTCGTGTCGGCCGCGGAGTCCAAGGCGGCGGCGCTCGGCTTACCTGTGCCGTTCATCGTCACCGAGGGGCGAAAAGGGGGGAGCCCCATCGCCGTGGCCATTCTGCACGCGCTCCTGCTCTTGTCGGCGGAGGCATCGTGAGCCGCCGCCGTGCCATCACCGTCATCGGCATCGGCGAAGACGGCTGCAAAGGGCTTTCGAGCCGCGCCATGAACGCCGTGGCGAGTGCCCGCGTGCTCGCGGGGGGCGAGCGGCAGCTCGCGTTCTTTCCCGAGTTCGAGGGGGAGCGCATCGTGCTCAAGACGGGGATCGGCAAAGCATTGGAACGCATCGCCGAGCTCGCCGCTGAGGCGAACGTGTGCGTCCTCGCCTCGGGGGACCCGATGTTCTACGGGATCGGCTCCCTCGTCGTCGCCAAGTGCGGCGCGGAGCACGTCGACGTAATCCCGCAGCCGAGCTCGGCGCAATGGGCGTTCGCGCGCGCGGGGCTCAGCGCCGAAGACGCGGCGGTCATTTCGCTGCACGCGCGGCCGCGCGAAGGGTTTCTCACGCGGCTCAAGCGCCTGTCCAAAGTAGCGGTGTTCACCGACGCCGAGAATTCGCCTCCGCACCTCGCGGCGTACCTGCTCGAGCACGGCGAAACGGGGTTCGACGCTTGGGTGTGCGAGAACCTCGCGGGGGCAGGGGAACGCGTGCGCCAAATGTCCTTGGGCGACCTCGCGGCCGCGACGGATATCGGGCCGCTCAACGTGCTGCTGCTCGTGCGCAATGACGCGAGCTGGAGGCGTCCCGCGCCGATGACGTTCCTGCACGAGGACATGTTCGCCAAGCGCATGCCGAAGAAAGGCCTCATCACGAAGCGCGAAGTGCGCCTCTTGTCGCTGGCGTCGCTCGCGATCCGCCCGGACAGCGTCGTTTGGGACGTGGGGGCGGGATCGGGCTCGGTGTCCATCGAGGCGGCCCTTTTGGCCTACGAGGGTCGTGTCTACGCGATCGAAGTCGATCCCGAGGGGGTCGAGATTTGCCGCGACAACGTGCGCGCGCACGCCGTCGACAACGTGCGCGTCATCGCGGGGCGCGCGCCGGAAGCGCTGGCGGGTCTCGAAGACCCAGACGCCGTTTTCGTGGGGGGCAGCAAGGGCAGCATGGAAGAAATCATCGACGTCGCGCTGGAAAAGCTGCGACCGGGTGGCCGGCTCGTCGCCAATGCCGTCACGCTCGAAAACGCGGCCGAGGCGTATCAAGCGCTGCGTCGGCGCGATCTCGTCCCGGAAGTGACCCTGCTCCAAGTTTCGCGCGCCGAGCCGCTGGCGCGGTACATGCGGTACGAAGCGCTGAACCCGATCCAGATCTTCGCCGTGCAAAAGCCGGAAGGAGCCGCTTCGTGACGTACGGCATCCTTTACGGGGTCGGAGTCGGACCGGGCGCGCCCGATCTGCTCACCTTGCGCGCCGTGCGCACGCTCGAGAGCGCGGACGTGCTCGCGCTTCCGCGAAGCTCGGACTACGGCGCGTCCATGGCGTGGAAGATCGTCAAGCCAGTCATCGGCGAGCGCGCCGGCCAAGAGCGGCTGTTCTTGACGTTCCCCATGTCCAAAGACCCCGATCGCTTGCGGCCGGCGTGGGACAAGGCGATCGAAGCGATCGGCGAACGCCTGAGTCGCGGTCAATCGGTGGCCTTCGTCACCGAGGGGGACGCGTCGCTTTTCAGCACCTTCATCTATCTCCAGCGCGAAGCGCCGCGGCGATGGCCCGGCGTGCGCATCGAGGTCGTGCCCGGCGTGTCGTCGATCGCTGCGGTGCCGGCTGTGACCGGCATTCCCATCGCCGATGGGCAGGAGTGCGTCGCCATCGTCCCCGCCAATTACGGCGCCGCCGATCTGGCGCGCGTCTTCGCGGCCTTCGATACGACGATCTTGATGAAAATAGGCTCGGAGATGCCGCGCGTCATCGAAGCGCTCGAACGCGCCGGGCTCGCCGACAAGGCCGTCTACGTCTCCAAGGCGACGATGAGCGAGCAGCGCATCGTGCGCGACGTGCGACAGGTGCGCGACGAGCACGGCGATTGCTTCGCCATGATCGTGGTCGCCAAAAAAGAGCGCAGCGGCGTACTCGTCGGCGACGTCCCCTTCGCCGAACGTGCCCCTCTGCCGGAGGTTGCCACATGAACAGCGCGCGCAAACCGTTTGCCATTTACGCCATCACCCGGCACGGGATCGACATCGCACGGCGTCTCTTGCCCGAGCTCGCGGGGGCCGATCTCTACGTTTCAGAGAAGCTGTTCGCCTCGGCGCCGAGCGGCGCGCGCCCTTTGCCGCTCCCGATGGGGCCCATGCTGGCCGACGCGTTCACCGCCTACGACTGCCACGTGTTCATCATCAGCGTCGGCGCGGTAGTGCGCATGATCGCGCCGTACCTCAAGAACAAGAAGGTCGACCCCGCGGTGGTCTGCGTCGACGACGCGGCGCGCTTCTCCATTTGCGTCTTGTCGGGGCATGTCGGGCGCGGCAATCAGCTCACCGATCGCGTCGCGCACGCGCTCGATGCGACCTCGGTCGTCACCACGGCGTCGGATGCCATCGGCACGCTGACCGTCGACATCCTGGGGCGCGACCTCGGCTGGACCCTCGACGATATGGATCGCAACGTCACGCGCGGCTGCGCTGCCGTCGTCAATGCCGCCCCCGTGCTCTTCGTGCACGAGGCCGGTGAAGCGGGCTTTTGGCCGGAGAACAAGCCGCTGCCGCAGGCCGTTGCCTACGCGACCTCTTTGCAGGGCGTCGACCCGCGTGCTTTCGAAATTTTGCTCATCGCCACCGATCGCGAGATCAAAGCGAGCGCTCCCGCGTGCTGGGACAACGCCGTCATCTATCGACCGAAGAGCCTCGTCTTGGGGCTCGGGTGCGACAAGGGGGCTGAGCCGGCCATGGTCGAGCGCGGTGTTTTGCAGCTGCTCGCCGAGCACCGGCTTTCGCCGAAATCGGTGAGAGCCATCGCGTCGATCGACAAGAAGAAGGACGAGCTCGCGTTCCTCCGTTTGAGCGAAAAATACAAGTGGCCGCTCGTCGTCTACACCGCCGAAGAGCTCGAAGGGGTGCAGGGGACGCTGAATCCGTCGGAGGTCGTGAAAAAGCACGTAGGGACGCCGGGTGTCGCGGAGCCCTCGGCGCTCCTTTGCGCCGGCGCGCGCGAGCTCCTCGTTCCGAAGACCGTCTACACCGAGCCAGGCGCGGGGCGATCGATGACCTTCGCGGTGGCGCGCGTTCCGTTTGCCAAGCGAACGACGGAAAATGGCGCCGCTTCGCACGCGCCGAGCTCGTCCCGGACCAAGGAGGGTGCGCATGTCTGACCAGCGAGGGATTCTCTACGTCGTCGGGATCGGCCCCGGCGCCGAAGCGCACGCCACGCCTGCCGCGCTGCGTGCCATCGCCGACGCCGAGCTCGTCGTGGGCTACACGACGTACATCAAGCTCGTTCGCCACCTGCTCGAAGGCAAAGAAATCATCAAGACAGGGATGACGGAAGAAATCGATCGCGCGCGCGCCGCGGTCGAGCGTGCGCAGCGCGGCGGCAAAGTGGCGCTCATCTCGTCGGGGGACCCCGGCGTATACGGCATGGCGGGCCTCGTTTTCCAAGTCTTGAAAGACATGGGATGGAAGCGCGGCGATTCCCCGGAGCTTCGCATCATCCCGGGCATGACGGCGCTCAACTCGTGCTCGTCGCTCGTCGGCGCGCCGCTCGTGCACGACTTCTGTTCGATCTCCCTCTCCGATCTGCTCACGCCGTGGCCGATCATCGCGCGGCGCATCGACGCCGCTGCGGCGGCGGACTTCGTGATCGGCCTTTACAACCCCGCCAGCGGGCGGCGCACGCGCCAGATCGTGGAAGCGCAGACCATCATCCGCAAATACCGCCCCGGCACCACGCCGGTCGCGCTCGTGAAAAGCGCTTACCGCAAGCTCGAGCACACCGTGCTGACCGATCTCGACCACTGCCTCGAATACGAGATCGGCATGCTCACCACGGTCCTCGTCGGCTCGAGCCAAACCTTCGTTTACGAGGGGTACATGGTCACGCCGCGGGGCTACAGTAACAAGTACGACTGGGATGGCACGGTGCGCGACGGACAGCGCCCCGGCTATTCATTGGTCTTGCCTCGCGAAGACATGCCGCGCGAGGAGGTGCCGCGCGACGGCGTCGATCGTGCCCCCGCAGCGATTGCGGAGGAGGAATAGATGGCGCGTGTAGGACGCCTGGCAGGCGCGCTCCTCGCCGAAAGCGAGGGGCGCTATTTTCTGGTCGGCAATACCAAAGAGCCCTGCGATTTTCGCGCACTCGGCGTCGAGCCCCCCGCGGAGATCGACGCTATGAAGCGCGCATTCTTGCCGCTCAGCGCGACGCGATCGATCCCGCTCGGTCCGACGAGTCTCACCGTGGGGCTGGAGGGCGAAGCGCTGGCCGAGCGCTTGGCGGCGTGTTTCGTGATTCGCCGCACCGGATCGGTGAGCGAGCGACTGTGGCGGCTCGTCACCGGCGCGGCCGAAGGGGAGGACGAAGCGCCCACCGGCGTCATCGACGCGCGCTGGCTCGGCGAGATGCCGCTCTCGGTTTGGCGCGTCGTGCAAGACACCGTCCTTCGGTGCTCGTGAGGTAAGTCGTGCGTGTCTACATCATCGGTGCGGGTCCTGGAGATCCCAAGTTGCTCACCCTGCGCGGCGCGGAGCTCATCGCGCGTTGCCCGGTCGTTCTCTATACGGGCTCCCTCGTCCCCCCCGAGGTCATCGCGCACGCGCGCCCCGACGCCAAGGTGCTCGATTCGTCCAGCATGACCCTGGACGAGATAGTCGACGTCATCACCGCCGCGCGCGACGCCGATCACGACGTGGCCCGCGTGCACACCGGCGATCCGCTCATCTTCGGCTCGACCGCCGAGCAGATGCGGAGGTTCGAAGCGCTCGACATCGCCTACGAGATCGTTCCCGGCGTCTCGTCGTTCAGCGCCGCTGCCGCCGCCGTGGGACGAGAGCTCACGCTCCCCGAGCTTTCGCAGACCATCATCCTGACGCGCGCGGAGGGTCGCACCCCTATGCCCGACGGCGAGAAGCTCGCCGATTTGGCGCGCCATCGCGCGACGCTCGTATTTTTCCTCAGCATCACGCTCCTCGGCAAGGTCGCCCGCGAGCTCGCCCCCATCTACGGCGAAGATTGCCCCGCGTTCGTCATCCACCGCGCCAGCTGGCCGGATCAGGTGATCCTGCGCGGCACCTTGGCGGACATCTTTGCCAAGGTGCGCGAAGCGAAGATCACGTCGCAAGCCATCATTCTCGTGGGGCGTGTCCTCACGGCGACCGATTTTGCCGATTCGCGCCTCTACGACCCATCGTTCTCGCACGGCTATCGCAAGGCCGTCGTGGAGCCGTCATGAGCGACAAGCACCGCGGCCTTTTGGTCGTCTACACCGGCAAAGGCAAAGGCAAAACGACGGCGGCGCTCGGTATCGTCTTTCGCGCGCTCGGTCGCGGGCTCAAAGTCGCCGTCGTGCAGTTCATCAAGGGCAAGTGGAAAACGGGGGAGGGGGCGTTTGCGGAAAAGCTCCCCGAGCTCACCTTCCTCGTCATGGGGCGGGGATTCACCTGGGAGAGCGACGACCTCTCGCGCGACAAGGAAGCGGCGCGCGCCGCCTGGAGCAAGGCGGCGGCGCTCATCGCCGCTGGCGAGCATTCCATCGTGATCCTCGACGAGCTCACCTACGTCATCAACTACGACTTCGTCGCGCTCGACGAAATCTTGGACGCTCTGCGCACGCGCCCCGAGCACGTGCACGTCGTCATCACCGGGCGGAGCGCCCCGGAAGAGCTCGTGGAAATGGCGGATCTGGTGACGGAGATGAGGTCCGTCAAACACCCGTTCGAAAAGGGGATCCCCGCGGCGCCGGGGATCGATTTCTGATGGCACCTCCGCGCACGATGCCGCGCATCGTCGTGGCCGGCACGAGCAGCGGGGTTGGCAAGACCACCGTCGTCGTGGCGCTCGTGCGCGCGCTCGCCGCCGAAGGGCTGCGCGTCGCGGTCTTCAAGTGCGGCCCCGACTACCTGGATCCGACGTACCACGCACGCGCCGCGGGGCGACCCTGTCACAACCTCGATGGTTGGATGATGGGGCGCGAAGCCGTGCTAGCCACGTTCCACCGCGCGAGCGAAGACGCCGATATTGCCGTCATCGAAGGGGTGATGGGACTCTTCGATGGCGCTTCCCCGACCGGTGAAGAGGGATCGACGGCCGAGATTGCGAAATGGCTCGGCGCGCCGGTCGTCCTCGTCGTCGACGCGTCGGGAATGGCGCGCAGCGTCGCAGCCGTTGCCCAGGGATTCGCGCGCTTCGATCCCGAGCTCGAGCTCGTGGGGATCATCTGCAATCGGGTCGGCAGCCGCGGTCACCTCGATCTTTTGCGTCGCGCGTGCGACGCGCCGCCGGTGCTAGGCGGATTTCCGAAACAACCGGAGCTCGCCTTTCCCGAGCGCCATCTCGGTCTCTTTACGGCCGACGATCGCGTGTTGCCCGAGGACAAGCTCGACGCCTGGGGGCGCGCGGCCTCCGAATGGCTCGGCACGAGCGCGATCGTCGAACGTGCCCGCGCCGCGCGCGAGCCTCAGACGACCCCTGCGGTCGAAGCAACGCGGGGCGCGCTCCCCGAAGAACGCTGTCGCATCGGTCTGGCGTGGGACGAAGCGTTCCACTTCTATTACGAAGACAACCTGGCGCGTCTCGAGTCGCTCGGCGCGCGCATCGTTCGATTTTCGCCGATGCGCGACACGCACCTCCCCGACGTCGACGGGCTCTACCTCGGCGGAGGCTACCCCGAAATACACGCCGCCGCGCTCGCTGAAAACGCCGCCATGCGCCGCGCCGTGGAGACTTTTGCCGGCACCGGTGGCCCCATCTACGCCGAATGCGGCGGACTCATGTACTTGTCCCGCGCCATCGTCACGCAGGGCGGCGTATCGCACCCGATGGTCGGGCTTCTTCCCGCCGAGACGATCATGAAGGAACGGCTCGTCGCGCTCGGCTACGTGGAAGTCGAGACGCAAGAGCCGACGATCCTAGGTCCCCCCGGCCTCCGTTTTCGAGGGCATCAGTTTCGTTACTCCGAGCTCGGTCCTTTCGCCAGGGCGACCGCCGAGGCTTATACGATCCGCAAGCGGCGCGGCGGCGAAACGAGCCGCGAAGGATTCATGCTCGGGCCGGGGCAGGTGCTCGCCTCGTACGTGCATGCGCACTTCGCCTCGAACCCCAAGGTCGCCGCCGGCTTGGTAGCGGCGTGCGCCGCCTATCGCGCCAAGAGGCGTGAACAGGCGGCGACGTGCAGCTGAGCCTCGAGCTCGCAACCGTGGCCGGCGCTTTTGCCGCCGATCGCCTGCTCGGCGAATGGCCCAACGCCGTTCACCCCGTGGTGTGGATGGGAAAGACGATCGCCCTGCTCGAACGCTCCGTTCCGCCGTGGGGGCCACGCGGCAAGCTCGTCGCGGGGGGCGTCATCGCGATCGTCGTGCCGACGGCGTTCGCAGCGGGGAGCGCCGTCGTGCTCGCCGCGTCGCGGCCGTACCCGATCTTGCAATTCTTTCTCGCGATCGCTCTCTTGAAGTCCACGTTCGCGCTCAAGGCCCTATCCGCGGCGGCGATCGACGTCGAGCGCGCGCTCGAGCAGGGATCGATCGAACGGGCGCGCCACGGTTTGCGCAGCCTCTGCAGCCGCGATCCTTCAGCGCTCGAACGTTCCGAGCTCGTCGCGGCCACCATCGAATCGGTCGCGGAAAATGCGTCGGACAGCTTCGTCGCGCCGCTTTTTTATTATGCACTTTTCGGAATACCGGGAGCCATCTTCTACCGCGCCGTCAACACGCTCGACGCCATGATCGGCTACCACGGAAAGTACGAATACCTCGGCAAGGCATCGGCGCGGCTGGACGACGCGATGAACTTCATCCCTGCCCGTTTGACGGCGTGCCTCCTCCTCGTGGCCGGCTGGGCGCGCGGCCGGCGGTTACGCGGGGGTTGGTCGGTTTGGCGACGTGACGCGCACCGCACGGAAAGCCCGAATGCCGGGCGCCCGATGGCGGTCATGGCCGGCCTCCTCGGTGTTCAGCTCGAGAAAGCCGGCCACTATCGCCTCGGGGATCCCCTGGAGCCCCTAGAGGTGGGTAAGATTCGCGAAGCTTGCGGAGTACTGGCCGTTGCGGCTCTGATGGGCGCCAGTATGACCCTCTTCTTGATCGGGGCACGGCATGTCTATCCATGAAGGCGTTGGGCCGCGGGTCCACGGCGGCGTCTCTCTCGACGAGCTTGCCGCCGCGGGCGTCGATCTCCGCGAGACGATCGATTTCAGCGCCAGCATCAATCCGTACGGGCCCTGCCCGGCCGTCGTTCACGCCGTGCAGACCTGCCCCATCGATCGCTACCCCGACCCCACGGCCGCAGCTTTGCGACGCGCGCTCGCTGGCGCGCACAACATCGCGGCCCACCACATCGTGGTGGGCAACGGCGCGGCCGATCTCCTTTGGACGCTCGCCCATTTGCTCGTCGCTCCCGGCGCCAAAGTGATCATCGCCGAGCCCACGTTTGCCGAGTTTCGCAGCGCGGCTCTCGCTGCGCGGGGCGAAGTCATCGAATCGCGCGCGACCGCCGAGCGCGAGTTTGCCCCCAACATCGACGCCATCGAAGCGCTGGCTTTTTCGAACAGCGCGGCGGTCGTCTACCTCGCGTCTCCCAATACGCCCGTGGGCACGCGTATCCCCGTGGAACGCGTAGCGGCGCTCGCCGAACGCTTGCCGCAGACGACGGTCGTCCTCGATCAAGCGTTCGTCTCGATGAGCGATCACCCGGCCGACGAGCGCGTCGCGGTGCCGGACAACGTCGTGCGTGTGCGCTCGCTCACCAAGGACCACGCCATCGCCGGCCTCAGGCTCGGCTACGTGCTCGCCTCGGCCGAGCTCGCGGGTGCGCTCGAGGCGCGCCGCCCCCCGTGGATGACCAATGCCATCGCCGAGGCAGCCGGGATCGCCGCCGTGCGCGCCAACCTCTTCGTCGAAGAGAGCCGCGCCCTCCTGCGCAGAGACCGCGACGAGCTCGCCGCCGCCCTGCGCGATCTCGGCCGCCCTCCGCTCCCCACGACGGCCTTCTTTCTCACGTTCGCCGTGCCCGACGCACCCGCGCTGCGCCGCCGGCTCTTGGCCAAAGGGATCCTCGTGCGCGACTGCACGTCGTTCGGGATGCCCGGCTACGTGCGTGTCGCCGCGCGCCCCAAGGCCGACCGCGAGCGGCTGGTGCAAGCGCTCGGAGAGGAGCTCGCGTGACGACGCGACGTCTCGCGCCGGCCCTGATGGTGCAAGGCACGGCTTCTTCGGCCGGCAAGAGTCTGCTCGTGACGGCACTCTGCCGTATGTTCGCGGCCGAGGGGCGGCGCGTGCTCCCCTTCAAGGCGCAAAACATGGCCCTCAATTCGGCGGTGACCGCGGACGGCGGCGAAATCGGCCGCGCGCAAGCCGTGCAAGCGGAAGCAGCGCGCGTGCCGAGCCGCGTCGACATGAACCCCGTGCTGCTCAAGCCGGAGGGGGATTCGCGTTCGCAAGTCGTCGTGCTCGGCAAATCGATCGGAACGATGTCCGCCGCCGAGTATCACAAGAAGAAGCCCGAGCTGCGCGAGCTCATCCGGCAATGCCTCACCCGCTTGCGGCAAGATTGCGATCTGCTGCTCATCGAAGGGGCCGGGAGCCCAGCCGAGATCAACTTGAAGGATCGCGACATCGTCAACATGAGCGTCGCGCGCGACGCCGAGGCGCCGGTGCTGCTCGTGGGGGACATCGATCGCGGCGGCGTGTTCGCGTCGTTCGTCGGCACGATGGAGCTACTCGATCCCGAAGAGCGCGCGCGCATCGGCGCCTTCGTCGTCAACAAATTTCGCGGTGACGTCGGTCTGCTTCGGCCGGGGCTCGACATGCTCGAGGCGCGCACGCGGGTCCCCGTGCTCGGCGTGATGCCCTACTTGCGGTCGCTGCGCGTTGCCGACGAGGATTCGCTTTCCCTCGACGACAAGCCGCGCGCGCCGCGCGGTCCCCTCTCATCCGCGATCGACATCGCGGTCGTCCGCTACCCCCGCATCGCCAACTGGGACGACTTCGACCCGCTCGCGGCGGAAGAAAGCGCTTTCCTACGTTTCGTCGAACGCCCCGAGGACCTCGAGCCGGCCGATCTCGTGATCCTGCCCGGCACCAAAAGCACCCTCGCCGACCTCGCGTGGCTGCGCGAAAGCGGCTTTGCAGCGCACATCGAAGCGCGCGCCGCCCGCGGGGAGCCCATCGTCGGCGTTTGCGGCGGATGCCAAATGCTCGGCACCTTCGTCGAAGATCCGCACCACGTCGAATCGAGCTCTTCGGGGGCGCCCGGGCTCGCCCTTTTGCCGATTCGTACGCGCTTCGAGCGCCAAAAAGTGACGGCGCAGATCTCGGCCCGCTCCCAAACGCACTCCTTCTTGACCGATGCCGCCGCGCGCGACGAAGCCCTTTCCGGCTACGAAATCCACATGGGGATGCTCGCGCTCGAAGCGGACGCGCGCCCCGCCTTTCGCATCGTGACGCGCAACGGATCGAGCTGCGAAGCGCTCGACGGCGGCGTGAGCCCCGCGGGTCACGTGGTAGGGACGATGATCCACGGCATTTTCGACAATCCCGCCGTGCGCCGCTCGCTCCTCGCGTACCTCAGCCAACGCAAAGGAATCGCGCCCCCAAAGGCGCGCGCGGGGCTCTCGCGCGACGCGGAGTACGACCGTCTCGCCGCGGCGGCGCGCGAGCATCTCGATGGCCCGCTCCTACGCAGGTTGGCGGGCTTGTCCGATCGATCGGCGAGGTAGCGCCGCCGCGCGTCGGCTCGTCACGCCGGCTGGTAAATCATGATCAAATTTCCGCAGGTGTCCGAGAACACCGCGGAGATGACGGGGCCCGCTGCGGTGGGCTCCCGTGTAAATGCGACGCCGTGCCCAGTGAGGCGCGCGAACTCGGCGCGGATGTCGCGGACCTCGAATGCGGCGAGCGGAATGCCCTGATCGAACATCGCTTTTTGAAACGTCTTGGCAGCAGGGTTCGCGTTCGGCTCGAGCGACAGCTCGACATCCGGGTGCCCGTCGGGGGACACGACCGTGATCCAGCGGTACGCACCGACGGGAAACTCGTTCTTCTTCTTGAAACCGAGGACCTCCGTGTAAAAGCGGAGCGCCTTGGTTTGATCTTCGACCATGAGACTCGTGAGCTTGATTTGCATGGTTGCCTCTTAGGTGCCGACGGTGAGCCCGTAACCTAGGGCAGCGGCAATGGCTCCGCTTCTCCGAAATTGCGACGCCGCGTACGAACATGGAGCAGCTCGAACGCGCGTCACACGAGCAAACCGGGCGATACAGGAGACCCATAGGCGAACAAGGTCAGGCAACCGGGGGGCGCCACATGCACGAGCGGCGAGGTGGCGCGGTGCGAGCGTGCGCCGCGCCAGGCATCGAGCCGCACGGGGACTTGCACGACCGATCGGATCCGCTGCCGAAAAGCGGACGGCGATTCCCCGACGCGGTGGGCGAACATGCGACTGAAGGTGCCGAGACTCGAGAAGCCGACTTCGAAGCACACCTCGGTCACCGAGAGCTCTCCGCGAACGAGGAGCTCTTTGGCCCGGTCGACGCGCGCGCCGATGCGAAATTGGTGCGGTGTCATCCCAAAGACCGCCTCGAATTGCCGAATGAAGTGGAAAGGCGAAATGGCGACGTCGCGCGCAACGTCGCGCACCCTTCGCGGATCTTCCGGAAAATCAGCGAGAAGATCGCGCGCCCGACAAAGGCGCGCGAAGACGTCACGTGAAAGGAGCATTGCGCGGCAAGCATAGCAGGCGAGGTTTCACGCGAGCGGGCTCGAGCATTGAGAACGCCTGGCCCCGAATCATGAAGACACCGTCATCGAAGCGCCGTCTTGCGCGTGTGGGGAGCGGATCATCCTCGCGCCGCACGCGGCCAAAGACGGCCATTGGCCGCTCCACCGTGGCCCCTGCGCTGTGGTAGGCTGGGCGCCCCATGAAAACGAGCCATTTCTGCTTTGTCGCTTTCACCTTTGCCGCGGTTGCTTGCGGCGGTAGTTCGACCCCCGCGCCGCAGTCGGCTGCTTCTCAACCCTCGCCGTCGACCGACGCCAAGCTGAGCGCCGCTATCACGGGCAACCAGCGAACGTCGGAAGAGCGCGCGCGCGACACCTACCGACACCCGCGCGAGACGCTCGAGTTCTTCGGCGTGCGCGAGAACATGACCGTCGTCGAGCTCTCCGCCTCCAAGGGCTGGTACACGGCGATCCTCGGGCCGCTCTTGAACGAGAAGGGGAAGCTCGCGGTGACGAACGCCGATCCCAACGGCCCCGCCGATTCGGAGGGGACGAAGAACGCGAAGTCCCTCATCGAGCGCATCTCCAAGGATCCGGCCGCGTTTGGCAAGGTCTCGACCATCGTCACCAACTGGAAGCGCGACGAAGTCTCGCTCGGCCCCGACGGCTCGGCGGACATGGTGCTCACGTTCCGCAACCTGCACGGCTGGATTGCCAACGGCGTCGCCGACAAGGTGCTCGCCGCATCGTTCAAGGTGCTGAAGCCCGGGGGCGTCCTTGGCGTGGAAGAGCACCGCGCAAAACCCGAAGCCTCGACCGATCCCAAGGCGATCGGCGACACCGGCTACGTGCCCGAAGCGCTCGTGGTCAAGCTCGCCGAAAAGGCGGGTTTCAAGCTCGCCGGCGCATCGGAAATCAACGCCAACCCGAAGGACACCAAGGACTATCCGAAAGGCGTCTGGACGCTGCCCCCCACGCTGCAGCTCGGTGACGCCGACAAAGACAAGTACGTCGCTATCGGCGAGAGCGATCGCATGACGCTCAAGTTCGTCAAGCCGTAGGCCCCTATCGTCGGAACCTGGAAGGACGCGCAATTCTCACAAAACGCCTCGCCTCGTGTTTCGCGTGCGCCCTAGGCGCCGCGTGGCTCGGGGCGTGGCCCGCGCGAGCCCAGGAGCCCCCCTCCACGCCGTCACCAGCCCCGGCGCCGACGCCGGTCGTCGTCCCGCCGAAGCTCCTTTCCGAGGCTGCCGTTGTGTACCCCGAAGGCGCTTCGGGCGATGCGACGATCGTGCTCACGCTCACCATCGGCGCGGACGGGACCGTGCGCGCCGCGGTTCCCGTGCAAGAGGACGAACCCTTTTCGAGCGCTGCCGTCCAGGCAGCCCGCACATGGACCTTCGAGCCCGCGACGCGTAACGGCACGCCGATCGCCGCCAAGATCCGCTTCGAAGTCGTGTTCCACGCCCCCGAGCCCGAGCCTCCACCTCCGCCGCCCGAGGAAAATCCCTACGGTCCTCCACCCGAACCGCCGAAACCTCCGCCCCCCCCCACCGAGATCCTGATCCGCGGCGAGCGCGCCGAGCCCTCGCGCACGGTGACCTTGTCGCGCGCTGAGGTGCGTCAGATCCCGGGCACCTTCGGCGACCCTTTTCGCGCCGTCGAGATCATGCCGGGGGTGACCCCCATCGTCACCGGGCTGCCGTTCTT
>Ga0111538_10001582_pt1 | contig 32051 bp, 32 predicted proteins | sample SoiMethybrSBSTD1_FD_79669 | JGI IMG/M metagenome (GOLD analysis project Ga0111538, IMG submission 79669) | Bulk soil microbial communities from a Populus tree surrounding site in Tennessee, USA - Soil MetaG P. TD hybrid SBSTD1 (version 2)... | ecosystem: Environmental > Terrestrial > Soil >... | reverse complement strand
GCGCGGTGCGCGGCTCCGGGACGTGCTTGCGGATGTAGTCGAGCACCAGATCCTCGGCCTGGGTGAGCGAGGTGTCCGACTCGCGGACCGCCGCGGTCAGCCCCGACTTGTCGTGCATCTCACGAACGACGTCGACCATGCCCTCGAGAAGCTCGTCGGGAACCTTTATGGTCACGTCCAGACCGGCGTCGAGTGGCACCAGATCGGCACCGGTGACCACGACCGCCACCTCGATCAATGCGTCGCGGCGCAGGTCGAGGCCGGTCATCTCGCAATCGATCCAGACCAGAAGATCACTCACGCGATTCAGCCTAGTGTGACGATGGCATCGCGTGCGACGCGTACCGCATACCTCGCCCACGGGGAGGGCAAGCGTTGGTTAAGGTTGCCGCGGCCCCATCCGCGATCGACGCAGCGCGCAACCGGTCGCACGGAACGTAGACAAGGAACGCCGCACGTGACGTCCACCAGCAGCCCACGCCGGGCGAACGCGCGCAGGCTGATCCTGCTCGCCGTCGTCACGGCAGCGGTGGTGGCCGCCCAGATCTGGTACGGCAACCGGCACCACTTCCTCGACCTGCGGATCTACGTCAACGCGGTGCGCTGGTGGGCGAACGGGCACCCGCTCTACGAGTTCGCCCACGACGACCCGATCCAGGGCCGGCTGGGCTTCACCTATCCCCCGTTCGCGGCCCTGGTGCTCGCCCCGCTGGGCGTGCTCGGGTTCCGCGCCAGCATCGTGCTGTTCGTGGCCGGCACGGCGGTGGCGGTTGCGGTGACGTCGTTCTGGCTGGTCCGGCCGATCGCGCGCCGGCATGGCGTGCCGCTGTGGTTCGCGACGGCGTTGGCCCTGCCGCTGATCAGCACGCTGGAGCCGATCCGGGAGACGGTGACGTTCGGCCAGATCAACATGCTTCTGGTGCTGCTCGTCCTCACCGACCTGCTCCTGGTCGCGCCGCGCTGGCCGCGGCTGGCGGGCATCGGCATCGGCATCGCGGCCGCGATCAAGCTGACGCCGGCGATCTTCATCGTGTACTTGTTGATCACCAAGCGGTGGCGGGCCGCCCTGACGGCCACCGCGACGACCGTGGCGGCCTCGCTGCTCGCGGCGGCCGTGTCGTGGCGGGACTCCTGGCACTTCTGGACCGAAGCGCTGTGGGAGACGGGCCGGGTCGGCCACCCGGACCGGATCGCGAACCAGTCGATCTTCGGCATGCTGGCCCGGCTGAGCGCGCCGCAGGAGCCGAACCAGGTGGTCTGGGTGGCGCTGGTGCTGGTCGTCGCCGGGTACGGCCTGTGGCGGGCGCGCCGCGCCGCGCTGGCCGGCGACGAGGTCGTCGGCCTGACGCTCACCGGGTTCGCGGGCGGGCTGGCCAGCCCCATCACGTGGCCCCATCACCTGTTCTGGTTCGTGCCGGCACTGCTGGTGCTGATCGACGTCGGCCTCGGTCAGGACTCCGGCAAGAGAAAGCCGTGGCTGCTCGGGCTGGCCGGTCTGTGCTGGGCGACGGTCACCGTCAGCGTGATCTCGCTGTTCGAACTCGGGCTGAGCCGCCGGCTGTTCGACACGGGGCCACAGGGCTTCCTGATCGTCAACTGGTACGTGATCCTCACGGCCGCGCTGATCGTGGCGCTGCCGGTGCGCGGACACCTGCTGGCGGCACCGGTGCTCGGATCCCGCCCGTCGACCAAGAGCCAGCCGGCCCTGGCGGCCGCCACTACCGGATCGCTGGACGCCTGCTGATCGCCCGATCGGGCGCTTACCTTCGACGCGCGTACGGACATACAGTCATTTCGTCGGGTTTAGCGCTGGAAGAATCCGACGGCCACTTCCCCCGTGGCGTGGTACCCCCCGGTTGATCCGGCGGCCCTCGTCCCCCCGTACGAGGGCCGCCGGGTCTGGGCACAACGGAGGGTCACCCTTCCTTGATCGTCACCCGCTGGGTGACCGTCGCCTGGTCGGTCTCCGACAGCCGCAGCGTGAACTTCAGCTCCCAGACGCCCGCCGACGGGAACGTCGGCTCGGCCACGGCGTGGTCGGCGGTGATCGGCAGCATCGGGATGTCCAGCGGGTCGATGCCGCCGTCGACCGGCGCGGCCGTCGCCCTCCACTCGACGACGGCCTGCGGCTGGCCGTTCAGGTCGTACGCGTACAGGTGCATCGAATTGCCGCCGACGGCGGCCGGATCGAGGTCCATCCGCAGCCGGTACAGGTCGCTTCCCATCGTCACCGAGTACGGCTGCGCCACGCCGGTCGGCGTCGCGCTGCGGGCCGGCGGCGTCTGCACGAGCGCGGCCGCCACCGCCAAGACCACTCCGGTGATCGCGAGTTCGGCGAGGATCGAGCGGCGCAGCGGCTTCACCGGCGGCTCCGGCGGATCCTCGTCGAGGAAATCGTCGTCTTCGACGTCGTCGTCGGCCTCGATCTCTTCGGCCGCGGACCCGGCGCCCGCCGCGACGAGCGCGCGCCGCGCGGGCGCCTGCACCAGCCGACGGGAGTACCAGGCGACGGCGAGCACCACGGCCAGCAGCCCGACCTTGACCAGCACCAGCCGGCCGTAGGTGGTGTCGAACAGGCGGCCGGGCGAGGCGATCTCGATGATCGCCTGGGCGGTGCCGGTGAGCGCCAGGACGATCACGGCCATCATCGCCCAGGACGACCAGACCGGCAGGATCGCGCCGAGTTCGCGGGCGTTGGCCTTGCGCAGCAGCACGCCGACGAGCACCACGAGACCGCCCAGCCACACGCCCATGGCCGCGAGGTGCGCCGCGTCGGCGACGAGCGACACCGCTGGCGCCGGCGACACGGCGGCGTGCCCGGACAGCGGCCATGTTCCCAGGCCCACCACCGCGAAGAACGAGACCACCGCGAGGTCCACAGTGGACGGCCCGGAGCCGCGCACGAACGGCCGGAGCAGCACGGCGATCGCCGCCAGCACGCCGAGGCGCACCGTGTGCGTGGTGCCGTACGAGCCGGCCAGCGCGGTCTGCAGCGCCTCCGTGCTCGCCCCGAACAGCGACGTGCCCGCGGTGTACGGGCCCTGCAGGAGCATCTCGGCGACCGTGCTGAACGCGGTGATCCCCAACCCGAAAGCGACCATGCGGGCCGGCGTGCGGCGGGACACCCGCGCCGGCCAGAGCCGGGCCAGGAACAGCATCGGGCCGATCATCAGCACGAGGCCGGCATAGCCGAGCCAGCGGGTGAAGCCCAGCGTCCAGGCGACCAAGGGATCGACGTTGGTGACTGTTGAGTCGCCCTCGGTGGGCGGGTCGGCCGACGGCGCGCCGACCGAGAACAGGAAGCTGCCGCCGATGGGATGGCTGTCCGCGGAGATCACGCGGTACGTGACCAGGTACGAGCCCCGCCCCGCGTTCTTGCGGATCGGGATCACGAGCTGGTTGGCGGTGGTGGTGGGCGGCCCCTCGTCGACCCGGGACCGGTCCGGGCCGATCACCCTGATGCGCTCGTCGACCGGGCGCACGGCCTCGGTGAAGGTCAGCGTGACCGCGTCGGGGGCGCTTGCCAGCACGGCGTTCTGGGGCGGATCGGTGCGGATGAGGCTCGCGTGTGCCGACGCGGGACTGGAGTAGACGAGCACGAGACCGAGGCCGACCAGCAGCCCGGCCACCGCGCGGAGCGCGGTGTGCCCGATTCGTGTGATCACCGCAACGCCACTTCCTCGGGCCGTGTCCGGCCGGGCCGCGGGACCGTTCGGCCGGTCCCGCCGGTCCGGTATGCCAAAGCCACGAGCATAGCGGCCGGCACGACCGTCACCAGATGGGCCGCCTCGTGGCCGAGCGTCGTGTAGCCCTGCGCGAGATCGAGCACCGCCGATAGGGCGAGGCAACCGGCCAGCACCAGGCCGACCGGCGCGTACGCCCGGGCCAGCGCCGGCCGGAACGCCGCCAGCAGGAACGCCACCGCGAACGCCGTCACCTCGTGGTGCGGGTGGGTGCCGGCGACGCCGAGCACGCCGGGCAGGGCGAGCAGCAGCTGCACCGATGCGAACGCCGCGAGCCCCAGCCGCAGCCCGAGCTCGATCCGGGCACGGACGACGGCGGTGCGGCGATCGGCCGTCGCGCGGTCGGCGGCCAGCCGGGCGAGCACGGCGACGGTCAGGTCGGGGGCCGCCGGGGGCGGTGCGGCGGCCCGCAGCCGCTCGGCGCCGGCCAGCCACGCCTGGCAGCCGTGGCACCCCTCGAGGTGGGTGACCAGCCAGGCCGGGTCGACCCCCGGTTCCTCGCCGTCGAGCCGGGCGGACAGCGCTAGGCGCGCCTGCGAGCACGTCATGCCCGAAGAGTCGGTCGCGGCGGGGCGAAAGTTCCCGCGTAGGCTTTCGGCCGTGACTGCGGAGCCGCGCGACGAGCTCGAGGACGTCGCTGTTGCCGCGGCGGCCGGCGATCCGCTCGCGCAGGCCACGCTCGTGCGGGCCACCCAGGCCGACGTCTGGCGGCTGGCCGCCGCGCTCGTCGACCGCGACACCGCCGACGATCTCACCCAGGAGACGTACCTGCGGGCGCTGGGGGCGCTGCCCTCGTTCGAGGGGCGCGCCGCCGTGCGCACCTGGCTGCTGGCGATCGCCCGCCGCACCTGCGCCGATCACCTGCGCGCCACCGTCCGCCGGCGCCGGCTCGGTGACCGCCTCGTCGCCCAGCCCGCCGAGCCGTCGCACGACCACACCGGGATCGTCGACGCGGTCGACCTGGTCCGCCGCCTCGGACCGGCGCGCCGAGCCGCGTTCGTGCTCACCCAGGTGGTCGGGCTCTCCTATCAGGAAGCGGCCGCCGTCGAGGGCGTGCCGGTCGGCACCATCCGCTCGCGCGTCGCCCGGGCGCGAACAGACCTTGTCGACGCGATGAGCCCGCGATTCCCGGATGACTCCTGGGAAAACGTCCAGCCGGGAACCGATCGGATCATCGGGGAGACTAACCGGGTGTGAGGTGGACAGGGCTGGCGGCCCGGCTTGTGCTGGCCGGCGTCTTCCTCGCCGCTGGCGGCGCAAAGGTGGGCGATCTCGCCGCGTCGGTGCGGGCGGTGCATGCGTACGACCTGTTGCCGTACACCGCGTCCAAGGTCGTCGGGGCGACGCTGCCGTTCGTCGAGATCGCCGTGGGGCTGCTGCTGCTGGTGGGCTTCGCCACCCGGCTCGCGGCGGCGGTCAGCGCGGCGCTGATGCTCGTGTTCGTGGGCGGAATCGCCTCGGTGTGGGCGCGCGGGCTGCGCATCGACTGCGGATGCTTCGGCGGTGGCGGCGAACTCGCGGCCGACCGCTCGCCCTCGTACGGCTGGGAGATCGCCCGCGACGTCGCCCTGCTCGCCATGGCCGGTTACCTGCTATTCCGTCCGGCGGGCCGCTTCGCGCTGGACAATGCCTTCATACCGGAAGAAGACGACGATGGTGACGACGAGGAAGAAGCCGATCAAGAGTCAGCGGTCGGCTCGGCCGGCTGAGTCGGGGGGCAAGGCGGCCGGTGCGAAGCGGCCGGCCCGCTCGGTGATGGCCCGCCAGCTGGCCCGCGAGCGCGCCCGCCGGCGGGCGTGGATCGCGGCCGGAATCGCCGCGGTGCTGCTCGTCGTTGCCGGTTTCGCCGGCTGGTACGCCTACCAGTCGCAGCGGCCGGACAAGGCCGCCGCCTCGGCGCCGCCGCCGGCCGGGGCCGACGCCGCCGGGGTGCGGGTGGGCACCGGACCGGTGACCGTCGACGTCTACCTGGACTTCATGTGCCCGCACTGCCGCGACTTCGAGGACAAGGCCGCCGACACGCTCGCGAAGCTGGTCAGCGACGGCGCGGCGACGCTGGTGTACCACCCGCTCGCCTTCCTCGACTCGGCATCGTCCACCAAGTACTCGAGCCGCTCGGCGGCCGCCTCCGGATGCGCGGCCGACGCCGGCACGTTCGTCGAGTACGCGGCCGCGCTGTACGCGCAGCAACCCGCGGAGGGCAGCGCCGGGCTGAGCGAGACCCAACTGGTGAACCTGGCCTCGGTGGCCGGTATCACCGATCCGGCGTTCGAGCAGTGCGTGCGCACCGACAAGCACCTCGCCTGGGTCGACGGCGTCACCGAGCAGGCGGTGAAGAAGGGTGTGCGCGGCACGCCCACGATCATGGTCAACGGCCAGGCGGTAGACGCCGACCCGCAGGCCATCACCGACGCAGTAGCCAAGGCATCCTGACCGACATATCCGCCGATCTTGCAGTTGTGGTGCCAGGGTTTGCCGCGAGCTGCCCCATTTGCGGCCCACCACAACTGCAAGATCGACGTATGTCCAGCGTCCGGGGGGCGCTGCTAGGCGGGGACCTGGAAGCCGTACGGGAGTTCCAGGCGGTGGCTCGCCAGCAGCGCCTCGTTGCGGAGCAACTCGCCGGTGGGGGCGTCGGCGACCACCGCGCCCTCGTCGAGGATCACCGACCGCTCGCAGAGCTGTAGGGCGTACGGCAGGTCGTGCGTCACCATGAGCATCGTCACCGGCAACGAGGTCAGGATCTCCGCCAGTTCCCGACGGCTCGCCGGGTCCAGGTTGGACGACGGCTCGTCCAGCACCAGCAGCGACGGGCGCATCGCCAGCACGGTCGCCACCGCGACCCGGCGCCGCTGCCCGAACGAGAGGTGGTGCGGCGCCCGGTCCCGGTGCTCGGACATGCCGACGGAGGCCAGCGCCTCGTCCACGCGAGCGTCCAAAGCAGAACCACGTAGTCCCAGGTTCGACGGCCCGAACGCCACGTCGTCGGCGACGGTGGGCATGAAGAGCTGGTCGTCCGGGTCCTGGAACACGATGCCGACGCGCCGGCGCACCTCGGCGAGCGAGGACCGGTCGCGCGGGTTCACCGGCAGCCCGTCGACCACCACCGACCCGGATCCGCCGTGCAGCACCCCGTTGAGGTGCAGCACCAGCGTCGTCTTGCCGGCGCCGTTCGGCCCCAGCAGCGCCACCCGCTCCCCCGCCGCCAGCGAGAGGTCGATGCCGCGCAGCGCCTGGCGACCATCGGGGTAGGCGAACGAGAGCGACGAGACGGTCAGCATCACAGCACCGCCGCCAGCGCGACGACGCCCGCCGCCACCGGCACCGCCAGCCCGAGCGTCCACTCGACCGGGCGCGCCACGGGAGGGCCGCCCACCGCCGGCATCCGCCCGGTGTAGCCGCGCGCCAGCATCGCCACGTACACCCGCTCGCCGCGCTCGTACGCCCGCAGGAACAGCGCCCCGATCCCGGCCGCGAGCGCGCGCACCTGCCAGATGAACCGCGGATCGTAGCCGCGGGAGAGCCGGGCGATCCGCATCCGCCGCGCCTCGTCGGTGAGCACCTGCAGGTAGCGCAGCATGAACGCGGCGATCTGCACGAGCACGTCCGGGCAGCGCAGCCGGGCCAGGCCGAGGATCAGGTCGCGCGGCGTCGTGGTCGCCGCCAGGAGCAACGAGACGACGACGCCGAGCGTGCCCTTCGCGATGATGTTCCAGCCCTGCCAGAGCCCCTCGACGGACAGCGCCACGCCGAGCACCCGCATGTCCGGGCCGGGGGCGGTGAACGGGAGCACCAGGGCGAGAAGCACGAACGGCAGCTCGATGACGGCGTGCCGGGCCAGCCACCACGGGCCCACCCGCGCGAGCGCCGCGACCGCCGCGAGCAGCCCCAGGTAGAGGGCGAACGCGGGGACAGCGGTGCGCGGGGTGAGCACTATCGCGAGCGTCAGCAGCACCGAGGCGGCGACCTTCACCTCCGGAGCGAGCCGGTGCACGGGGGTGTCGCCGGGCCGGTAGAACCCGCCCGCCCCGTGGCTACCCGACACTGGTGGGCCGCCGACGCACCAGCCGGAACACGCCGTACCCGACGCCGAGCGTCACGAGCACCCCGATCGCCCCGGCGAGGCCTGTCGACAGCGGACCGTCCAGGCCACGGATCCCGTAGTCGGCGAGCGGGCTGTCGGCCGTCTGGTTGTCGGCCGCGCGCTTGGCGAGGCAGTCGCCGCCGGTGATGTTGCCCTGGGCGTCGAAGGTGCAGCCCTTACGCGCGGCCGCGTCCAGACCGTCGGGCGCCGACGACGCGAAGCTCGACACGACACCGGCCAGCAGCAGCGTCACCAGCAGACCGGTCAACAGGAAGATCCGGTTACGCGACATGTGGTGCTCCTTGGACCACGTGCCTGTCGGATGACGATTCGACCGGCCGGCGCCGCAATGCGTAAACAAGATCCGGCCTTGATCTGGCGACGGCCGCGACGGTTACCGCGGTGATCAACCCTTCGCCCAGGCCGATCAGTAGGTGCGAGCCGGACATGGCCGCGAACATCGCGCCGACGGACAGACCGTTCCCCCCGCCGAGCGCGTACTCGAGCACGAAACCCTGCGCCGCCACCAGGACGCTGATGACGCTCGCGAGCAGCGCGGTGGCGAACAGCGGGATCCGCAGCCGCAGCAGGGCGACGATCACGAGGTAGCCGGCGGCCGTGCCGAGCAGCGCCATGTTCGTGACGTTGAGGCCGAGCGCCGTGACGCCGCCGTCGGCGAAGAGCAGCGCCTGGACGACCAGCACCACGGTGACGCACAGCGCACCCACCCACGGGCCGACCAGCATGGCCGCGAGCGCGCCGCCGAGCAGGTGGCCGCTGACGCCGGGCAGCACCGGGAAGTTGAGCATCTGGACGGCGAAGATGAACGCCGCGACGAGGCCGGCCATCGGGGCCAGCCTCTCGTCGAGGTCGTGCCGGGCGCGTAGCACGCAGAACGTGAGCGCCGCGACTGCCAGCGCGGCGAACGCGGCGCTCACCGGTGCGTCGATGAGTCCGTTCGATATGTGCATGGCCTGGGCGTCCATGTCACCTCCCATGGGCGGAGCGTATTTCCGGTCGCGAGCTTTTGCCAATAGTTCGCAACAGCGGTCCCGGCGGATGGGAGTAGGGTTCGGCTGCATGAGTGACGTGCGCCTGCAGCCGGGCGATGCAGCCCCCGACTTCAGCCTGACGACCGACAAGAACGAGCAGTTGTCGCTGGCCAGCCTGCGCGGCAAGCGGGTGATCCTGTACGCCTACCCGGCCGCGATGACGCCGGGCTGCACCACGCAGGCGTGCGACTTCCGGGACTCGATCGCGTCGCTGCGCGGCCACGGCTACGAGGTGATCGGGATCTCCCCGGACAAGCCGGCGAAGCTCGCCCAGTTCCGCGAGCGGGACCTGATCCCGTTCCCGCTGGTGTCCGACCCCGACAAGGCGGTGCTCGTCGCGTACGGGGCGTACGGCGAGAAGAAGCTGTACGGCAAGACCACGCAGGGTGTGATCCGCTCGACGTTCGTGATCGACGCCGACGGCAAGATCGAGCAGGCCCAGTACAACGTCAAGGCCACCGGACATGTGGCAAAACTCCGCCGTGACCTGGGCATCGACTAGATTGCGAACGTAGTGCGGCCGTAACACAATCTCTCTACGCTGCCGTCATGGCGGACATCTTCGACGCGTACCCGATGTCCGCCGCGTGGGACGAGATGTTCGTGCGGCCCGGGGTGCCGCGCTCCCCTTACCGGTCGGTGTTCGCGACCCTCCAGCCGCTGGCCGGCGCCGACCTGCGGTACCGGGCCGACCAGTTGGCGCGGGTGTTCACCGACCGCGGGGTGACGTTCGCGTACGCGGGCGAGGAGCGGCCGTTCCCGCTCGACCTGGTGCCGCGCATCATCGACGCGTACGAGTGGGACCTGCTGACCCGGGCGGTGCGCCAGCGCGTCCGGACGCTGGAGGCGTTCCTCGCCGACCTGTACGGGCCGGCGAACGTGCTGAAGGACGGCCTGGTTCCCCGGCGGGTCATCGCCACCAGCGCCCATTTCCACCGGCAGGCGTACGGGATCAACCCGCCCAACGGGGTGCGCGTGCAGGTCAGCGGCGTCGACCTGGTGCGCGATGAACTGGGCCGGTTCCGGGTGCTCGAAGACAACCTGCGCATCCCCTCGGGAGTGTCGTACGTGATCGAGAACCGCCGGGCGATGACGCAGACGCTGCCGGTGCTCTTCGCCGAGGCGCCGGTGTACCCGGTCGACGACTACCCGGCCCGGCTGCTGGCCGCGCTGCGCAAGGCGGCGCCGGACGGCGCCCCGGACCCGTGCGTCGTGGTGCTGACGCCCGGCGTCTACAACGCCGCCTACTTCGAGCACGCGCTGCTGGCCCGGCTGATGGGCGTCGAGCTGGTGGAGGGGCGCGACCTGCGCTGCCACGGCAACCGGGTGTTCATGCGCACCACGCACGGCGAGCAACCCGTGCACGTGGTCTACCGCCGGATCGACGACGAGTTCATCGATCCGCTGCACTTCCGGCCCGACTCGGTGATCGGGGCGCCGGGCATCGTGAACGCGGCGCGGGCCGGGAACGTGACGCTGGCGAACGCCATCGGCAACGGCGTGGCCGACGACAAGCTGATCTACACCTACGTCCCGGACCTGGTGCGGTACTACCTGCACGAGGAGCCGTTGATCGACAACGTCGAGACGTACCGGCTCGACGACTCCGACGTCCTGCACGACGTCCTGGACCGGCTCGACGAACTCGTGCTCAAGCCGGTGGAGGGCTCCGGCGGCAAGGGCATCGTGATCGGTCCGCACGCCGACGAGAAGACGCTGCGTACGCTCCGCTGCGCTGTCGAAGCCGACCCGCGCGGCTGGATCGCCCAGCGCCCCGTGCTGCTGTCGACCTCGCCCACGCTGGTCGGCGACCGGGTCGCGCCGCGGCACATCGACCTGCGGCCGTTCGCCGTCAACGACGGCGACGACGTCTGGCTGCTGCCCGGCGGCCTCACCCGGGTCGCGCTGCCGGAGGGCGCGCTGGTGGTGAACTCGAGCCAGGGCGGCGGGTCCAAGGACACGTGGGTGCTGGCCGAGGCGCTGACGCCGACGGCTCCGCCGACGCCGATCCCGCCCGCCCCGGCGCTGTCGGTGCCGGATCATCGCGATCTCGGCCCGGGCGGCGCGGCGCTCGCCGCGCAACAGCAGCAGCAACAACAGGCCTTGGCGACGGTGGACGCATGCTGAGCCGCATCGCCGAGTCGCTGTTCTGGATCGGGCGGTACATCGAGCGCGCCGACGACACCGCGCGCATCCTCGACGCCTACATCGCCCGCCTGCTCGAGGACCCGTGGGCCGACGAGGACCGGGGCGGTCGGGCGATCCTGTCCATCCTCGGCGCGCAACCGCCGAGCGACGCGCGGGTCACCACGTCGGCGGTGCTCGACGTCCTCGCGTTCGACGCCACCAACCCGTCGGCGATCGCGGGCGCGCTCACCGCGGCGCGCGACAACGCGCGCGGCGCCCGCGAGACGATCTCCAGCGAGATGTGGGAGTGCCTGAACGTCACGTGGCACGCCCTGCCGGCCCGGCGGCTGTCCGCCGACCGCCTGGGGCCGGCGATGTACCTGCAGTTCGTGCGGGAACGGGCCGCCGTGCTGGCCGGGCTCGCCGAGTCGACGATGAGCCGCGACGACGGCTGGCGGTTCCTCATCCTCGGCCGCAGCCTCGAACGGGTCGACATGACGGCGCGGATGATCTCCGTTCAGACCGATGCGGCGCCCGACCACCCGGCCTGGCGAACCGTGCTGCGGGCCTGCGGGGCCGACGAGTCGTTCCTGCGCACCCACGGCGGCACCGTGCGGGCCGACCGGGTGGCCGAGTTCCTGCTGCTGGACCGGCTGTTCCCGCGCTCCGCGCTGCACGCGCTGACCACCGCCGAACAGTGCCTGCTGGAATTGGATCCGGCGGTCGAGCGGGCCGGTATCACCGACGCGGCCCGGCGGCCGATCGGACAGGTGCGCACCCGGCTGGAGTACACCGAGTCGCAGTCGCTGCTCGACGACCTGGGCGCGCACCTGGAGCGGCTCAAGGACGCCTGCGCGGTGGCGAGCGCCGCGGTGGCCGAGCGGTACTTCCCGGAGCCGGCGCCGGTGACCTGGGCCCACGAGGAGGTGTGACGCGGTGGCGTGGCGGCTGCGGATCAGGCACGTGACCGGCTTCACCTACGAGGGGCAGGCGCACGCGTCGTACAACGAGGCCCGGTTGACGCCGATGACCCTGCCCTGGCAGGTGACGCTGTTCAGCCAGGTCGAGGTGCACCCGGCGGCGTCGACGTACCGGTACTACGACTACTGGGGCACGCTCGTCACGGCGTTCGACCTGCAGCGTCAGCACGGCGAGTTGAAGGTCGTCTCGTCGAGCCTGGTCGAGACGGACACCCCGCCGCCGGTGACGCCGGCGGGCTGGGAGACGCTGGCGGCCGCGGCCGACGAGCACGCGGAACTGCTGGCGCCGACGCAGCGCACGTCGATCTCGGCGGAGTTGGTCGACGTTGCGGCCGGGTTGGGCGGCCCCGCCGCCGAACCGGCGGAGGCCGCGGCGGCGATCGCGGATTTCGTGCGCGCCGAGGTGGCGTACGTGCCCGGGTCGACGGGCGTGCAGACCTCGGCCCAGGAGGCGTGGAACCTGCGCAAGGGCGTCTGCCAGGACATCGCCCAGCTGACGGTGGCGCTGCTACGCACGCGCGGGATCCCGGCCCGGTACGTGTCCGGTTACCTGCACCCGAAGCGGGACGCCGAGATCGGGCAGACGGTGGCCGGGCAGAGCCACGCCTGGGTGGAATGGTGGTGCGGCGACTGGGTCGGGCACGATCCCACGAACGGGGTGCCCGTGGGGCCGCAGCACGTGGCGGTGGCCCGCGGCCGCGACTACGACGACGTGGCACCGCTGAAGGGCGTCTACCACGGCCCCACATCCAGTGCGATCGCCGTGACCGTCGAGGTCACCCGGGTGACCTGATCTCCCGCGATCTTGGACTCCTGTCGGACCCCTGGGCCCGACACGAGTCCAAGATCCACAATGGGCTGGGTAAGGTGTTGCGAACGGGGCCGTAGCCCAACGGCAGGAGGCACACGGTTTAGGTCCGTGACAGTGTGAGTTCGACTCTCACCGGCCCCACTTCTGCCGTCTCATCCAACGGCGAGCCGGCTCCTCGACGAAGCGGAAGACCGCCACCGCGGCGGCCGTCACCACCACCGCGTAACCGGCGACCACGCCCAGCCGAACCGTCAACCCGGCGTCGAGCGCCGCGGCGGGCACGACGTGCGCCAGGACCAGTTGGCAGATCGCGTGCGTCATGTACAACGCGTAGGACGCCTGGCCCAGGAACACCATGTGTCCGGACGAGAGCCACCGCCGCAGCACGCCGCCCTCGGCGCGGGCGAGCGCCAGGATCGCGACGGCCAGCCCCGGAACCGCCCAGATCGCCGGTAGCCCGACGGATTCCAGCCACGTGCCCAGGACCATCGACCCGACGAGCGCACCGGACGCGATCGCGGGCCAGGGCCAGGTGCGCCCCAGGCCACCGCGGTACACGACGCACAGCAGGCAACCGACGGCGAACTCGACTCCGATGCGGACGAGCGGCGCGGGAAAGGGCCACCCGCCGGGGAACGCCACGAAGACGGCGTACATCGCGGCCAGCGCCGCCACGGCTCCCGCGAGCGCGACCCGCGTGGACCGGGTCCGGGCCAGCGCCAGCGCCGCGAACGGGAAGAGCAGGTACGCGAACCACTCGGCGCTGATCGACCAGGCCGGATAGTTCCAGCTCAGGTCCATGCCCGCCCACGCGTTGACCATCAGCACGTTGGCGACGAGCGTTCCCGGGGAGTACATCTCGGGCGGGTTGACCGGCAGCCCGGCCAACCGGGCCGCGCAGACGATCGCGACGAGCACACCCAGGGTGAACAGGTGCACCGGGTAGATCCGGGCCAGGCGCAGCCAGAGGAACCGCAGGTAGCCGCCGAGCCGCACGGATCGGAACGAGTCGGCGTAGTTGTAGGCGAGGATGAACCCGCTCAGGATGAAGAACAGGTCGACGCCGAGCCGGCCCGCGCTCGCGAACGGCATCAGCGGCGAGAGGCCGGGGAGCAGGCCGACGAGCTCGGTGCGGAAATGGAACAGCACGACCCAGCCGGCCGCGACCGCGCGGATGCCGGTCAGCGCGTCGATCGACGGCCGAGTGGCGCGTGCCGTCGGCAGCGCCCGGCCGGAGTGGCTCAGTATGTCCATCCCCCGGGTCATCGACGGCCCACCACCGAACCTGAACGTCTTGTCGGACCCGCCTGCTATTCAAACGGCATGGTGGTCGAACCCGCTCGCATGCATAATGCATGCATGGTGGCGCTCCAGATCCGCGACGTTCCGGCCGAGGTCCGCGACGCGCTCGTCGCGCAGGCCAAGGCACGTGGGCAGTCGCTGCAGGCGTACCTGCTGGAGCTGGTCCAGCGCGAGGCGAGCCGGTCCCGCAACGCGGACATTCTCGACCTGTTCGCCGGGCGGTCCGACGGGTCTCGCTCGCGCCCCGGCGAGACGTCGGCCGAACTGTCCGCGGAACGCCGAGGGAGAAGCTGACCGGTGATCGTCGTCGACGCCTCCGTCGTTGCCGATGCCCTCATCGACGACGGCCCGGTGGGCACCGCAGCCCGCGGGGCGCTCACCTCAGACCGGCACTGGGCCGCACCGGCGCAGCTCGGCGTCGAGGTGATCTCAGTCATCCGCGGGAAGCTCCTCGGCCGGAAGATCGGTCCCGGCCGCGCGCAGGACGCCATCGAGGCGCTGCCGGGCCTCGTCATCGACGAGGTCCCGATCATGCGGTTGGTGGATCGGATCTGGCAGCTGCGGGAGAACCTGAGCCCGTACGACGCGGCCTACGTGGCAGCCGCCGAGGGACTCGGCTGCCCGCTGGTCACCGGCGACGGTCGCATTGCGAGGGCGCCGGGCGTTCGGTGTGCGGTTCACGTCGTCGCCGGAACATGAGGGGCCATTAGGGTCGGGCCGTGACGCGCCACATGACCGCCGACGAGTTCCGCCGCTACGGGTACGCCGCCGTCGACTGGGTCGCCCGGTACTGGGACCGCCTCGACGAGCTGCCGGTGACCCCCGGCGTCAAGCCGGGCGACGTCGGCGCCCAGCTGCCTCAGGGGCCTCCGGCGAGCGGCGAGGACTTCGCCCGGATCCTCGCCGACCTCGACAGCATCGTCGTGCCCGGGCTCACCCACTGGCAGCATCCGGGTCACTTCGCCTACTTCCCCGCCAACACGTCGGGCCCGTCCGTGCTGGCCGACCTGATCTGCGCGGGCCTCGGCACCCAGGGCATGCTCTGGGCCACCGGCCCGGCCTGCACCGAGGTCGAGACGGTGATGATGGACTGGCTGGCCGACCTGCTCGCGCTCCCGGACCGGTTCCGCACCGGGTCCGGAGGCGGCGGCGTGATCCAGGACTCGGCGTCGTCGGCCACCCTGGTCGCCACGCTCGTCGCGCTGTACCGGGCGAGCGGCGGCCGGTGGCGCACCGACGGCCTCGGGTCGGCGGCGTACGCCGTCTACACGTCCACGCAGGGCCACTCGTCGATCGAGAAGGCGGCCCGCATCGCCGGTCTGGGCGACTCGTCGGTGCGCGCGATCGCCGTGGACCCGGCGACACTCGCCATGGATCCCGAGGCGCTCCGCGCCGCGATCGAGGAGGACCGCAGCCGCGACGTCATACCGGCGCTGGTCGTGGCGACGGTCGGCACGACCTCTACCACCGCGGTCGACCCGCTGCCGGCGATCGGCGCGCTGTGCCGCCAGTACGGCGTCTGGCTGCACGTCGACGCGGCGTACGCGGGCGCGGCCGCCGCCTGCCCCGAGCTGCGCTGGATCCACGACGGCCTCGAACTCGCCGACTCCTACTGCTTCGACCCGCACAAGTGGCTGCTCACCGGCTTCGACTGCGACGCGTTCTGGGTCGCCGACGCGGCCGAACTGGTGCGCGCGCTCACCGTGCTCCCCGAGTACCTGCGCAACGCGGCGACCGAGTCCGGCGCGGTGCTCGACTACCGCGACTGGCACGTGCCGCTGGGCCGCCGGTTCCGCGCGCTGAAGCTGTGGTTCGTCCTGCGCTGGTACGGCGTCGACGGGGTCCGCGAGCACATCCGCACGGGCATCCGCCTGGCGCAGCGGTTCGCCGCGAATGTCGCGGCCGACGACCGGTTCGAGATCGTCGCGCCGCACCCGCTCTCGCTCGTGTGCTTCCGCCTGAGGACGGAAGACGACGGGCGAAACGTTGACCTGCTGCGCGCCGTCAACGCCACCGGGCGCTGCCTGCTCACCCACACGAGGGTGGCCGGCCGGTACGTGCTGCGCCTCGCCGTCGGCGCCCCCGCGACCCGGGAGCAGCACGTCGACGAGGCGTGGCAGTTGATAACGGCCGCAGCCGGCTAGAGACGCAGCGCCGCGAAGACCTCGCTGAGCTCCGCGCTCACCCGTCCCATGTCGCCCGCGACGCGGCGGGCCTGGTCGACGGTGTCCCGGTCCTCCCGGTGCTTGCGGGTGACCACGGCCATCGTGCCGGCGATGCCGGCCGCGCGCTCGGCCGCCGAGCTGATGCCGCGCGTCATCTCGCCCGTGGTGGCGGTCTGCTCCTGCACGGCGCCGGCGATCGTGGTCTGGTAACCGTTCACCCGCTCGATCACCGAGCTGATCTGGCCGATCGCGGTGAGCGCGCCGTCGGTGTCGGTCTGGATGGCCGCGATCCGGCCGGTGATGTCGTCGGTCGCCCGGGCCGTTTCCTGGGCGAGGTCCTTGACCTCGCTCGCCACCACGGCGAAGCCCTTACCCATCTCGCCGGCGCGGGCCGCCTCGATGGTGGCGTTGAGCGCCAGCAGGTTCGTCTGCTCGGCGATCGTGGTGATGACCTTGATGACCTCGCCGATGCTCGCCGACGAATCGCGCAGCTTCGTCATCATGCGGCTGGCCTCGGCCGACGCCTCCATCGCGTTCGTCGCGACGGCCACCGCCTCGGACGCGTTGCGGGAGATCTCCTCGATACTGGCGCCCATCTCCGCCGACCCGGACGCCACCGCGTTCACGTTCTCCGTCACGTACTCCGCGGACTCCAGTACCTCGCCCGACGCCGTCACCGACTCGTGGGTAGCGGCCGCCAGCACGTCGATGAGCCCGTTCATCTCCCGGCTCGCGTCGGTGATGCGGGTGAGCGACGCGTCGACAGTCCGCAGCATCGTGGCGTACCTGTCGAGCGCTCTGTTCAGTACGGCCCCGGTCGGGTCGAGTTGGTCACCGGATACTCGAGCGGTGAGGTCGCCGTCGGCGACCCGGGTCAGGACCTCGGCGGTGCGCCGCTGCGCTGCCCGCCCGGACCGGCCGGCCAGCAGTGCGCCGGCGGCCCCGATCACCGCGCCCACGATGAGCGCGAGGACTGTCGGCGTCACGTGCCTCCCCTGTCTTCTGTGGACGATGGGAAACCATGGGAAACTCCACCTGCCCATCGGCGGGGCGGCACGCGTTCTGAGAAGTTCCGGTTGGGTTCCGCGGTGTTCCGGGTAGGTGAGGCGCGATGAGCCAGCCGACGAGGGCCGTCTCGGCGTGGGCGCCGCTGCGCGTAACGGCGTTTCGCAGCCTCTGGCTGGCGCTGCTCGCGAGCAACATCGGCACCTGGATGCAACTGGTCGGCGCGCAGTGGCTGCTGATCGACGAGCCGAACGCCTCGACGCTGGTGGCCGTGGTGCAGACGTCGCTGATGCTGCCCGCGTTGTTGCTGGCGCTGCCCGCCGGCGCGGTGGCCGACTCCTTCGACCGCCGCCAGTTGCTGATCGTCGTGCAGGCGTACCTGGTCCTGGTCGGGGTCGTGCTCACCGTGCTGACCGCGGTCGGCCAGATGCCGCCGGCGCTGCTGCTGACGCTGACGTTCGGGCTGGGCGTCGGTCAGGCGCTCACCCTGCCCGCGTGGCAGGCGCTGGTCCCGGACCTCGTGCCGCGCGAGTCGCTGCCCGCGGCGTCGGCGCTCGGCGGCATCAGCGTCAACGCGGCGCGCGCGATCGGCCCGGCGATCGCGGGTCTGCTCATCGCGCAGGTCGGCATCGCGGCGGTGTTCGGGTTCAACGCGGTGTCCTATCTCGTCTTCGTGGTCGTGCTCGCGGTGTGGCGGCCGGACCGCCAGCGCGACCGCGAGGCACCGGAGCGCTTCACGTCGGCGCTGCGGGCCGGCGACCGGTACGCGCGGCACTCGCCCGTGGTCCGCCGCATCCTGCTACGCGCCACGCTGTTCCTGATTCCGGGGACGGCGTTGTGGGCGCTCCTGCCGCTCATCGCGAACCGGCGGCTGGGCATGGGGGCCAGCGGCTACGGTCTGCTGCTCGCCGCGCTGGGCATCGGCGCGATCGGCGGCGCGCTCGTGCTGTCGCGGGTGCGGGCCCGCTGGCGCGGCAACGACCTGCTGATGGCGGCCTCGATCGGCTACGGGGCGTGCCTCGCCGTCGTGGGGGTGGTGCGCAACCCCGTCGTGGTGACGCTCGTCCTGCTGCCGGCCGGTGCGATCTGGACCGCGGTGATGTCCAGCATCAACGCGGAGATGCAGATGTTCCTGCCGGCCTGGGTGCGGGCCCGCGGGCTGGCGATCTACCAGGTGGTGTTCGCCGGATGCCAGGCGTTCGGGGCACTCGCGTGGGGCGTGATCGCCGACGTCACGGACCTACCGGTGACGCACCTGATCGCCGCCGGGCTCATGGTGGCCGGTGGGCTCACCGTCCGCGTCTGGCCGCTGCGCAACGTGCGGGGGCTCAGCCGCGAGCCCGCGGTGTACTGGCAGGAGCCGACGCTCGTCGTCGAACCCGACGGCCAGGACGGGCCGATCCTGGTGAGCGTGAAGTACCTGGTGCAGGCGGAGAACCACGACGACTTCGTCGCCGCGATGCAGGCGGTGCGGCGCTCGCGGATGCGCACCGGCGCGACCCGGTGGGGCCTGTACCGCTCCGGCGAGGACGCCGATACCTTCATCGAGGTCTACCTGGTGCCGACCTGGGACGTGCACCTGCGCCAGCACCACGGGCGGCTGACCGAGACGGACCAGGCGGCGGAGGTGCACGCGCACTCCCTGATCGACGGCGACCCGGAGGTCACGCACCTGCTTCCGACCGATCCGGATTCCTGAGGTTGGCCAGCACGCGGTGGCTGAGCGCGTCGAGCGCCGCCAGTTCGGCCGGCTCGATCAGGTCGACGAAGTGTCGCCGCACCGACTCGACGTGGCGGGGCGCGGCCGCGTCGATGGCCTTGCGACCCGACGCGGTGAGCACCACCATCGAGCCGCGCCCGTCGTCGTCGCAGGGTTCCCTGCTGACCAGGCCGCGCTGCTCCATCCGGCCGATGTGGTGCGAGAGCCGGCTCTTGGACCACAGCATGCCCACGGCCAGCTCGGTGAGGCGCATCCGGTGCCCGTCGGTCTCGCCCAGCGTGGAAAGGACGTCGTAGTCGGCCTCGGACAGGCCGCTGTCGCGCATCAGATCGCGGGCCAACTGCAGGTCGAGCAGCGCCCGCATGCGGCGGTAGCCGCGCCAGGCGCTCTGTTCGTCGGGGGTCAGCCAGCGGGTCACGGCTCGCAGCGTACCCGATTGGTTGACACGTCACCAAGCCTCGCGCTATCTTGATGACGTGTCAACCAAATTGACCTTCGGGCTCGATGTACCCGCGAACGTCGGACCAGCCGACCCGGCCGACCTCGCCCGCGCGGCGGAAGAGTTGGGCTACGACCTCATCTCGGTCTCCGACCACCCGGCCGGCACCGAACCCACCAACGAGACATGGATGATGCTCGCGTTCGCCGCCGCGGCGACGTCGCGGATCGGCCTGATGACCCGGGTGCTCGGCGTCCCGTTCCGGCCGCCGGCCATCGTCGCCAAGATGGCCGAGACGCTCGACCGGCTCTCCGGCGGGCGGCTGATCCTCGGCCTGGGCGCCGGCGCGTCCGACGACGAGATCCGCCAGTTCGGTCTGCCCGTCCCGACGCCGGGCGAGAAGTTGGCGGGCCTGGCCGACGCGGTGGGCGTCATCCGCGGGCTGTGGACGCAGCCGCGGTTCACCTTCGAGGGCGCGCGATACCGCACCGACGGCGCCGACCTTTCGCCGAAGCCGGAGCGGCGCATTCCGATCTGGTTCGGCACGTTCGGCCCGCGCGCGCTCGAGTTGACCGGGCGGGTCGCCGACGGCTGGATCCCGTCGCTCGGGTACGCGTCCGCCGAGCGGCTGCCGCTGCTGCGCGACGCCGTGCTCGCTGCCGCCGAGAAGGCGGGCCGCTCCCCCGACGCGATCACGTGCGCACTCAACCTCGAGGTCCATCTGGACGACTCGATGACGCCGTCCGACGGTCTTGTCGCCGGCCCGGCGGAGGTCGTCGCGCAGCGGTTGGCGCAGTTGGCGGCGCTGGGCTTCACCACACTCAACATCAAGGTGCCGGCACCCGGCGGCGCCGACCGGGCCAAGCAGGTGGAGCGCATCGCGACGGACGTGCTGCCGCTCCTTCGCGACGCCTGACTCTTTCGCGATCTTGGACGCTGGTCGGTGCCATGGCACCGACCAGCGTCCAAGATCGCGAAAGGGGTGCGCGAAGCACACCCTCGCGCGCGGTACGGTGCGGACAACACGACGACGACGTCGAGGGAGCCGCCCGTGCCCACCATCCGCGCCCCCCGGGGCACCACGCTCACCGCCCGCGGCTGGCCCCAGGAAGCGGCGCTGCGGATGCTGCAGAACAACCTCGATCCCGACGTCGCCGAGCGCCCCGACGACCTCGTCGTGTACGGCGGCACCGGCAAGGCGGCCCGCGACTGGCCGTCGTACCACGCGCTGGTGCGCACCCTGACGACGCTGGGTCCCGACGAGACGATGCTCGTCGCGTCGGGCCGTCCGGTCGGCGTGATGCGCACCCACGAGTGGGCGCCGCGGGTGCTGATCGCGAACTCGAACCTCGTCGGCGACTGGGCCACCTGGCCCGAGTTCCGCCGCCTGGAGGCGCTCGGCCTGACCATGTACGGCCAGATGACGGCCGGCTCGTGGATCTACATCGGCACGCAGGGCATCCTGCAGGGCACGTACGAGACGTTCGCTGCCGTGGCCGCGAAGCGGTTCGGCGGCAGCCTCGCCGGGACGCTCACCGTCACCGCCGGCTGCGGCGGGATGGGCGGCGCGCAGCCCCTCGCGGTGACGATGAATGGCGGCGTATGCCTGATCATCGACGTCGATCCGGCCCGGCTGCGCCGCCGTGTCGACACGCGCTACCTCGACACCGTCGCCGACTCCCTGGACGAGGCGCTCACCGAGGTCCTGGCGGCGAAGCGCGACCGGCGGGCGCTGTCCGTCGGCGTGGTGGGCAACGCGGCGATCCTGCTGCCGGACCTGCTCGCCCGCGGCGTGCCCGTCGACATCGTCACCGACCAGACGAGCGCGCACGACCCGCTGTCGTACGTGCCCGAGGGCATCGACCCCGGCGACGCGCCCGACTACGCGGCGAAGAAACCGGAGGAGTTCACCGACCGGGCGCGCGTCTCGATGGCGCACCACGTCGAGGCGATGGTCGGCTTTCTCGACGCCGGCGCCGAGGTGTTCGACTACGGCAACTCGATCCGGGGCGAGGCGAAGCTCGGCGGCTACGAGCGGGCGTTCGCGTTCCCCGGCTTCGTGCCCGCCTACATCCGGCCGCTGTTCTGCGCCGGCAAGGGGCCGTTCCGCTGGGCGGCGCTGTCCGGCGACCCGGCCGACATCGCGGCGACCGACCGCGCGGTGCTGGACCTGTTCGGCGACAACGACCAGCTCGCCCGGTGGATCCGGCTCGCCGGCGAGCGCGTCGCGTTCCAGGGCCTGCCGGCCCGGATCTGCTGGCTGGGGCACGGCGAGCGGGACAGGGCCGGGCTCGCGTTCAACGACCTCGTCGCGTCCGGCGCGGTGCGGGCGCCGATCGTGATCGGGCGGGATCATCTCGATTGCGGCTCGGTGGCCTCGCCGTACCGGGAGACTGAGAGCATGCGGGACGGGTCCGACGCCATCGCCGACTGGCCGTTGCTCAACGCGCTCGTGAACACCGCGTCGGGGGCGTCATGGGTGTCGATCCATCACGGCGGCGGCGTCGGCATCGGCCGATCCATCCATGCCGGCCAGGTGACGGTGGCCGACGGCACGCCGCTCGCGGCCGAGAAGATCGCGCGCGTGCTGTCCAACGATCCGGAGATGGGCGTGATCAGGCACGTCGACGCGGGTTACGAGCTGGCCGCGGAGGTGGCGCACGACCACGGCGTGCGCGTGCCCATGCAGGAGGGTTCATGACTCCGGACCGGTTCGCCGCGCTGTGGCGCTCGCTGGCGCCGATCGGCCGCGACGCGGGCAACGGCGGGTACCTGCGCTACTCGTGGTCGGCCGCGGACCTGGCCGCACGCGAGTGGTTCGTGGAGGAGGCGCTCGACAGGGACCTGGACGTCGAGACCGACGGCAACGGCAACCTGTGGGCGTGGTGGGGCTCACCCGACGACGGCGACGCGGTGGTCACCGGTTCCCATCTCGACTCCGTGCCGCACGGCGGCGCCTACGACGGGCCGCTCGGCGTGGTGAGCGCGCTGCTCGCGGTCGACCTGCTCCGCGAGCGCGCTGTCACGCCGCGCCGGCCGATCGGCATCGTGGTGTTCACCGAGGAGGAGGGCGCCCGCTTCGGTGTCCCCTGCCTCGGCTCCCGGTTGCTGTGCGGCGCCCAGGATCCGGCGAGGGCCCTCGAACTCCGGGATCGCGACGGGATCCGTCTGGCCGACGCCATGACCGCGGCCGACCAGGACCCGGCCGGCGTCGGCCCGGATCCCGAGCTGCTGGGCCGCATCGGCGCGTTCGTGGAGCTGCACGTCGAGCAGGGTCGGGCGCTGGCCGACGTCGACCGGCCGGTGGGCGTCGCCACCGCGATCTGGCCGCACGGCCGCTGGCGGCTCACCGTCACCGGCGAGGGCAACCACGCCGGGACGACGGCGATGGACGACAGGCACGACCCGATGCTCACCGCGGCGTACGCGGTGCTGGCCGCGAGCAAGGAGGCGAGGCTGCGCGGCGCCCGGGCGACCATCGGCCGGCTCGCTGTGGAGCCCAATGCGACAAACGCGGTCCCCGCATCGGTGTCGGCATGGCTGGATGCCCGGGCGGCCGTGGAGTCCACATTGGACGATCTGGTCGCCGCCGTGGGCAAGCGGGTCGACGAGCGCGCGTTACGCGACGGCACGACCGCGACACTCGTGCCGGAGTCCCTGACGCCGGTGGTGAACTTCGACGAGGAGTTGCGCCGCCGGATCGCCGCGGTGCTCGATGACGCCCCGGTGCTGCCGACCGGTGCCGGCCACGACGCCGGGATCCTCGCCGCGCACGTGCCGACGGCGATGCTGTTCGTGCGCAACCCGTCCGGGGTGTCGCACTCGCCCGCGGAGCACGCGTCCGATGTGGACTGTGCGGCGGGCGTCGGCGCGCTCGCCAACGTGCTGGCGGACCTGGCGTGTCAGTGATTCGTTACTGGTGCGAGTGGGCGTGGATCACCGGCTCGGCGGTGGACGGCGTGCTCGCCACCGTCGACGACGGCCGGTTCACGGCCGTCGACCTGGGCGTCGATTGTCCTCCGGACGCCGTCCGGCTGCCCGGACTGACGCTGCCCGGCCTCGCGAACTCCCACTCGCACGCGTTCCACCGGGCGCTGCGTGGGCGCGGCGGCGACGTCAACGGCTCGTTCTGGACGTGGCGCGACGCGATGTACCGGGTCGCCGCGCGGCTCGACCCGGACTCGTACCACGCGCTCGCGCGCGCCGTGTTCGCCGAGATGGCGCTGGCCGGGGTCACCTGCGTCGGCGAGTTCCACTACCTGCACCACGGCCCGGACGGCAGGCCGTACGGTGACCCGAACGCGATGGGCGCCGCGCTGCTGGCCGCCGCGGCCGACGCCGGCATCCGGATCACCCTGCTGGACACCTGCTACCTGACGTCCACAGTGGACGGCAAGCCGCTGGCCGGGCCGCAGACCCGCTTCGGTGACGGGTCGGCGGCCGCCTGGGCCGATCGGGTATCCCGCCTGTCTGGCGGCCCGGGACACCGGATCGGCGCCGCCGTCCACAGCGTGCGGGCCGTGCCGGAGGCCGAGATGCCGGCGGTCGCCGGGTGGGCGGCCGCAACCGAGGCGCCGCTGCACGTGCACCTGTCCGAGCAGCCGGCCGAGAACCGGGCCGCACTGGTCCACTATGGACGGACACCGACCGCGGTGCTGGCCGACGCCGGCGTGCTCGGCCCGCGCACCACGGCGGTACACGCGGTCCACCTCACCGACGCCGACCGGGCCGCGCTCGGCGACTCCGGCACGACGATCTGCCTGTGCCCCACCACGGAACGGGACCTCGCCGACGGGCTGGCACCGGCGAGCGCCCTGTCCGACGCCGGCTGCGAGATCTGCGTCGGCTCGGACTCGCACGCCGTGGTGGACATGTTCGAGGAGGCGCGCGGCGTGGAACTGCACGAGCGGCTGCGCACCGGCCGGCGCGGGCTGTTCGTCCCGGCGTACCTCGTCGCGGCCATCGCCGGCGTCGGCCATCCGGCGCTGGGCTGGCCGGACGCCGGGTACATCGGCGTCGGCGCCCGGGCCGACCTCGTGACGATCGCGCTGGACACGGTGCGCACGGCCGGCTGCCGCCCCGACTCGGCGGTGTTCGCGGCGACGGCGGCCGACGTGCGGCGGGTGATGGTCGACGGGCGCGAGGTGGTGCGCGACGGCCACCACCTGCTCGTCGACGACCCGGCCCGCGACCTGGCGACGGCAATCACGGCGGTGCTGCCATGACCATCCTCACGACAACTGGCGGCCGCCGGTCAAACGGTCGACCGCATCAATGGGGAACATCCTCCATGTTCCCGCCCGCAAGGATTTCCCCGCCAACGCTGTCGCACTCACGGCGTCGTTTCTCGGCCCCGCGGAGCGAGGTGCTCCCATGACAGCCACGATCGTGCTGACCGGGATCGGGGAACTCACCACCAACGATCCGGAACTCGGCACGCTGCACGACGCCGCCATCGTGTTGGACGGTGACCGCGTCGCCTGGGTCGGGCCGTCGCGGCAGGCGCCGGCCGCCGATTTCCAGCTCGGGGTCATGGGTGGGGCCGTGCTGCCCGGGTTCGTCGACTCGCACGCGCACCTCGTCTTCGCCGGCGACCGGGCGGCCGAGTTCGCCGCGCGGATGGCCGGCGAACCCTACACCGGCGGCGGCATCCGCACGACTGTCGCCGCGACGCGTGCGGCCGACGACGACACCTTGCGGCTGGGCGTCGCGCGGCTCGTGCGCGAGGCGCAGCGGCAGGGCACGACGACCATCGAGATCAAGTCCGGGTACGGGCTGACGGTGGCCGACGAGGAACGGTCCCTGCGGGTGGCGCGGGAGTACACCGCCGAGACCACGTTCCTCGGCGCCCACGTCGTGCCGGCGGGTGCGGACCCCGACGCCTACACGGCGCTCGTCTGCGACGAGATGCTCGCCGCGTGCGCGCCGCACGCCCGCTGGGTCGATGTGTTCTGCGAGCGTGGCGCGTTCGACGCCGACCAGTCCGAAGCGGTGCTGCGGGCCGGTATCGCGGCCGGGCTGGGCGCCCGGATCCACGCCAACCAGCTCGGTCCGGGCCCCGGTGTGCGGCTGGCCGTCGAACTCGGCGCGGCGAGTGCCGACCATTGCACCCATCTGTCCACATCGGACATCGAAACACTGTCCACTTCGGACACGGTCGCGACACTGTTGCCCGGCGCCGAGTTCGCCACCCGCTCGCCGTACCCGGACGCCCGCGCCCTGCTGGACGCCGGCGTCACCGTCGCGCTGGCCACCGACTGCAACCCCGGCTCGTCCTACACGACCTCGATGCCGCTGTGCGTGGCGCTGGCCGTACGTGAGATGCGGATGACACCGGCGGAGGCGCTGTGGGCGGCCACCGCCGGCGGTGCGAAGGCGTTGCGGCGCACCGACATCGGCCACCTCGGCGTGGGCGCGCGGGCCGACCTCGTGGTGCTGGACGCCCCGTCGGCGGTATTTCTGGCGTATCGGCCGGGGGTGCCCCTGGTCAAGGGCGTGGTGCGGAACGGAGAACTGGCATGGCAACGGTAACGGTGACGGCGCGCGGGATCGCCGCCGAAGACGTCGTGGCCGTGGCCCGGGCGGGTGCCCGGGCGGAACTGGGGGCCGACGCGCTCGAGGCGATGGAGCGCAGCCGGGCGATCGTCGACGACATCGAGCGGGCCGGCCGGCCCGTCTACGGCGTGTCCACCGGGTTCGGGGCGCTGGCCCAGACGCAGATCGAGCCGGCGCGGCGGGCCGAGTTGCAGCACGCGTTGATCCGCTCGCACGCCGCGGGGCTCGGCGCGCCGATGCCGGCCGAGGTGGTGCGCGCGATGATGCTGCTGCGGGTGCGCTCGCTGGCGATGGGCCACTCGGGCGTGCGCCCGCTGATGGCGCAGTCCCTCGTCGACGTCATCAACGCCGGCATCGTGCCGTGGGTGCCCGAGCACGGGTCGCTCGGTGCGTCGGGCGACCTGGCGCCGCTGGCGCACTGCGCCCTCACCCTGCTGGGGGAGGGCTGGGTGCTCGGCGAGCACGACACGCGGGTACCCGCAGCCGACGCCCTGCGCGCGGCCGGCCTCGCGCCGATCACGCTGGCCGCGAAGGAGGGCCTGGCGCTCATCAACGGCACCGACGGCATGCTGGGCATGCTGGTGCTCGCCGCCGCCGATGCCGACCACCTGCTCACGATGGCCGACGTCACGACCGCGCTGGCGATCGAGGCCATGCTCGGCTCCGACCGGCCGTTCCAGCCGGAACTGCACGCGATCCGGCCGCATCCGGGCCAGGCGGCCTCGGCGGCGAACATCTACCGCCTGCTGCAGGCCTCCGAGGTGATGGCCTCGCACCGCGACGACTTCGAGCACGCGGTGCAGGACGCGTACGCGATGCGCTGCGCGCCCCAGGTGGCCGGCGCGGCGCGGGACACGCTCGAGTTCGTGCGCACCGTCGCCTCGCGGGAGCTGTGGTCCATTGTGGACAATCCGGTGGTCCTGCCCGACGGGCGGGTCGAGTCGACGGGCAACTTCCACGGGGCGCCGCTGGGCTTCGCCGCCGACTTCCTGGCGATCGCCGCGTCCGAGGTCGGCTCGATCTCGGAGCGACGGGTCGATCGGCTGCTCGACGTCACCCGGTCCCGGGACCTTCCCGCGTTCCTCTCCCCCGACCCCGGCGTGAACTCGGGCCTGATGATCGCGCAGTACACCGCTGCCGGGATCGTCGCCGAGAACCGGCGCCTCGCCGCTCCCGCGTCGGTGGACTCGCTGCCCACGTCGGGCATGCAGGAGGACCACGTGTCGATGGGCTGGGCAGCGGCCGTGAAGCTGCGCCGGGTGCTGGACAACCTGCGCAGCCTGCTGGCCGTCGAACTCCTCGCGGCGACGCGCGGGCTGCAGCTCCGGGCACCGCTGAAGCCGTCCCCGGCGGGGCGGGCCGCGGTGCACCTGGTGCGCACGGTCGCCGGCGAGCCCGGCCCCGACGTCTTCCTCGCCCCGGTGCTCGAGGCCGCCCGCGACCTGATAGCGTCCCGCGACCTGCGCGAGGCCATCGAGGACGCCGTCGGCGGCGACCCCCTCTACTGACCGCGGTCGCCATCGATCTTGCAGTTGTGGTGCCAGGATTGGCGCTGATTTAGCCCGCTATCTGAGGCACCACAACTGCAAGATCAACGCGATCATGGCGCGCGCAGGAGGTCGGCGAGGGCGCGGAAGGCCTTGCCGCGGTGGCTGATCGCGTCCTTCTCGGCCGGGGTCAGCTCGGCGTTCGTGCGGGTCTGGCCGTCGGCCAGGAAGATCGGGTCGTAGCCGAACCCGCCGTCGCCGCGCGGCGTCCGTACCAGGCGGCCGCGCTGCTCGCCGTGCGTCACGAGTTCCTCGCCGGTGGGGCGCACCAGGGCCGCCGCGCAGACGAACGCCGCCCCGAGGTGCTCCTCCGGCACGTCGCCGACCTGGGCCAGCAGCAGTTCGAGGTTCGCCGTGTCGTCGCCGTGCTTGCCGGACCACCGCGCGCTGAACACGCCCGGCATGCCGCCCAGCGCGTCGACGGCGATGCCCGAGTCGTCGGCGATCGTGGGCAGCCCGGTGTGCTTGACGCCCTCGCGCGCCTTCAGCAGCGCGTTGTCGGCGAACGTCAGCCCGGTCTCCGGAACCTCCACATAGGACGGAACGTCGTCGAGGCCGACGATGTCGACGTCCAGGCCATTCAGGATGCGCCGCAGTTCGGCGAGCTTCTTCGCGTTGCGCGTCGCCAGGAGGTACCGCGTCACGCGAGAGCCTTGCGCTGCAACTCGGCGAGTTCCAGGCAACCGGCGACACCCAGGTTCAGCAGCGCGTCCAGCTGGGCCCGGTCGAAGACGCCCTGCTCGCCGGTGCCCTGCACCTCGACGAAGTCGCCGGTTCCGGTGCAGACGATGTTCATGTCGACGTCGGCGACGACGTCCTCCTCGTAACACAGGTCCAGCCGCGCCTCGCCGCCGATGATCCCGACGCTGACCGCGGCCACCGAGCGGGGCAGCACCGCGTCGATCCCGCCGGTGAGCTTGCGCCGCCCGGAAAGCCACTGCACCGCGTCGTGCAGGGCGACGTACGCGCCGGTGATCGCGGCCGTGCGGGTGCCGCCGTCGGCCTGCAGCACGTCGCAGTCGATGACGATCGAGTTCTCGCCGAGGAACTTCAGGTCGACGCAGGCCCGCAGCGCGCGTCCGATCAACCGGGAGATCTCGTGGGTGCGGCCGCCCACCTTCCCGCGGACGCTCTCGCGGTCGTTGCGGGTGGTGGTCGCCCGGGGCAGCATCGCGTACTCCGCGGTCAGCCAGCCCAGGCCGGAGCCCTTGCGCCAGCGCGGCACGCCCTCGGTGACGCTCGCGGTGCACAGCACCCGGGTCTGGCCGAACTCGACGAGGACTGACCCCTCCGGGTTCGCGGTCCAGCTTCGGGTGAGGACCACCGGACGGAGCTGATCGGGGGTGCGGTCATCGGGACGTGACATGCATCCACCCTATGCGACGGTCCTCAGGCCGGGACATTGAGGCGGGGCGCCGGCATCCCTCCACTGTGGACGGCCACGTAGTGCCCGATCAGCTCGTCGCCGACCGCGGCCCAGGTGCGACCGGCCACCTCGGCGCGGGCGGCGCGGCCGAACGCCAGGCGCAGCGCCGCGTTGGCCACCAGGATGCCGACGGCCTCGGCCAGCGCACCGGCGTCCTCCGGCGGCACCAGGTAGCCGGTGCGGCCGGGGTCGACGAGATCCAGCGGTCCGCCGGTCGCCGGCGCCACCACCGCAAGCCCGCTGGCCAGCGCCTCCTGGACAGTCTGGCCGAAGGTCTCGAACGGGCCCGCGTGGGCGAACACGTCGAGGCTCGCGTAGATCCGGCCGAGTTGGGCGCCGTGCCGTTCACCCAGGAAGACGGCGTCCGGCATCGCCGCGCGCAGTGACCGCTCCAGCGGCCCGGACCCCACCACCACCAGCCGGACGCCGTGCTGCCGGGCCACCGGCGCGAGCAGGTCGACCCGCTTCTCCGCCGCGAGCCGGCCCACGTAGCCGACCAGCACCTCGCCGTTCGGGGCGAGCGCCCGGCGCAGCGCCGCGCTGCGGTGCGCCGGATCGAAGCGGACGGTGTCGACGCCGCGCCGCCACAGCCACACGCGCTCGATCCCGTTGGACAGCAACGTGGTCGCCGCCGCGCTCGACGGTGCCAGCGTCCGTTCGGCGCCGTTGTGGACGCGGCGCAGCCACCGCCACGCCGCCCGCTCGCCCCAGCCCAGCCGGTAGTGGCGGGCGTAGGCGGCGACGTCGGTCTGGTAGACGGCGACGGCCGGCAGCCCGAGCCGGGTGGCGACCCTTGCGCCGATCGAGCCGAGGAGGAACGGGCTGGCCAGGTGCACAAGCTCCGCGCGGTGCCCGAGGAGCGCGGCGGCGATGCGTCGGGTGGGCAGGCCCAGGCGGAAGTTCGGGTAACCCGGCATCGGCACCGACGGCACCCGCACCACCGGGTACGGCAGCTTGCCGGTGATCGCCCGGCGGCCCACGGCCGGCAGCGGGGCGACGACGAGCGGCTCGTGGCCGCGGCTGTGCAGGTGCTCGGCCACCCGTACCACGGAGTTCGCAACGCCGTTGACGTCCGGTGGGAACGACTCGGTGATGATCGCGACGCGCATACGTCCACCATCGGCGGGCGGCCGGTGCACCAATGAACAATGCGGCGACGCCGAAGAGAACTGCCCGCCAATTCCCAACGGGCCGCTTGACCGCGGGCTCCGCTTCGCTGCGCCCGCTGGCGGCCTTAGATCATGTACCTCATACCCGGGCGCACGATGTCGATCGGGCCGCCGAAGGCGCTCGCCGCGGCGTCGTACGTCATCGCCTCGCTGCCCCACGCGCTGACCAGGTGCGTCAGCAGCAGCCGGCCCACACCCGCCTTGGTGGCGTGCTCGCCGGCCTCCCGGCCGGTGAGGTGGAGGTCCGGCGGATTGTCCATCTCGTCGAGGTAGCTGGCCTCGCACAGGAACGTATCGGCGTTGTGAGCCAACCGGATCAGCGCGTCGCACGGCGCCGAGTCGGCCGAGTAGGCGAGCGACCGGCCGCCCTGCTCGATGCGCAACCCGTAGGTCTCCACCGGGTGGTTGACCCGCTCCGCCCACACGGAGAACGGCCCGATCTGGTATGTGCCCGCGGCCAGGTCGTAGAACTCGTAGACGTCGTCGAGCGAATCGGCGTCGCCGGGACCGCCGTTGCCGCCGTAGACCGCGGCGAGCCGCTGCCCGGCGCCGACAGGCGCGAACAGCGGGATCTTCGGCAGCGGGCCGTCGGGCGCGTACCGGCGCGCGACGACGTACGAGCACGCGTCGAACATGTGGTCGCCGTGCAGGTGCGACAGCAGGATCGCGTCGAGCGAGTACAGCCCCGCGAAGCGCTGCACCGCCGAGAGCGACCCGGTACCGAAGTCGACGAGCAGGCGGAAGCCCTCCGCGTCGATCAGATAGCAGGAACACGCGGAGTCCGGGCCCGGGAAGCTTCCCGCGCACCCCAGCACGGTGAGCCTCACTGCGTAACGCTCCTCGCCCGCACGGTCGCCACCTCTCCTACCTGACCCCGGCGGCCTTCGCCAGGGAGCCCACGTTAGCCGCCGCCGGGCCCAGGAACCGGGACGCGAGACGCCGGAACGGTGCCGCGTCGCCGGTGGCCAGGAAGCGGTGTTGCGGGGGCGTCGCCGGACCGGCCGATGGATCGGCCGGCTGACGCAGCATGTCCCGCTCGACAAGGATGCGGTAGACGTCCCTGGCGGTCTCGTCGGCGCTGGAGACGAGCGTCACGTCGTCTCCCATGACGAGCCCGAGCAGGCCGGCCAGCAGCGGATAGTGCGTGCAGCCCAGGACCAGGGTGTCGACGTGGGCGCGCTGCAGCGGCTCCAGGTACGACTGGGCGAGGCCGAGCAGGGCGCGGCCGGACGTGATGCCGCGCTCCACGAATTCGACGAACTGCGGGCAGGCCGCGCTGGTGACCGTGACGTGCGGCGCGGCCGCGAAGGCGTCCTCGTACGCCCGGCTGGTGATCGTGGCGCGGGTGCCGATGACGCCGATGTGCCCGTTGCGGGTGGCCGCGACGGCCCGCCGGACGGCGGGCCTGATCACCTCCACGACCGGCACGGGGTAGCGCTCGCGGGCGTCGTGCAGGCAGGCGGCGGCGGCGCTGTTGCAGGCGATGACGAGGAGCTTGACGCCCTCGGCGGCTAGGTGGTCGAGGCAGTCGAGCGCGTAGCGGCGCACGTCGGCGATCGGTTTCGGACCGTACGGGACGTGCGCGGTGTCGCCGACGTAGATCACCTGCTCGTCGGGCAACTGGTCGAGGATGGCCCGCGCCACGGTGAGCCCGCCGACTCCCGAGTCGAAGATCCCGATGGGCGCGTCCATCACGCAGCGCAGCCTACGCCGGAAGTACCCACACGCAGGGAGGGTCCTCGCTGCTAAGTCGCCAAATCGACACGGTCCCGGATGTATCAGTGACGCGTGGTCGCGTCGTCCGTTGCTCTCGGTGAACGCAAGGGAGGCCGCATGCCGACGGACAATCGCGGGCGCGCGACGAGGGACCGCACCTCGACACCGACGCGGACACCGGTGCGCGTCGCGCGCACGGACGCCGCGCGC
>Ga0111538_10001581_pt1 | contig 32053 bp, 29 predicted proteins | sample SoiMethybrSBSTD1_FD_79669 | JGI IMG/M metagenome (GOLD analysis project Ga0111538, IMG submission 79669) | Bulk soil microbial communities from a Populus tree surrounding site in Tennessee, USA - Soil MetaG P. TD hybrid SBSTD1 (version 2)... | ecosystem: Environmental > Terrestrial > Soil >... | reverse complement strand
CGTCTGCCCACTCACCCGGCCGCGCAGGATCACCGTGGAGCCGACAAAGTCGCGCACGAAAGCCGAGGCGGGCGCCTCGTAGAGGCTCCGCGGCGGCCCCACCTGCTCCACCCGCCCGCGCTGCATCACCGCGATGCGGTCGGAGAGGGAGAGGGCCTCGATCTGGTCATGGGTGACGAAGAGCACGGTGATGCCGAGCCGCCGCTGGAGCAGGCGAAGCTCGTGGCGCATCTGCTCGCGAAGCTTGGCGTCGAGATTGCTGAAGGGCTCGTCGAGCAGCAGGAGATCCGGCTCGTAGACGAGGGCGCGACAGAGGGCGAGGCGCTGCATCTGCCCGCCGCTCAGGAGCGTGGCCGCCCGTGCCTCCGTGCCGGACAGCCCCACCATGTCGAGAACGCGCGCCACGCGCTCACGCACGTCGGCCCGCCCGAGCCCTCTCAATGTCAGGGGGTAGGCGACGTTGTCGAACACGCTCATGTGGGGCCAGATCGCGTAGGACTGGAAGACCATGCCGAGGTTGCGACGGTTCGGCGGCACGAACACCCGACGCGAAACCGAGGCGACTATCCGACCGCGAAGCATGATTTCCCCGCCATCGGGGCGCTCGAGGCCGGCCACGAGGCGGAGCGTCGTGGTCTTGCCGCAGCCACTGGGCCCCAGCAGCGTGAACACCTCGCCGCGCCGGACGTCCAGCGTGGCGCCGTCCACCGCCACGTGCGGGGCGAACACCTTGCTGACGTCGTCGAGGGTGAGGACGGGTTCGATCGCGGCAGCCCTGATGGGAGCTCTGGCGAAGGCGGTCGCGCGGCCTACTTCATGACGGCCTTGGCGATGTCCTGCGTCTTCACGACCTCGGGCAGGTTCTCCTCGGCGTCGATCTGCATGAACTTCGCGTCCGGGGGCACCACGTACAGCGGGTGGCCCGGCTCGATGCCGCTGCGTCGGCTGTTCGTCTCCACTTCCTTGGCCCACATGACCTGCGCGTCCTTGGTGAGGAGCCAGTTGATCAACACCTTCGCCGCGGCGGGATGCGGCGCGCGGTTCACCAGCCAGATCGTGCTGGAGCTGGAGCTCTGGGTGGACATCTCGTTGAAGTGCAGGAGCTTCAAGTTCTTGGCGAGGCCCTGCTTCTGGTAGGTGGCGAGGATCTGCGGGTTCACCCCGATCGCGATGGGATAGCGGCCGCGCACCATGAACTCCGCCACCTGGCGATTGTCGCGGCTCAGCACCGGCTCCTGGTCCACGAAGAGCTTCTTGATGATGTCGTCGCCCATGCTCAGGCGGGCCGCGGTCATGGGCCAGAAGGTGTCGCCCATCACCCGCACGTCGGGCAGCAGGAGCTTGCCCTTCCACTTGGGGTCGAGAAGGTCCTTGAGGCCGCGGACCTCGCTCTCCTTGACCATGTCGGTGTTGATGGTGACGCCGCCGCCCCGCACCGCCACGAAGCCGTAGCAGAGGGCGCGATCCTTCACGAGGGAGAAGCCCCGCTCGAAACCGCCCTCCCAGCCGTCCCTCACCTCGGGCAGGATGATGGCCGGGCGCACGGGATCCCACACGCCGGCGGGCCGCAGCACCTGCAGCGCGGTGCTGGTGGGAATCAGGGCCACGTCCCAGGTGAAGAGATTGGCCTGGCGCTCCTGGACGATGCGGGGGGCGAAGTCCTGCGAGTGCAGGCTCGTCTGCTCGACCTTGATCTCGGGATGGGCGGCGGAAAAGCCCTTGAGCGCCCGCTTGTACCCGTCGCCCGGGAAGGTGTTGACGACGACCTTGGCCTCCTTCCTGGCCGCAGCCACCACCGAGGCCCATTCCGCCGACTGCGCGCGGGCCCCTCGCGCGGGGCCGAGCGCCGCCGCCGCGCCGCCCGCCGCCAGCCCGCCGAGGAACCGCCGGCGGCTGATCACGGGCGCGCCCCTCCCCCGTTCCGCCGCGCTCGCTCCTGGAGATAGCGCACGGAGACACGCTCGATCGGCACGCGATCGGGATCGAGACCGTCGGGATTGCGGTACTCGAACGCCGCGTGCCGCCCGCCGTGGTGCTTGGTCACCACGAGGCGGCGCCAGGCGATGACCTCCGCGTCCGTGCCGGAGAGCTTTTCCGGCGTGTCGTAGCGCTGGTTCAGCATGACGCGCTCGTCCTGACGCGAGAAGTTGTACTCGATGATCCAGCGCCGGAGCGTGGCGTAGGCCACGCGGTCCCACAGGCGGCGCCACGCGTTCTTCGGCCGCGTGCAGTGGTAGTAGTACACGCGCGTGAGATGCTCCTCCACGGGGACGCACATCCGCGTGTAGAGATCCCAGCCGAACTCCGCGCGGAACATGCCGGGCAGGTGATGCCCGCCGCACCAGCGCGCGCTGCGCGGCGGCGGGATGTTGCGCCGCGCGCGGTCGGCGAGGGGCCGGGTCAGCCACGTCCAGACACGCCGGTAGTTCGTCTTGGGCCAGCGCCAGCCGTTCGGGTAGACGTCGAAGGCGGGGCTCCTCCGCATGTAGTTCGACTCGGCGACGTCGCCGCCGAAGCCGTTGCCCACGAAGATGGGGTGCTCGCCCTGGGCCCCGCGCGCGATGAAGCCACCCCGCGCCACCACCACCGCGTTCCGGTGGACGTAGTTCACGTGGGAGTCCATCGAGTTTTCGAGGGCGACCTCCCAGTTGCACTTCCAGTACACGAGCCCGACCTGCACCAGCGCGTCGTCGTCGAAGAACTCCTCCGGCACGTCGTGCTCGATGGGCGCGGGCTCGCCCGTGCCCATCCACACGAAGACGAGCCCCTTCAGCGTCCGCGTGGGATACATCCGCGCCTCGGTCCCCGGCTTGCCGCACACGCCGGATTCCGGCCCCTCGGACAGCACCGCCACGTTCTTCCCGCTCTCGTCGTAGACCCAGCCGTGATAGGGGCAGGCCACCGTACCGCGGTAGTGGCAGTCGCCCTCGCTGAGCCGCGCCCCCCGGTGCGGGCAGATGTCCTGAATGGCCGCCACCGCGCCGGTGGCGCCGCGAAAGAGGCAGAGCTCCTCGCCGAGGAGCGAGACCTTCACGGGCTTTCGCGTCCCGACCTTGCGGTCCTCGATGGCGGGATACCAGTACTCCTTGAGGCCCAGCGTCGGGATGAGGTGGCGAATGTCGCCGGAGAGCCGCGGCATCGCGGGCGCGCCCGTGGTGGTCGGGGGATTCGCCGTGGTCGTCATGGCTTGTACACCGCGAAACACTTGTTGGAGTTGAAGATCCACGTGTCGATGAAGTCGCACTCGTCGGGCTTGCGGCCGAGCGCCTCCATGGCGCCGGCGAGCATGTACCAGTTGAGCATTTCCTGCTGCCCGGAGTCCTCGATCTCGGCGAGGGTGCGCACGCGCCACGCCTCGTAGTCGCCCCGGCGGAGCGCTTCGTAGAGCCGGCGATCCGCCTCGATGTCCGGGTAGAGCTGATGATGCTTGTCGGTGAGGAAGGCGTGCGACCAGCTCGACGAGGCGATCAGCGCCACCCGCCAGGGGCTCTCGCGGAGGGCGAGCGCGGTGGCCGCACCCACCTCCATGCAGCGCTTCGGCGAGGGCGACGGCGGATCGAGCTCCGCCTCGGCGAGCGGTTTGGCCAGGCTCGAGCGAAAGCCCTTCTGCGCGATCACGCGGCGGCCATAACAGTTCACCTGAAACGCCACGATGGGGTACGGAAAGCCCACGCGGTCGTAGTCCAGGTAGAAGACGGTGTTGAGGAAGGCATGGGCGAGGCCCTGATGGTGGAGCGGCGCATAGGCGTACGCCATGTCCACGCCCTGCTCGAGCAGCCGCCGTGCGAGGAACTTGCCGGCTTCGCGATGGCCGAGCAGGCGGACAATGGTGTCCTCGGTCTCGCCCCAGACATTGTTCCCCGCGTCGCGCTTGCGATGCCGGGCCTCGATCTGATCGTAGGCGAGCACGCAAAACGGCGGAATGATGTCGGCGGTGAAGTTCTCGTGCTGATCGTCGCCCCAGATCACCACCACGTCGGGGCGAAACTCGTCGAGGAGCCGGCGCGCGTGGCGGAAGTGCCGGAGCAGGCTCGCGCGATGGCCGGCCGCGGCCCCGGTGCCTCCATCCTGTGCGTACTCGCGTCGCATGGGCTCGGGCCAGCCCCCCGGGTCCCGGTAGCGCTCCGGCAGGCCCGGGTCCTTCATGATCGTGCGGAGGATGTCGGCCATGTTCTGGTCATGGCCGATGAGCGGCGGGTAATGGGTCATGCCCAAGCCGAGAATCTCGCCCACGTGGTGCCTCCTGGGAGTCGGGAGCGGCCGGGGTGCGGATGCCTGGCCGATGCTAGGCCGCCGCGCGCGCCCTTGTCAAACCACCTCGTCGAGGAGGCCGTAGGCGAGGGCCTCTCCCGCGTCCAGGTAGCGCCCCCGGCGCATGTCCTCGGCGACCTCCTCGGCGGGCCGGTGACACCGCCGTCCGACCAGAGCGCAGAGCCGCCAGAGCTGCTGCTGCTGCTCCCGGTTCCGTGCCTCGAGCTCGGCCGGCGTCCCGGTGAAGCGCTCGGTGGGCTGTGCGAGCCGGAAGCGCGCGTGCGCCCCTGCCATCCGGCGCTCGGCGGCGGCCAGGATCCCGATGGCGGGGCCGCCCACCTGGCCGCGGCACCGGACCCGCAGGGGGGCCCGCAGCAGACCGACCGTGTCGATCATCAGGAAGGCCGCGCCGAGCGCGCCGTCGGGACTGTCGAGGTGCAGCTCGATGGCCTCGGCGCTCCCGGCGTCCAGGGCGGTCAGCGCCGCGGCCGCCCGGCTGGCCGCGCCCTCGTCGAGCGGGCCCGTCAGCGTCACGATGCGCCGCTCGAACAGCTGCGCGTCGAGCCATCCCCCGAGGCCCATGCCCGAAGCGTACACCGCCCTCTGATACGCTGAATCCAGGATGCTTTCGCGACGCGCGCTGCTCCTGGCCTCGGTCCTGGCCGCCATCGGACGGCCGCTCGCGTGCGTGCGGGCGAGCGCGGCCGCCACCTCCACCATCGAGGACTGGAGCGGGGCCACCCTCGGGACCCACGGCGTGCCGCCGGGCTGGGAAAAGTACGAGACGCCGCGCGGCCACCCCGCCTACGACTTCACCGTGATGGAAGACGAGGGCCGCCGCGCTCTGGCGCTCCGGAGCGCGGGCGACCACTCTACCATTGCCCACGCGGTGCACGTGGACCTCGCCGCGACCCCGATCCTCACCTGGACGTGGAAAGTGGTGAGCCTGCCCCGGGGCGCCGATCTCCGCGAGCGCGCCACCTCGGACGCCACCGGCCACCTCTTCGTCATCTGGCCGCGCTTCCCCGCGCTGCTGCGCTCCCGCCTGGTGGGCTACGTGTGGGACCCCGCGCTGCCCATCGGCACGCTCGTGAAGAGCACCAAGACCGGCACCGTGACCTTCGTGGTGGCGCGCTCCGGCGAGGCCGGAATCGGCCGCTGGACGGAGGAGCGCCACGACGTCGTGGCGGACCACCGGCGAATCTTCGGCGAGGCGCCGGAAGCGCCCGGCGCCATCGCCTTGTCCATCGACACCAACGACACGCGCACGAACGCCGAGGCCCGCTTCGGGCGCATCGCCTTCACCGCTTAGGCGGCCGTCCGCTCCGGCGCCGGCTCAACGCTTGGGCGGCGTATGCTCGAAGGGCAGCTTGGTGTACTTCGCCTTCTCCACCTGGACCACCAGCGCCACGCGGCCCTCGTAGCTCCGCATCGGGAACGGCTTACCGATGTACTTGTGCGACACGGGGTCCATCGCCTTGAGGTCGGGGTCAGGCCGGCGCTCGACCACGCGGCCGCGCAGCTGAAGCTCCTCGTAGGGGTTGCCGAAGTCCACGATGGACACGGCCACGCGGGGATCGCGCTTGGTGTTGCGGCCCTTCAAGGAGCCCTCGCTGGTGCAGACGAGCAGGCGATCGCCCTCGCGCCCCACCCACACCGGCGTGCTCTGCGGCGAGCCGTCGGGCATCAGCGTGGCGAGGTGGGCGAAGTTCGGCCGGTCGATGAGCGCCTTGGCTTCGGCGGACAGCGCGTCGGGCATGATGGCTCCTCCCTGATCAGCGGATTCGGATCTTGGCGCCGGGGCGCATGAACTTCATCTTGCCCTGGTCCGTGGTAGAGTCCAGCCATTCACGGTCTGGTCCCTGACTCTCTTCCGCGGAGGCCCAGCATGGACAGTACGACCACGATTCCGGCCGGCAAGCTCGCGCACGCCACGCCTGCCACCGCGCCCTTCGTCGCGGGACGACGCACCTTCCTCAAGTATCAGGACCTGGGCGTGACCGCGGCCAGCAGCGGCCGCATGCGCGCGCAGGTGATGAGCGCGACGGAAGGCATGACCAAGCCCACCGGCTGGCACTACCACGTGTGCGAGGGTCAGTTCGTCTACGTGCTCAAGGGCTGGGTCGATCTCTCGTTCGAGGACGGCCAGACGCTGCGGGTGCGGGAAGGGGAGTCGCTCTACATCCCCGGCGGCCTGCGCCACAACGAGACCGCCACCTCCGAGACCCTCGAGATCCTCGAGCTCTCCGTGCCCGCCGACATGGGCACCGTGCCGGTAGACCCACCGGAGGGGATGCCGGCCTAGCGGCGTCGCCAGACCGCGGCGGGCGCCCCGGCATGCTGGCCGAGCTGCGCGAAGCCGACGCGAGGGACGAGATCGCGGCGATCTACGCCGAGATCCGCCGTCTCTGGGGCGCGCCCTATGTCTCCTCGCTCCAGCGCCATCTCGCGACACGCCCGGGCTGGCTGCCCTGGGCCTGGGCCGTCCTGGGGCCGGCCTTCGCGAGCGGCCGGGCGCAGACGGCGGCGTGGCGCGCGGCGGAAGGGCTCACGGTGCCTCGCCTCGCGCCGATCCTGCGCGAGGCGCTGCGCGTGTGGGGCGTGGATGCGGCGGGCGAGCGCGCGATCCGCGCCGCGTGCGCGAGCTTCGTCCGGGTGAGCCCGGTGAACCTCGTGCTGTCCGGCTTGCTGCGGCGCGTGCTCGCGGGCGACCGGCCCGCGGCGCGTCCGTCGATGGACGGCGCCGCCTGCACGCCGTGGACGCCGCCGTCCGACCTTGGCGCGCTTCCCGCGCTGGTGGATCCGTCGGCGCTGCCCGCCGCGCAGCGCGCGCTCGTGACCTCGCTCGGCACTACAGTGGACGGCCAGCCCTTCGTGGCTGGCCTCTACCGGATGCTCGCGGGCTGGCCCGGCTTCTTCGCCCACGTGGCGACGCAGCTGCGCCCGCGCATTGACGATGCCGCCACCGGCGCGGCCTGCCGGCGCCTGCTCGACGCGGTGGACGCTGAGATCCCCGCGGTGTTCGCGACGCTGCCCGCGCTCCCCGCCGCGCCCGCGATGCCGCCCGCCGCGGACGTGCCCGCGGTGCTCGCCGCGCTGGACACCTATCGCAAGACCAGCCCGGAGATGGTGGTCTTCGGGCGCATGATCGGCGAGGCGCTGCCCGCGCCCCTTGCTCCTCACGACTAGCTGTGGTGTAGTCCCCTCGCCGTCCGCGCCGAGCCCCACCTCGGCCTGGGCGTGGTGGCGGGCCGATCATCGGAGCCGATCAAGGAGGCAGACCCCCAATGGCCGCGAAGCCGAAGCCCGGGAAGCGCACCGCGAGTGCCGCTCCATCCGCGCAGCAATACTATCTGATCCAGTTCTCCTACACTTCGGGCGCCTGGGACACGCTGCTCAAGGCGGGCGCCAACGAGCGCAATCGTGTGGCCGCGGTGAAGGATCTCGTGTACAAGCTGGGCGGCTGCATCGCAACGATCACGTTCGAGTGTGACGTCGACCCCACGCCGAAGGAGAAGTTCGGGGCCTTTGGCGACTACGACGTCGTGCTCATCGTGGCCTTCCCCAACGATCAAGTCGCGGCCACGTTCGCGCTCGCGATCAGCGCGGGCGGCGCCGTCTCCACCTTCAAGACCACGCGCATCCTCCCCTGGCCCCAGATGATGGAGGCGATGGCGAGCGCAGCGAGCACCCGAGTCCTCTACAAGGCGCCCGGAAAGTAGGCCGGTCGGAACTTTGCCGGCCGTCCCGGCCCGCCGGGTCGGTCGGCGGCATGCCCGCCATGGTCTGTCCCCGCTGCAGCACTGACAACCGCGCCACCGCGGCGTTCTGCCGCGACTGCGGCGCGATCCTGGGCGGAGCCTGCCCCGTCTGCGGGGCGAAGTGCGCCCCCGAGAACCGCTTTTGCGACATGTGCGGGGCGCCGCTCCATGCCACCCCCTCGCTCGCGGGCGCCCCGGCCCGCTTTGGCCCGAGACGCGGCTACACGCCGCATCACCTGACCGATCGTGTCCTCACCTCGCGCAGCGCGATGCAAGGCGAGCGCAAGCAGATCACCGTGCTGTTCGCCGACATCAAGAGCTCGATGGAGCTCCTGATGGACCGCGATCCCGAAGACGCCAGACGCCTGCTCGATCCCGTCATCGAGCTGATGATGGAAGCCGTCCACGCCTACGAAGGCATCGTCAATCAGATACTTGGCGACGGCATCATGGCGCTCTTCGGGGCGCCGCTCGCCCTCGAGGACCACGCCCTCCGCGCGGGGTACGCGGCGCTCCGCATGCTCGACCACATCGCGCGGCACGGAGACGAGGTCCAGCGGCGCCACGGCATCCCGCTCCAGATCCGCGTCGGCCTGAACTCCGGTGACGTGCTCGTACGGTCCATCGGATCCGATCTCGACATGGACTACACGGCGATCGGGCAGACCACCAATCTGGCGGCGCGGCTGGAAAAGCTCGCCAAGCCCGGGACCGCGCTGTGCGCGGCCGGCACCATTCGTCTCGCCGAGGGCTTTTTCGAGACCCACGCGCTCGGACACGTGCCCATCCGGGGCATGGCCGAGCCCGTGGAGGTCTTCGAGCTCACCGGCGTGACGCCCGCGCGTCTCCGCTTCCACGCCGCCGCCGCGCGGGGCTTGACGCGCTTCGTGGGGCGCCGGGAGGAGTACGAGACGATCATCGCCACCCTGCTTCGCGCCCAGCAGGGGCATGGCCAGCTCGCGGCGCTCGTCGGCGAGCCGGGCATCGGCAAGTCGCGACTGGTGTGGGAAGTCACTCGTTCGCCCGAGCTCGCGGGGTGGCGCGTGCTCGAGGCCAGCGCTCTCTCCTATGCGACGGCGACGCCGTATTTGCCCTTGCGCCGGCTCCTGCAAGTCTACTTCCAGGTGGACGACCGGGACGACGCGACGACGATCCGGGAAAAGGTCACCGACCGGCTGGTCGCGCTGGACTCTCGCTTCGCGGAGCATGCGGTGCCGCTCCTCGGAGCCCTGGACATTCCGGTTCAGGACACGCACTGGGCCGAGCTCGATCCGGCCCAGCGGCGCTTGCAGATCGGCGAGGCCATTCGGCGACTTCTCCTCCGGGAAAGCCAGGAGCAGCCCCTCCTCGTCGTGCTGGAGGATCTGCACTGGGTGGATCGGGAGACGGAGGCGTTTCTCGACACCCTCGTCGAGAGCGTGACGACGGCGCGCCTGGGCCTGCTCGTCAATTGCCGGCCGGAGTATCAGCTGCCCTGGGGCAGCAAGACATCCTTCACGCAGATCCGTCTCGGCCCGCTCGACTCCTCCGGGGCGCGGGAGCTGCTCGGCGTGCTTCTCGGGGCGGATCCCGCTCTCGGCCCCCTGGCCGAGGCGGTCGCGAAGCAGACCGGCGGCAATCCCTATTTTCTGGAGGAGAGCGTGCGAACGCTCGCCCAGGAGGGGGTGCTCACCGGGGAGCCGGGGAACTATCGGCTCGCCAAGCCCCTCGATCGCGTGGAGGTCGCTCCGACCGTGCAGTCCGTCGTGGCGGCGCGCGTGGACGGGCTCGCCGCGGAGGACAAGCAGCTTCTCCAGGCCGCGTCGGTGATCGGGCCGACGGTATCGATCGACCTGCTGCGCATGGTGTCCGACGAGAGCGCCGAGGCCTTGATGGCCGGCGTCATGCGACTGCGGGAAGCGGGCTTTCTGTGCGTGTCCCGGCTGTATCCGGAGATGGAGTATGCGTTCACGCACGTGATCAGCTGCGACGTGGCGTACGGCAGTCTTCTCCAGGGCCAACGCCGCGCGCTTCACGCGCGAATCGTCACCGCCATGGAATCGCACTACGCCGAGCGCCTTCCCGAGCATGCCGAGACGCTCGCGCGTCACGCGATCCAGGGCGAGCTGTGGGGACAAGCGGCCGCGCATTCCCACGCCGCCGCGATGAAGGCCGCGGCCCGGTCGGCGTATCGCGACGCCGTCGCCCATCTGGAAGAAGCGCTCGCCGCGCTGGCTCGACTGCCCGAGACGCCCGACCGCCTGGCCCACGCCATCGATCTGCGCCTCGCCCTCCGAAGCTCGCTCTTCCCTCTGGGACAGATCACCCGCGACCTCGACAATCTCAAGGAGGCGGAAGTCCTGGCCCTCCGCCTCGGCGATCGTCGCCGGCTCGGGTGGATCCTCGCGTACATGATTCGTGACTTCTCCATTCTGGGCATGCCGGACCAGTCCATCGAGCGGGGCCAGCGGGCCCTCGCTCTGGTGCCCGAGGTGGGCGATCTCGAGCTCGAGATCCTGATCAACGGATATCTCGGCTCGGTGTGCTTTGCGCGCGGCGATTACCGGCAAGCGGTCGATCTTCTCGGCAAAGGCGTGGAGGTGCTGCGGGACGGCCTCGAGCTGCGCCGCTTCGGCTTGCCCGGCCCCGCGTCGGTGTTCTTCCGCCTCTGGCTGATCTCCTCGCTCACCCGTCTCGGACGCTTCGACGAGGCCGACGTCCAATCGCAGGAAGGACTCCGCGTCGCGCGCCGGGCCGAGCAGCCGCTCGTGCTCATGGTCGCGCACTACGCCGCGGGATTTCACCTTGCCCACCGCCCCGACCTCCGGCGCGCCATCGCCGAGCTCGAGCGGAGCTTGGATCTGTGCCGCACCTGGAAGCTCCCCGCGTGGTACTCGAACATCGCGTCGATCCTCGGCTATGCCTATGCGCACGCGGGCCGCATGGACGAGGGCGAGGCGCTGATGCGGCAAGCGATCGAGGCGTCGCGCGCGGGCGGCAGCATGGTCAACCACGCCAGCGAGGTGACGCGGCTCGGGGAGGCCCTCCTCCTGACCGAGCGCGTCGACGAAGCGGCCACCCTCGCCGACGAGGCGCTCGAGCTCGCGCGGAAGCATCAGGAGCGCGGCAACGAGGCCCTCGCCCTGCGCCTGGCCGGCGCGGTGGCGGCCCAGCGCGGCCCGGGGGAGGCCGCGGCCGCGCGCGAGCACTACCGCCGGGCCGCGGCGCTCGCCGACGAGCTGGGGATGGAGCCTCTGTCCGCCGCCTGTCGCGCCGCGCTCGCCGGCCTCGACCGCGACTGAGGGCATCCGGCGCGCGCATGGCCAGCCAGGTCACTCGCCGCCAGATGGAAGCGTGGCTGCTCAAGCACGGGTTTCACGCGCTCAAGGGGGGGATGACCGGCCACGTACAGTACGAAGGGCCTGGCGGGGTGAAGGTCACGCTCCCCGGCCACGGACCACAGGACCTCACGAAGAAGCACGTCGCGCTCATCCTCCGCGCCCTCGCCGGCGCGGGGTTCGACCGCGAGCAGGTGCGGCGCGAGCTGGCCGGCTAGCGGTCGTTGAAGCGCCAGCGCTGAAAGCGATAGCCGGCGTCCGCGGCGCTCCGCCCCTCGGCGACGAGCCGGCCAGCGCCGGCGTCGAGGGCGGCGATGCGCCTGACCGCCGCGTGCGCGCCAGCGTCGATGTCGACGTCCGACACCGTGACGAAGAGCTCGTCGAGGATCCCTGCCTCGTGCAGGGCATCGAGCACCACCGCGCCGCCCTCGCAGACGAGGTGCCGCACGCCGACCTCGGCGAAGAGCCGCTCGTGCGCCTCGATGAGCCCGCGAGCCTCCACGCGGGTCGCGCCGCCGATGACGAGCCGTATCCCGTGCGCCTCGCTGCCCCGCGCGCGGAGCACCCGCGCTCCCTCTGCCGTCGTGACGATGACCACCACGACACCGGGGGTGTTGAACAGCCGGACCTCCAGGTCGAGGCCGCCCGACTCCGTGTAGACGATCTGGAGCGGCACCGGCTCCTGCCCGCGGTCGGCGCGATAGCGCACCAGCGTCGCCCCGAGATCCCCGCCGGCGTCGGCCACTCCGCCGATCAAGTCCGGCTGATCGCGCAGCGTCTGCGCTCCGAAGGAGACGGCGTCCGCGGCGGCGCGCAGCCGGCGCATGAGGCGCATGTCGGCGCGCCGCGCGGGGCGCGTGAAGTCCCCCCCGGCGATCGCACGGATGGGATCGTCATGGGGGCCGACGCGCGCCCAGGTCACGATGCCGTTCCGCGAGGTGATGACGTTGCCGTAGATCCACGGCCGCGCCGGCCATGCGGGCGGCATCGCGACGGGCTCGAATACCACCGGATCGGGCGTGAACGCGGTGGTCACGAGCTCCGCGTCTCCAGTCCCTCACCGGGCCGGGCGGTCAGGGGCCGGACCACCTTCTCGACATGGGTCGTCCACACCTTGGTGAACTCCGCGCCGAGGAGGAAGATCTGCGCCGAGTAGTACACCCAAACCACGATCACCACGAGGGAGCCCGCGGCGCCATAGGCGGAGCCCACCGCCCACTTGACGAGGTAGAGCCCGATGAGGAAGGTCCCCACGATGAAGAGGAGCGCGGTGACGGTGGCGCCCACCAGCACGTCCTGCCAGGCCAGCTCCACGTCGGGCAGGAGCTTGAAGATGACGGCGAAGGCCATCGTCAGCACCACCGCCGAGAGCAGGCCATGGACGGCCTCGAGCGCGAGGGCGGATCCGGGGAGTAGGTGGCTCACGTACGCGCCCACCACGGTCAGCCACGCCGTGATCAGGAGCGAGAGCAGGAGCAGGAAGCCCGTGCCCACCAGGACGACGAAAGACCAGAAGCGCTCCTTCACGATGTCGCGAATCCGGCGCGCGGGCCTGGGCGGGACGCGCCAGATCGTGTTGAGCCCATCCTGGAGCTCGCCGAACACGCCCCAGAGCCCGAAGATCAGGGTCCCCAGCGCGAGGGCCAGCCCGGTGGCCCCCGGCGTGCCGGTCCGCGCGCTCCGTACCATGGCCTCGATGGCCTGCGCGCCCCGCTCGCCGAGGAGGTCCCGGAATTGCGCGATGATGCTCGCCTCACCCGCGGGGCCGATCAGGAAACCGCCCACCGCCATGACGATGACGAGGCCGGGCGCCAGCGTGAAGATCGTGTAGTAGGCGACCGCGGCGCCCGTTCGCTGCGCGCGATCCGCATACCAGTCGCTCACCGTGCGAGTGAGCAGGCGCCACGCCGTCCGCATGAGGCTATGATAGTCGACATGGTGAAGCGCATCGGCATCGTGGCGGTGAGCGCGGAGGGCGCCGCGCTGTGCTACCGGACCATCTGTGTGGAAGGCGCGGCGCTCTTCGGGCGCCACGGTCATCCCGAGGTCGTGACCCACACCTACCCGCTCGTCGAATGGATGGTCCACATCGAGGCGGGCCGCTGGGACGAGGTCGGCAGGATGCTGCTGGCCTCCGCCGAGAAGCTCGCGCGCGCCGGGGCCGACTTCCTGATTTGCCCGGACAACACCGCACACCAAGGCCTGGACCTCGTCCGGGCCCGCTCGCCGCTCCCGTGGCTCCACATTGCCGAGGAAGTCGCTGCGGCAGCGGCGCGCGAGCGCTACCGCCGGCTCCTCGTCCTCGGCACGCGGTATCTGATGGAGGGCCCGGTCTATCCGACCAAGCTCGCCGCCGCCGGCATTGCCCACGAGACCCCGGACGCGCCCACGCGCGAGCAGATCAACCGGCACACGATGGACGAGCTCGTGTACGGGCGCTTCGAGGACGCCACCCGCGCCTACTTCGTGGACGTCATCCGGGAGGCAAAGAAGCGCGGCTGCGACGCGGTCGCGTTGTCGTGCACCGAGTTTCCTCTGCTCGTGAGCCCCGCCGATTCGCCGCTGCCCACGCTCGATTCCACCCGGCTCCTCGCGCGCGCAGCGCTGCGCGAGGCGGCGGGCGCTTCGGCCTGACCGCGTCCCGTTCGTCTCTTGAGCGGGCCCGCGATCCCTGGCACGGTGAGACCCGGCCGATCATGCGGGCCCACGGTCCACGTGAACGGAATGTCCAACCTGTAGCGAGGTCACGACGGCTGGCGTCACACGACCCCTTCACCGCCCGGCATGCGGACGCGGGGCAATGAAGGAGGCGTGTCATGGCCGCTCGTCCCATTCCCGCGGGCCGCGCCGCCGCGCTGATCCGGGCCGCGGTACCGCCGACATGCGCACGGCAACGGCGCTGCTCGACGCCGAGGCCGCGCTCGCCGAATCACGCACGGGAACTATCCGGCCGTGGTCGAGCTGCTCATCGCGGCGGGCTCACGGCCGCGGAAGCGCATGCTCTTCGGGAGCGACGCGGTGAAGGAGGTGCTGCGCCGGCACGGCGTGCCGGATGGGGAGTGAGGAGCCGCCGCGCGGCAACCGTCGCGCGCTAGCCGCCGGCCATCGCGCCCACGACGAGGAAGGGCTCGGCGCCCGACACGACCGCCTCCGGGAGCGGCGTGTCGGGCGCGTCGTGGGAGACATCCTCCTCGCAGGCGAAGAAGCGGATGAAGGGCCGCCGCTTCTTGGTGACATGATCGCGTATCGTCCCGCGCAGCATGGGGTAGGCGTCCTCGAGGGCGTCGAGGACCGCCGCGGTGGTGACGGGCGTCCCGACCGCCACCTTCACCTCGCCGTTGACGCGCGCCAGCGTGCGGAGATGCGTGGGCAGGACCACGCGGATCATGGCAGGCTCTGCACCTCCACCGCGACCACCGACGGCAGATGCTCCGCGATGGGCGTCCAGCGATCGCCACCGTTGGGCGAGCAGAACACCTGGCCGCCGGTGGTGCCGAAGTACACGCCGCAGGGATCGAGCGCGTCCACCGCCATCGCATCGCGGAGCACGTTCACGTAGCAGTGCCGCTGGGGCAGGCCGTCGGTGAGCGCCTCCCACTCGTTGCCGCCGGTGCGGCTCCGGTACACGCGGAGCTTGCCATCCGGGGGATAGTGCTCGGAGTCGCTCTTGATCGGCACCACGAAGATCGTCTCGGGCTCGTGCGCGTGCACGTCGATGGGGAAGCCGAAGTCCGAGGGCAAGTTGCCGCTGACCTCGCGCCACGTGTCCCCGGCGTCGTCGCTGCGCATCACGTCCCAGTGCTTCTGCATGAACAGCGTGCCCGGCCGCGAGCGGTGCATGGCGATGCGGTGCACGCAGTGCCCCACCTCGGCGGTGGGATCGGGGATCCCTTCGGACTTGAGCCCCTTGTTGATGGGCCGCCACGTGGTGCCCCCGTCGTCCGAGCGGAAGGCGCCCGCCGAGGAGATGGCGACGACGATGCGCCCGGGGCTCCTCGGGTCCAGCAGTATCGTGTGCAGACACATGCCGCCCGCTCCCGGCTGCCAGAGCGAGCCCGTGGAATGCGTGCGCAGGCCGGCCAGCTCGTGCCACGTCTGTCCGCCGTCGGTGGAGCGGAACAGCGCGGCGTCCTCCACTCCCGCATACACGGTGTCGGGGTCCGTCGGCGAGGGCTCGACGTGCCAGACCTTGGCGAACTCCCAGGGATGAGGGGTGCCGTCGTACCACTGATGCGTGCCGGTGGGCCCGTCGTACGCGAACTTGTTGCCCACCGCCTCCCAGGTCTTCCCACCATCGCTCGAGCGTTGCATGATCTGCCCGAACCAGCCGGAGGACTGCGCGGCGAAGATGCGGTTGGGGTCGGCCGGCGACGCCTTCATGTGGTAGATCTCCCAGCCCCCGAAATGGGGGCCGCTCACATCCCACCCGTCTCGCTTGCCGTCCGCCGTCAGGATGAAGGCCCCCTTCCGCGTGCCGACCAGCACCCGAACTCGGCTCATCAGTCGCCCCTTTCGCCGCGCCGCGGCACGGCCCTCAGTCTTGACTGTGGTCGAATACACGGCCGGGGATTCGACAATCTCGGGCGATCCCGCCCGCGCTAACGAAGCGCCTGATCCACCATGGCCTGCGCCTCTTTCACGATCGCGGCCAGGTGGGCCTCGTCCCGGAAGCTTTCCGCGTAGATCTTGTAGATGTTCTCCGTCCCCGAGGGGCGCGCTGCGAACCAGCCGCGGGGCGCGATCACCTTGAGGCCACCGATGGGCGCATCGTTGCCGGGGGCCCGGGTCAGCTTGGCGGTGATGGGCTCGCCCGCCAGGTTTGATTCGGTGACCGCCTCCGGGCTGAGCTTGCCGAGTCGCGCTTTCTGCTCGGGGGTCGCGGCGGCGTCGATGCGCGTGTAGACCGGCGCGCCCAGCTCCGCCGTCAGAGCGCGGTAGTGCTCGCTCGGGTCGCGACCGGTCCGCGCGGTGATCTCGGCGGCGAGAAGATCCAGGATGAGCCCGTCCTTGTCGGTCGACCAGGCGCCGCCGCCGCGACGGAGGAAGCTCGCCCCGGCGCTCTCCTCGCCGCCGAAGACGAGCGAGCCGTCGAGGAGCCCGCCCACGAACCACTTGAACCCGACCGGCACCTCGAGGAGGCGCCGCCCCGCCTTCGCGACCACGCGATCGATGATGGCGCTGCTCACCACCGTCTTCCCCACCGCGGCGCCGGCCGGCCAGCTCGGGCGGGTGGCCAGCAGATAGTGGATAGCCACCGCCAGATAGTGGTTGGGATTCATGAGGCCGGACGGCGTCACGATCCCGTGGCGATCCGCATCGGGATCATTGCCGAAGGCCACGCGATAGCGGTCCTTGAGGCCCACCAGGCGGGCCATCGCGTGGGGGCTCGAGCAATCCATGCGGATCTTGCCATCGTAGTCGAGCGTCATGAAGGCGAAGCGCGGATCGAGGGTGGGATTGACGATCGCGAGGTCGAGCCGGTGCACGGCGTTGATGCGCGTCCAGACCGGCAATGACGAGCCGCCCAGCGGATCCACGCCGAGGGCCAGCCGCGCCCCGCGAATCGCGTCCACGTCCACCACGTCGGGGAGCCCTTCGACGTAGGGCTGGATGAGATCGCGCGGATACGTCGTCGCGGCCCGGGCCGCCTGCTCGAATGGCATCCGTTTGACGCCGGCATTGCCCTCCCGCAGCAGCGCGTTCGCGCGGTCCTGCACCCACTTCGTCACGTCGGTATCGGCGGGGCCGCCGTTCGGCGGGTTGTACTTGAATCCGCCGTCCTCCGGCGGATTGTGCGAGGGCGTGACGACGATGCCGTCGGCGAGGCCCGCGGTGCGTCCCCGATTGTGGACGAGGATGGCGAACGAGATCACCGGGGTCGGCACGACGCCATCGTCGACCTGAATGATGGTCTCGACGCCGTTCGCCGCCAGCACCTCCAGCGCCGTGCGTTCGGCCGCCCGCGACACCGCGTGGGTGTCCTTGCCCATGTAGAGCGGGCCGTCGAGGCGCTGCGCGCGCCGGTAGTCGCAGATCGCCTGCGCGGTCGCCAAGATGTGGGCTTCGTTGAACGAGCCGCGCAGCGGCGAGCCCCGGTGACCGCTCGTGCCGAAGGCCACCCGCTGATCGGGATCGTTCACGTCGGGCGCGCGCTCGTAGTACGCGCGCTCGAGCCGCGAGACGTCGATCAGCATCTCGGGCCGGGCGGGCTGACCAGCCAGCGGCGAATCGGCCATGCCTCAGTGTGCCAGAAGGGCCCGGGGGTCCGCGACCCGGCCGGCATCGAGCCACATCGACACGCCCTGCGACCAAGGGTAGAGTCGGGGCATCCGAAGAGACACCGACAGACGGCGCGTTCCCGGGAGGTCACATGACGTCAGCGGCGAGCGGGACCTGGCATACGACGGCGTGCATCCTCTGTTCCGTCAACTGTGGCATCGAGATCCAGGTCGCGGCCGACGGCCGCCGCTTCGAGCGCATCCGCGGTGACCGGGCGCACCCGGCCTCGCAGGGTTATCACTGCGAGAAGGCGCTGCGGCTCGACCACTACCAGAACGCGCGCGACCGCCTCACCCATCCGCTGCGGCGGCGTCCCGACGGCACCTTCGAGGTCATCGACTGGGACACCGCCATCCAGGAGATCGCGGCCCGTCTGGGCGCGATCCGCGACACGTACGGCGGCGAGCGCGTCCTCTATTACGGCGGAGGCGGACAGGGCAATCACCTGTGCGGGGTCTACGCGTCGGCCACCCGCCGCGCGCTCGGCATGAAATTCCGTTCCAACGCGCTCGCCCAGGAAAAGACGGGCTGGGCATGGGTGGGCGAGCAGACGGTGGGCGGCATCCCCGGCGGCGACTTCGACCACTGCGAGGTCGCGCTCTTCGTGGGCAAGAATCCGTGGCACTCGCACGGCGTGCCCCGCGCCCGCACCGTGCTCAAGGCCATCGCCGCCGATCCCGCGCGCTGCCTCATCGTCATCGACCCGCGCCGCACCGAGACCGCCGAGCTGGCCGACATCCACCTGGCGCTTCGGCCGGGAACGGACGCGTGGCTGCTCGCCGCGCTCGGGGGCGTCATCGTGCAGGAAGGCCTCCACGCGCGGTCCTGGCTGGCCGAGCACGCCACGGGCGCGGAGGAAGTGCTGGCCGCGCTCAAGGCGGTGCCCGTCGCCCGCTACGCCGCGATCGCCGGCATCCCCGAGGAGCAGGTGCGCGCGACCGCGCGCCGGCTCGCCACCGCCCGCGGGCTGGCGGTGTTCGAGGACCTCGGGACGCAGATGACGCGCCACTCCACCCTCAACAGCTATCTGGACAGCCTGCTGTGGCTCTTGACCGGCAACTTCGGCAACCGGGGCGGCAACAATCTGCCACTGCCGCTCATTCCCATCGCGCCGTCGAGCACGCGAGGCGAGGTGAGCCCGGTCGCCAAGGCCCCGATCATCGCGGGGCTCGTCCCCTGCAACGTGATCGCCGAGGAGATCCTCACCGATCACCCGGACCGCTACCGCGCGATGATCGTGGAGTCCGCCAATCCCGCCCATTCGCTGGCGGACAGCCGCCGCATGCGCGAGGCCCTCCGCGCGCTCGACTGCGTGGTCGTCATCGACGTCGCGATGACCGAGACCGCGCGGCTGGCCGACTACGTCCTGCCGACGCCGAGCCAGTACGAGAAGTGGGAGGCCACCTTCTTCAACTTCGAGTTTCCGGCGAACTACTTCCACCTGCGCCGGCCCGTGCTCGACCCACCCCCCGGCAGCGATCTCCTGCCCGAGCCGGAGATCCACGCGCGCCTCTGCGAGGCGCTGGGCGCGGTCACCGAGGCCGAGCTCGCGCCCCTGCGCGAGGCTGCCGCCCTGGGGCGGGCCGCGTTCGCGACCGCCTTCGTCATGGCCACCACCGCCAATCCGAAGCTGCTCGAGCTGGCGCCGGTCCTCCTGTACCGCTCGCTCGGTCCCACACTGCCCGATGGCGCCGCGCCCGCCGCCGTGCTCTGGGGCGCCGCCCAGCGATTGGCCCTCCGGCATCCCGACGCCGTCCGCCGTGCCGGGATCGACGCGCCCGATCACGAGCTGGGCGACGCGCTCTTCGCCCGAATCCTCGAGAGCCGATCCGGCCTGACCTTCGCGGTGGACACGCACGACAACGTGTGGCGGCGCATGCGGGCTCGCGGCGGCACCGTGAATCTCCACGTTCCCGAGCTGCTGGGAGAGCTCGCGCTGCTTGCCGCCGAGCCGCCGCCGCCCGATCCCGCGTTTCCCTTCGTGCTGTCCGCGGGCGAGCGGCGCTCATTCACCGCCAATACCGTGTACCGTGACCCCGCATGGCGGAAGAAGGACGCGGGGGGCGCTCTCCGGGTGAATCCCGCCGATGCCATGCGCCTCGGCCTCGCCGACGGCGCCAGCGCGCGCGTCACCGCCAAGCGCGGCAGCGTCACGGTGGCGGTGGAAGTCTCCGACACGATGCAGCCGGGGCACGTGTCCCTGCCGAATGGGCTCGGCCTCGACTATCCAGATGCAAGCGGGGCGCCCGTCGCCACTGGGGCGGCGACGAACGAGCTTACCGCGAGCGAGGATCGCGACTGGTTCGCGGGCACGCCCTGGCACAAGCACGTGCCGGCGCGGGTTGAGGCGGTCGCGGGCTGAGGCTCCTCAGGGTTCACCCGAGTCGCGGCAACACCTCCTCCCCGAGCACACGGATGAGGCGCGCGCGCTCGGCCACGAACCCCGTGACGAGCAGACCATCGATGCCCGCCTCCACGACCCCACGGAGCTTCTCGACACAGACCGCCGGCGGCCCGACTGCGCCGAAACGCTCGGCGAGGTAGGCGCGCAACGCCGGCTCGCCGTCCAAGAGCCGCGCGTTCGGACTCGGCCCCAGCGCCTCGTGGGCCACGGGGTGGTAGCCCTTCTGCACGCGGCGGATGGCGTCGGCCAGCTCGCCCGGCACGTGCTTGCCCTCGAGCGTGAAGCGGAAGACGTGGTGTGCGTTCGAGGCCAGCTCCATGCGGATCTCGTCGATGCCGGCGGCCACGTCATCGGTCACGTTCGCCCGCACCATGCACCAGAGATCGATGGCGGCGGGATCCCGGCCGGCCCGGCGCGCACCCGCGTGCACGTGCGCCACCGCGTCGCGGACGAGCCCGGGCTCGAGCCCCACGTTGACGATGACGCCGTCGCAGACCTCGCCCGCCAGCTCGAGCGTGCGAGGTCCCTCCGCCGAAAGGTAGATGGGCACCGCGCGAGGCGCCCAGGTGAGCCGCACCCCACGGCCGCGCCACTCGGTCTCCCGCCGGGCGTGGAGCGCGCGCACCGCCCCGATATAGGCGCGCATGTCCGCGAGGGTGGCGGGCCGCTCGGCGAGGTTCAGGATGGCGCTGTCGCCCGAGCCGATGCCGAAGAACGCGCGGCCCGGCGCGATCTCGTCCACGGTGGCGATGCCGGAGGCCGCCACGGCGGGGTGCCGGGTGATGGGATTGGTCACCGACGGCCCGATCAGCACGCGCCGGGTCGCCTGCGCGCACAGGGCCATCGTCGTATAGAGCTCGCGGAACACCGACTGGCTGTCGGCGACGCCCACCAACGAGAACCCGACGTCCTCGGCGAGTCGCGCATCGGCCACCGCCGAGACCACCGAGCGCGGCAGGCAAAGCAGGCCCAGCCGCGGCGCGCGAGAGCGGGTCACGGAGCGGCGTCCGCTCGCTACACCCTCCCGCCCTGGCCGCCCGCCGTCTGACGGATCAGGGCGACGATCACCATGAAGATGCCGCCGCCTACCGCGCCTCCCACGATCTGGGTCAGCAGCGAGCCGATCTCGAGCGCCGCCGACGACGAGAGGGTTCCGACGCCATCGGTGAGCATCTCGTTGAGAATCTGTCCACCGAGGGCACCGCCGATCATCCCCGTGAGCGAGTTCCCGAGGGGGCCCAGGTTGAAGTATCTGAGGAGGGTCGCGGCGGCGTTGCCACCCACCGCCCCCGCCATGATCTGGATGACCAGGTTCAAGAAGAACACGTTCATGAGCTGCCTCCCCCCGCGCGCCCGGTTCCGAGCCCCACCATGCCCATCCTCGACGAATGCCCCCTGCACAGCCAATGAGACCTTGGTCTGAGGACTTGAGCAAGCCGCCACACGGCTGCACTTTCCGCTTGGGGTGCCCTGCGGGCAGGGCATGTTCCCTAATGGCTCGGAATATTTCGCCTTCTTATCGTTCAGGTCGTGGGTTTCGACCGCGGGCGACGCACGCAGTGCAGCGTCAACGGGCCGAGAAGGCATGACCTGCACGCCGAGATCGCCACGCGGCCGCGCGTTTAGCTCACATCACCACGAATGGCATGGCGGGAATGCCCCATGCACCCCGAAGGGCACCATGCCCATCACCATGACCGAGGACGAGGTGCGCTGGAGCCGCAATGCCGCCGAGCGGATGGAGACGTACGACTACCGGAATCCCGACGACGCGGACGACTACATCTCCGCCGCGCTCTACCGCCTCTTCGACGGGCGGCACTTCCGGCTCATCAACGCCTCGGGCGCAGGGTCATCGCTGGCCGGGGTAGGCAACATCGGCGAGTGGCTGCCGACGAACGAGGAGGTGCAGAACTGGAAGAAGTTCTGAACGCGCGCCGCTGAGGCGTCGCGCTACGCTGGACAGGATGGTGTCGATTCCCCTGCTGTCCAAGCGCCGCGTCCTCGCGGGACTGCAGTGCCACAAGCGGCTCTATCTCCAGCTCACCGCGCCCGACCTCGCCGCCGCGCCCAGCGAGGCTCTGACCTTCCGCTTCGACCAGGGCTGCGAGGTCGGCAGCCTCGCCCAGCAGGCATTCCCCGGCGGCGTGGCCGTCGACGTCGCACCCGACCAGCTCGACGCTGCGTTGAGCCGAACCGCGGCGCTCGTGCGCGATCCGGCGGTCCCTGCCATCTTCGAAGCCACGTTTCGCCACGACGACGTGCTGGCGCGGGTGGACGTGCTCGCCCGGGCAACCGGCGGGCGCTGGCGTCTGATCGAGGTGAAGTCGGGCACGGGGATCAAGACGCACTACCTGCAGGACGCGGCCATTCAGCGTCACGTGCTCACCGGGTGTGGGCTCGAGGTGGAAGCGGCGACGGTCATGCGTGTCAATCGCGACTACGTCTACGAGGGCGGTGCCCTCGACGCCATGCGGCTCTTCACCACTCACGACGTCACCGCCGAGCTTCGCGAGATCGAGCGGGAGCTGCCGCGCCTGCTCGCCGGCGTGCGCGGGGCGCTCGCGGGCGAAGCGCCGCCGGCGATCGTGGCCGGCCGGCAGTGCCGGACGCCGTGGGTATGCGAGTTCTACGATCACTGCAACGTGCCGCGGCCCGACGACCACGTGGCCCATCTGCCCGGCCTTCGCGGTCGCCGGCTCGTCGACCTCCTCACGCGGGGCATCACGCGCGTCGGCGATCTGCCGGACGATATTTCACTCGAGCCGCGTCAGGAGCTCGCCCGCCGTGCCGTGCTCGAAGGCCGCGCCCGCGCCACCGATGATCTCGCCCACGAGCTCGCCGCGCTGAGCTACCCCCGCGCCTTCATGGACTTCGAGACCCTGGGGCCGGCGCTTCCGCGCTTCGCGGGCATGCGGCCGTACGATGCGATTCCCTTCCAGTGGTCGCTGCACGTCGTACGCGCGCCCGGCGCCCATCCCGAGCACCATGAATTCCTGGCCACGGACTCCGGCGACCCACGCCGGCGCTTCCTCGAGACGCTGGCCGAGGCGGTGGGTGACCGAGGGCCCATCATCGTCTACAGCGGCTTCGAGTCGAGGAGTCTGACCGACCTCGGGCGATGGTTCCCCGATCTGGCGCCCGTCGCCGAGCGCATCCACGCCCGGCTCTGGGACTTATTGAAGGTGATGCGGCTCCACGTGTACCATCCACGCTTCCGCGGCTCCTTCTCCCTCAAGCAGGTGCTGCCCGCCCTGGTGCCCAGCCTGAGCTATGACGGGATGGAGGTGGCGGATGGCGCGGCGGCCGGTCCTGCGTGGGATCGGCTCGTGCGCGGACGCGCGAAGGGGCCCCTCGAGCCGGCGGAGGCGATGCGTCTCGAGCGCGCGCTGCGCGACTACTGCGGGCAGGACACGCGCGGACTGGTGGAGGTGGTGCGCGCGCTCGAAGGCTACTGCCGCTCGAGTACCGCCTGAATGGCCACGAGCCGCCCTTCCTGGCGGTTACGGTGGCCGACCCGGATGATCTCATCGAGGCCCGCGCCCATGATGAGCCGGGACGCGGCGTGGGCGGGGATCGCGGCGGGGTCGACAGGGCCCGCGGTCTCCGCGGTGATGTCATCCCAGGCCCGCACGCGAAAGCCGGCCGCCTCCATCACGGCCCGCATCTCGGCGGGCGGACGGAGAAAGCTCGCGCCCGCGTCGCGCGCCCACATCACGGGATAGAGGATGGGCGCCGACGGACCGGCCATGGGCTCCTGGGTGGCGAGGAGCCCGCCGGGACGAAGGACGCGGTGAATGCCGGCGTACAGCCGAGCCTTATCGGCAATGTTCATCCCGCTGTTCTGCGTCCATACCACGTCGAAGGCGCCGGCGTCGAAGGGCAGCGTGAGGGCGTCGCCCACTCGATGCGTGACGCGGTCCCCAAGACCGAGCCGGTCCGTGAGGAGCTGGGCGGCGCGGACGAACGAGTCCGTCAGGTCGACCACGGTGACGCGGCAGCCGTAGCGCGACGCAAGCGTCCGGGCCGGGCCCCCGATCCCGCCCCCCACGTCCAGCACTCGCGTGCCGGCCGGCGCCTTGTCCAGCCCCGCCAGGCGCGCCAGGCGAAGGGTGGCCTCGAGACCGCCGCCGTGGAAGTGGTCGGCCGGCGCGAGCTCGTCCACGGTGAGGGCGTCGAGCCGCTTGCCCGCGGCGGCGAGCGCGTCGAGAATGGCGCGGCCGAGGCCGTCACGCTGCCAGTACTCGCTGATGGAGGTATGGTTGGCCATGCCGGTAGTGTATAGCGTCCACAAGGAGGCCCCATGGTGAAGAGACGGATACTCGCGCGGGGAATCGCGACGGCGGTCACGCTGGGGCTCGCGGCGGCGATGGCGGCAGCCGCCGACGCGCCGCTCGGCAACTGGAACACGGTGGACGACAAGACGGGCAAGGTGAAGTCGGAGGTACAGATCTACGACCAAGGCGGCAAGATCTACGGCAAGATCGTCGGCCTGCCCGAGCCCAATGACGACAAGGGCAAGCCCAAGCTCTGCACCAAGTGCCAGGGCGCGGACAAGGACAAGCCGATCGTGGGCCTGGTCATCATCAAGGAGCTGCTCGCCGACGGCGGGCGCTACAAGGGCGGCACCATCCTGGATCCCGAGGACGGCAAGGTGTACCGCGCGGAGATCTGGCCCGAAGGCGCCGAGCTCAAGGTCCGCGGCTACCTCGGGCCCTTCTACAAGACCCAGACCTGGACCAGGCCGAAGTAGCGCGTCCCGCGCGTTACTCGCTGAGCGGCATCTCCACGCGCCGGTCGCCCAGCACCACGCGCACGGTGAGCGTCTGCCGGCCCGGGGCGGTGGGCAGAGCGCCGCGGTAGCTCCCGGCGGGAGCGATTGGCTCGAGCATCGTCTCGCGCACGTGGCCGTCCGTGGATTTCTGCCGTAGCATCACCTGCGCGCCGGACATCGGGCTGCCGCGCTGATCGGTCACGCGAACCGTGAAGGTGGTCCCGTCTTGACCGGGCGCGCGGCTCACGTCGACGTGCGGGAGGCCGGGAAAGTCGGGCAGACGCTGGGTGCGCGTGGCGCTCGGGGAGGACAGGTCGGCGCGACGCGGCGGTAGTGACGGCGGCGGCAGCTCGCGCGACGCCTCCGTCTCACGCGGAGGCAACGCCACGTCACGAGCGGGCGCCGGCGCGGACGGGAGCGCCGGCTCGCGGCTCGCGCTGGCGTCACGCGACGCGCTCGCGCTGCGCGCGGCCTCGCGGGCGGTCTCGCGGGGCGGTGTGGCCACGGGCTGCCGGGCGGTCTCGCGGGGCGGTGTGGCCGCGGGCTGCCGGGCGGTCTCGCGGGGTGGTGTGGCCGCGGGCTCACGGGCGGTCTCGCGGGGCGATGTGGACGCGGGCTCGCGGGCAGTCTCATGGGATGGTGTGGCCGCGGGCTCCCGGAGAGCCTCCCGCGGTGGAGTCGCATCGGCGGTGGCTGAAGGCGTGGGCATGGCCGGCGTGGGCGCCAGCGCAGGAGCGGAGGGGGCCGGCGCGGCGGGCGCCGGGGAGCGCCCCGCGGCATTGTCGTTCGCCGCCAAGGTCCTCGACGTATCCCGCGTGGGCTCGACGGCTTCCCGGCGCGGCGGGGTGAGATCAGCTAGGTAGTCCCGGATCTGCGAGGCGAACAGGAATGCGCCCCCCGCAACGACGAGCAGTGCGAGCGCGAACGCGGTGGCCAGCCCCGCGAAGAACCCTCGGCGCCGCGGCGGCGCCTCGCCGTAAGGATCCTCTCCCGACGGCGACCAGTCGTCCTCGTCGAGGATCGTCTCGCTCGCTCGCCGGCCGCCCATCCGTCCACGAAACGCCGCTTCGCGCGCGAGCTCGGCCTCGGCGCGCGCCGCCCGCATCTCATCGATCTCTGCGCGGCGGTCGTCGTAGGCCGGCGGGGGCTCGGCGAACGGGCGCGCCGGCGGCGGCGGAGCCATCTCCGGGGCCCGCGGCGGTACAGGTCCTCGCGCGGGCGCGGCCACCGGATCACGGCGAGGCGCGGCGGCGCCGGCCACCGGCGGGTGGTCCTCCTGGCGCGAGCAGATCGCATAGCCCTGCACCGCGAGCTGCTCGGAGAGGGCGGACCGGCGGCGCTCCCGACCGGTCGGCCACTGCGGAGCGCGCGTGCCGTCGGCGTTCCGGCGGTCCGGCATGATGTCGATCTGCTCACCGCGCGCGAGATGCCGATCGAGCGCTATGGTGAGTGGCACCGCCAGCCCCGCCCGGTCACGGGCGAGGATGAAGAGATGTCGCATCATGTCGAGCCTCCGCCGCGCGCAGGATGTTGAGGCCTACCAAAGGTGGTGGCATTCACGCTCGGGACGGTGCCATGGGCCGCCGGCCTCGCCGGTTTGACCGCCTTCTCGATGTTACCCCAGAGATTCATGGCGTACGCTTCATCCTACGCCCGCCCCCGCGGTGTGGAGCGTGCACCGTCGATAGACGGTGGGAGTTTCCCCGCGCCCCGAAAGGCGTCAGCTCAGCTCTCCAGGCGCCGCCGCAGCATCTGCTGCAGGCTTTGCCGCGTGAGACCCAGCCGCTCCGCGGCGCGCGTCTTCGAGCCGCACTCGCGCAGCGCGTCTTCGATCATGCGTCGCTTGAGCTGCTCGATCGCGTCGTTGAGGGTGAGTGGCGCGGCGGGGCGCGCCTCGTTCCCGCGCAGGCGCTCCGACAGCTGGGCGAGGCCGATGGGTTGACCGGGCTCGGCCAGCGCCACCGCCCGCTCGATCTCGTTCTCGAGCTCGCGCACGTTGCCCGGAAACGGGTAGGCGCGCAGGCAGCGCAGGGCCTCCGACGTGATGCCGGGCACGGCCCGCCGCGCGCGCTCGCGATACATGCGGAGAAAGTGCTCGGCGAGGGCCGGGATGTCCTCGGCGCGCTCGCGGAGCGGCGGCAGCCGGACGGGAAAAACGTTCAGACGATAGTAGAGGTCCTTCCGATAGCGGTTGGCCGCCACTTCCGCCTCGAGATCCGCGTTGGTGGCGGCGAGCACGCGCACGTCGATGCGGCGCGGGCCCGAGGCGCCCACGCGACGAATCTCCCCCTCCTGGAGGACGCGGAGGAGGCGGAGCTGCATGGCCGGCGACATCTCGCCTACCTCGTCGAGGAAGATCGTGCCGCCGTCGGCCTCCTCGAAGAGCCCTTTACGATCGGCGCTGGCCCCCGTGAAGGCGCCGCGCGCGTGGCCGAACAGCTCCGACTCGAGGAGGGACTCCGGCAACGCCGCGCAGTTCTGAGCCACGAAGCGCGCGTGGCGGCGGGGGCCGTTGTCGTGAATGAGACGCGCGAACATCTCCTTGCCGGTGCCGGTCTCGCCGAGCAGCATCACCGTGGTGTCGGTGTCGAGGATCTTGCGCGTGAGGTCGACGGCGGGCCGGAGCCCGCCGGCGACGCCGATCAGCCCCTCGAAGTCCAGGGGCCGCGCGCGGCTCTCCGCCACCTCGCGCCGCAGGGTGTTCACCGCCAGCTCGAGCTCGTCCCGGAGGCGGACGTTGTCGCGGAGGAGGCCGTGGCGTTCGGCGGCGCGGCGCACAATCAAGCGGAGCTCGTTCGGATCCCAGGGCTTGGGCACGAAGTGATAGATGCGGCCGGTGTTGATGGCCTCCATCAGGTTGTCGACGTCGGTGTAGGCGGTGAGGATGATCCGCATCGCGTCGGGCGCGACGTCTTGACTCCGATGCAGGAGCTCCACGCCGGTCATGCCGGGCATGCGATAATCCGTGACGATCACCGCCACGTCCGGAGTCGCGGTGAGCATCCGCAGCGCGTCCTCGCCGCTCTCGGCGCGGATCACGGTGAACTCGTCGGCGAGGATGGCCTCGAGCGCGTCGAGCACGCGGCGCTCGTCGTCCACGATCAGGACCGTCGCCCGCTCGTCCATCGCCCTCCGTGGCGCCTCGGTCTCGTCAGGAATGAAGCGGGGTCAGCCGGCGGCGACGCCGGCGGGCTCCCGGAGCCCCACGATCTCGTAGAGCGTCTCGCGATCCTTCAGGCCCTTCAGCTTGGGAGAGCCCAGCTCGCGGTACGCCACGAGGCCGCTCACCTCGCGGAAGGTGCTGTCGGCGGCGATTATATGCGCGTCGAACAGGCGTGTCATCCGCTGGATGCGCGCGGCCGCGATCATGGGCCGCCCCACCACGACCAGCTCGCGGCGCTCGGCGGAGCCGATGGTGCCCGCCATCACCGGGCCGGACGCGATGCCGACCCCGATGTCGAAGCGCGGGAGGCCGTCGGAGGCCCAGCCCGCCGACAGCTCGCGTACCGCCGCCACCATCTCGACGGCGGCCCGCACCGCGCGCGCCGGCGCGTCCTGGCCTCCGGCCACGCCGAACAGCACCACGATCTCGTCGCCGATGAGCTGCTCCACCGTGCCGCCGTGGCGAAAGATCACCTCGACCATCCGCGCCAGGTAGGCATCGAGCAGCCGGAGCACCACCGGCCCCGGCGTGGTCTCGATGAGGCGCGTGTAGCCGCGGATGTCCGCGAAGAGCACGGTGGCCTCGCGCCACTCCCCCGGCTGACCCAGCAGGGTCGGGTTGCCGACCACCATGTCGGCGAGGCGTGGCGAGACGTAACGCTGGAGCTGCGCGCGCACCCCCGCTTCACTCACCACGCGGGCCTGCGCGGCCTGGAGGTCGGCGAGCGTGGCTTCGAGGTCGGCGTTCTTGGCTGCCAGGTCCCGCACGAGCTGCTCGCGCTCCGCGCTCAGGAGGTGGCGCTCCACGCCGCGGCGCACGGTGTGGATCAGCTCCGCGGGATCCCATGGCTTCAGGATGAAGTGGTAGATGTTGGCGGCGTTGATCGACTGCATCAGCGCCTCGGCGTCGGTGAACGCGGTGAGGAGCACCCGCACCGTCTCGGGAGCGAGCTCGCGGCAGCGCGCTAGGAAGTCGGTGCCGCTCATGCCCGGCATGCGCTGGTCGCTGATCACGAGGGCCACCGGCTCCCGCACGATCACATCCAGGGCGGCCTCGGGCCGCTCCGCCCGCAGCACGCGGTAGTCCATGGCGAGGAGGGCCTCGAGCGAATCGAGCACGCGGGCCTCGTCGTCCACGATCAAGACGGTCGGCGGTATCATGTCCGATCCTTGCGCGCGAGCGGAATGCGGACGGTGAAGACGGCGCCGCCGTCGGACGCGTTCTCCGCGCGGATCTCCCCGCCATGCTTCGTCACGATCTCGTAGCTGATGCTCAGCCCGAGCCCGGTTCCCTCGCCCACCGGCTTGGTGGTGAAGAACGGGTCGAACACGCGCCCCAGCGCATCGGGGGCGATGCCGGGGCCGGTGTCGGCCACCGAGATCACCGCCACGTCCCCCTCGCGCCGCGTCTCGATGGTGATGGCCCCGGGGCCCGAGATGGCCTGGGCGGCATTGGCGAGCAGATTGAGGAATACCTGGTCCATCTGGGAGCGGATGCACTCCACCTCGGGCAGCTCGCCGAACTTCCGGTGCACCGCCAAGCGGTCCTTCAAGAGATGGTTCAGCAGGGTGAGGCTCGACTCGAGCTCCTCGTGGAGGTCGACGGGCTGCCACACGTCGTCCTGCGTGCGCGCGAAGACCCGGAGGTCTCGCACGATCTTCCGCGCGCGCTCCGCGCCTTCCTTGATGCCCTGGATCATCGAGTCGAGGTACTTCAGCGCATAGTCGACCTTGCGTGACTCCCACTCCGCCTGGAGGCGCGCCTGGTCGGGGGCGGCGAGGGGCGCGGCGCGATAGGCCTCGAGCATGCCCCGGAGCCGGCGGACGAAGTCCTCCAGCGTGGTGACGTTGGAGTAGACGAAGCCGATCGGGTTGTTGAGCTCGTGGGCGACGCCGGCCACGAGCTGGCCCACCGACGCCATCTTCTCGCGCTGGACGAGCTGGAGCTGGGTCGCCTGGAGCTCACGGTACGCCGCCTGCAGCTCCTCGTTGGCGGTGCGGAGCTGCTCGGTGCGCACCCGCACCTTGTCTTCGAGGCCGCGGCTCAGCTCCTCGATGGTCTGGAAGCTCGCCGCGCGCTCCACCGCGAGCGCCACGTGATTCGCCACCGCGGCGAGCAGCTCGCGGTCGGGCTCGCCCACGCGCCCCGCCTCGCTGGACGTCACCGCGAGCACGCCCACCACCATCTCCTTGACCTTGAGCGGCACCATGACCACCGAACGGGTGCCGAACGCGCGCGCCGTCGCCACGTCCATGGGCAGGCTCGTGCGCTCCACATCGTCGGCGACGAGGGGCCGGCCGCTGCGGACGACCTCGGCCGCGGCGGAGTGCGGATCGTCCAGTCGGTATTCGACCTCGCCGAAGCGCCGGTTCGCGCACACGGTGCCCGCCGCTCGGTGCTCGCGGATGGTCCGGCGGGAGCGGTCCACGAGGTAGAGGTAGGCGCTCTGGTAGCCCATTCCCTCGACCAGCCGCTCGACCGCCTGCTGGTAGATGAGCTCGACGTCGAGCGTCGCGTTGACCGCCGCCGACAGCTCGCTGAGCAGCGAGAGCTGCTCGATGGTGGTCTCGAGGTGGCGGAACTTCTTCTCGAGCTCGTTGTTCGAGTAGAGGATCTCCTCCGACTGGAGCGCGAGCATGCGTTTGGTGTGCTCCCAGCGCTCGCGCAGGCGCAGCCCCCAGCCGACCGAGCCGCCCAGCAGCACGGGCAGAGCCAGCGCCGCCGCCTCGCCGAGCCAGGTGGCGAGCCGGCTGACCTCCATCACTCCCACCAGCGTGGCCGAGACCGCCGCACCAGCGAGCAGCGGGCTCCAGAACCGGGGCCCCAGCGGCGGGTTCGTCCAGTGCACCTCGACCACGCAGGCGTCGGCGCCGCGCGCCGCGCACTGATGCTCGACGATGGTCGCGGCGGGCAGCCCCCAGTTCGTCGGGTACCACTTCCACTTCTCGTTCTCCCAGACGCAGAACCAGCGGGGAATCGCGTAGCCCTCGATGGGCGCGCGCCGGTAGATGATCGAGCTCCGCCTGGACCTCACGATCTCGAGAGTCGAGAAGCGCGAGATGGCGGCGGTCGCCCTCACGTTGGCCGCGTAGACGTCGCGCGGGGTCCCCATCCCCATCGTGTAGGTGCCGAGGTAGTGGCGGTACTCCCGCGACGGCTTCCACGCCATCATGTCGGCGGCCGCCCGCGCGACCCAGGCTTCCTCGTCAACGTCCCCCGTCAGCGACATGGCCACGCGCACCAGCTCGTTGGCGACGGGCAGGGGCAGCCAGTTGTGGTCGGCCATGAGGTAGTCGCGCTCCCGCCCGGCGACCCGGCACAACCTGGCCACCGCCTCCGGCCCCGCCTCTTTCTCCACGAAGGGGATGAGCCCCTTCGTGAAGAGACAGTTGATCTCGCCCGGCACGCGTGTCCTGGTCCGCCGACCCTCAGCTCGGCTTGTAGACGAACTTGGAGGTGATGTTCACCGGATTGGCGAGGGTGTCGCGCACCGGCGACTTCCGGTCGATGGTCTCCTTGCACCGCCGCACCTTGTCCTCCGGCGCGGGGCTCGTGACCGTGATCGTGTAGTTGATGTCGGTGATCCCGTTGCGCACGCTCTTGTCATGGCCGAGCATGCCGCGCGCGTCCATGTGCGCCTCCATGTCCAGCTCGATCCCGTCGAGCGGCACGCCGAACAGGGCGGCGTTGGTGGCGGTGCCGTTGGTGACGCAGCCGGCGAGAGCGGCCAACATCACCTCGAGAGGGAAGGGCGCCGCGTCCCCGCCGCCGAGGTCCGCCGGCTCGTCCACCATGATGGTGAAGCGGCGCGGCGCCGGTGTCATCTTCTGCCCGCCCGCGTACCACTCGCTGAGCGTAACCTGGGTCATGGTGCCGCGGTGCCAGGTGGACTTGGCCTTGATCGTGAGCTTCTCTAGTCCCGGATTCGCGCGGACGGCGGCGTCGGTGGCCTTGAGCTTCTCGAGGTTGACGTCGTTGAGCTGAGTCATGATGCTCCCCCTCTCGGTTACAGCAGTTGTGCGATGAGACGCGCGGCCCGCTCGGTCCCGCCCGTCGGCGCGTCGCGATACTGGACGGGCTTGTCGAGATGCTCCACGATGGCCG